>Ga0182739_1001495_pt1 | contig 24357 bp, 20 predicted proteins | sample eDN5th30CBELigBY_FD_128873 | JGI IMG/M metagenome (GOLD analysis project Ga0182739, IMG submission 128873) | Enriched backyard soil microbial communities from Emeryville, California, USA - eDNA 5th pass 30_C BE-Lig BY (version 2) (version 2) | ecosystem: Environmental > Terrestrial > Soil >... | reverse complement strand
ACTCCGCTCGACTTGCATGTATTAGGCACGCCGCCAGCGTTCGTCCTGAGCCAGGATCAAACTCTCCATTAAAGTGTTTGATTGCTCATTTATTTCGCTTTTTATTCATCATTCTCACGGGGTAAAAATAATGAATGGCAGTTCTTACTCGTTGTTCAGTTTTCAAAGATCAATTAAAACTTCATATAATAGAAGTTTTTTTTCGTTACTTTCAGTTTTCGAAAGCAACGTTGAATATCATACCATGTTGATTCTTTCAATGCAAGCTTTTTTTTCGAAAAAATAAATAATTAATTGAAATCTATCATTTATTTAAATCTGCTTTCGCTTACCTCAATCACCAGCTCGTTTGTGGCCGGAATAATAATATACCACAGGTAAATGTCAGTTGACAAGCTTTTTTAATAAAATAATTATTCCAATTTATTACTTTACTATATTTATAGGTTAAAGAAGTACCATTTCTTCCCCACCACATATTCACCGTGATGTCATAGTTTCCATCCTTAAATCCAGTGCTATGACCATTATTATGTAATAGTATCGCCATACCGGATGCACTTGTACTAGGTTCTGATTGGTACTGGTGAATCGTTGAAGACGGCTCTTCTTCATTACCTGGATTATTCAAATTTCCCCATTATACTAATATTTTTCAGATAATTATCCCAATAAAACGATAAAAGACCGTCCCTTGATGTATTACCAAGGAACGGTCTGCTACGTCACAAAACACTTACTTTCACTACATACCCATTAATCAATTAGCTCAGAGTATTGTAGCAATCTTTGAATAATTACAGCTACTTCGGCTCTGGAGATATTTGCTTTTGGCGCTAACTGTTGATTAGTTCTTCCAGATATTACTCCCGAAGATATCGTGTCAGCTACTCCAGACAGTGCCCACTTAGATACTGTTCCTGCATCTGCAAAGCCATTAATTGTTGCTTCGACAGATTCACCAGCACCTACCCCTACTAATCCTGTAAGCTTCATTGCTTTTGAGATGATAAGCATTACTTGCTCTCTACTTATCTTTTCATTTGGACGGAAAGAACCATCCTCGTAACCTGTTATCAAATCATAATATTTGGCCGTTTGGATAACTTGTGCATACCATGCATTTTTGGTTACATCATTAAAGACCGTACCATCATTCATTGCCGGTAAGCCTAACCCTCTAACCAATACTGCTGCAAACTCTGCTCTCGTTATGTCTTGATCTGGTTTATATTGTCCTTCCCCAAGACCATTAATAATTAAGCGAGATGCCATGTTTTCAATAACTTGCTTCGCCCAATGATTATTAACATCCTCAAATTCTACTTCATTTCTTATCAATACATAAGTACTATTTGTTAAACTATTTATTACTACACTATACCCTGACTCATTCTTAGTTACCCTTGTTGGTACATGTCGCATCGTACCATCAGGATCAACAACCACGCCTGTTGTAATTTTGTCGAAATTTTTTGTCATAATAGTTCGTCCAACGTAACTAGAATAGTGTCCGACTTCTACACTATTATTGCCTAACTGAATAGTTACCTTGAAATTAATCGGATCCGAATCAAGTGTTACCCCTGCTTTACTTGCAGATTGGTTAACAAGAGCAACTGTTGCGGAAGATGGCTTTTCAATTTCAATATTCACTATGACATCATCCAGGTTATCATCTCTACCGAATTGCTTAGTTAATTCTGAAAGATTAATTTCATTAGCTGGAATCGTATACGAACCATAATTCGTTCGTAATTCAATATCTGCTGACTTTTTCTGTAGCTTACTCACGATTGTTCCTGTTAATTGACCTATAACAACATCAGAATTCGTACTTACTGGAATCGTAATTAAACTATTAGCTTGTTCCTTTTCCATTAATTCCTCTAATTTATCTTCATCAACAATAATAGTTAATACCTGCTTACCATTTACTGTTGAGGTGATAACAGAACCAATCGCTACCGCTCTACCATTAATCAATACATTCAATACTGAATTCACTGGTTCAATGGACGATAGAGCATAATACACTGTAACCGATATAACTTCTTCATCCGTTAATTCGCCATCACTTACTTGTATGGTGAAGGTATGGGTTTTCCCAGCAAACCGAGAAGCTGGTCTCCATCTAAATTCCCCTGTACTTTCATCAATAACTGCACCCACTGGAGCATCAATAAGTCTATACTCTAATGTTTGAGTAGGAATATCTTGATCCACTGACGTTACATAAAACGAAAGTAGGGATCCTTCGGTTACTTTTTGATTACCAATCTCCTGCAACACAGGAGCTGTATTTACCTCTAGGACGCTTACCGTAATCTCTTCTTCTGCCGTTACTACCCCATCACTGACGATCACCGTAAAAGTATATTCACCTGGACCTTGCTCTTCTGTCGGTGTCCAGCTAAATACACCTGTTTCTTCATCTATATTCGCTCCTGATGGCTCATCTAGCAATCTGAATGTCAACGTATTTGCTGGTAAATCTGCATCCGTCGCACTTGCTGTAAATGTTAATGCTTCTCCTTCATTTACGGTCTTAGCTCCAATTGTATCTAACACTGGGGCAACATTTACTTCATTGATCGTGACTTCGATCTCTTCCTCATCCTCTAGCTCTCCATCACTAACGATCACCGTAAATTTGATCGTGTCTGGACCATCTACTTCACCCGGTGTCCACCTAAATACACCGTCTGTTTCTCCGATTGTTGCATCTGCTGGTGCATCCTTCAGACGATAAGTCAACGTATTTGCTGGTAAATCTGCATCCGTCGCACTTGCTGTAAATGTTAATGCTTCTCCTTCATTTACGGTCTTAGCTCCAATTGTATTTAACACTGGGGCTACATTAACTTCATTGATCGTGACTTCGATCTCTTCCTCATCCTCTAGCTCTCCATCACTCACAATCACCGTAAATTTGATCGTGCCTGGACCATCCGCTTCACCCGGTGTCCACCTAAATACACCGTCTGTTTCTCCGATTGTCGCATCTTCTGGTGCATCCTTCAAGCGGTATGTCAACGTATTTGCTGGTAAATCTGCATCCGTCGCACTTGCTGTAAATGTTAATAATCTACCTTCATTTACGGTCTTAGCTCCAATTGTATTTAATACTGGAGCTTCATTAACTTCATTTACTTCAATCGTAATTTCCTCAATAGTTTTATCTAATCCATCTGAAACTTCGAATGTTACCACAAATGACCCCGGTCCTTGAGATTCTGATGGTGTCCACTGAAAAACACCATTTGAAAAGGTGGAACCTTCAGGAGCATTTTGAATGGAACAGATCAAAGACTGTACAGGTATATCCGTATCCGTAGCACTTAATACAATCTGTAACTCTGTAAGTTCATCAACTGTTTTATCCCCTATAGAAGCTAGTATAGGAGGATTGTTTTTATCATTTACTTGAACGGTGTCCGATTTTTCTGTATAGAGCTCCCCATCTGAAACTCTAACCTTAAAGCTGTGACTCGTCAACACAAGTGCTTGATTCGTTGGTGTCGGTGTTGGCGTTGGTGTCGGCGTTGGTGTCGGCGTTGGTGTCGGCGTCGGCGTTGGTGTCGGCTTCGGCGTTGGTGTCGGCGTCGGCGTTGGTGTCGGCGTCGGCGTTGGTGTCGGCGTCGGCGTTGGTGTCGGCGTCGGCGTTGGTGTCGGCGTCGGCGTCGGTGTCGGCGTCGGCGATCCGAACTCAACCTCTAGCCTAAAGTCTTCAAGCAATAAAACGGATACATCTTCTACTTGTATATAAAATGAGATTTTATTCGCTTGATCTAATACAATATTAGCTTGATTTACAAGAGCTGAAACATCTATAGAGTATTCATCAATACCTGGTTCAACATAGGCACCTTTTACATGTTGAAAGTAATCCCTTGGAACTAACTCAGTAAGATTTTGTAAACTCGATATAGTAATATTTGATAAATCATCTTCTATTAATCCTATCTTGAATTTGGCGTTTGGATTAATAGTCCCACAACTTTCTCCACCTAAAAATTTCAAAACAGCACTACTGATTGGTTTTGTATCATTAATTGTAAATTGTAAAGCTGCACGATCACTAATTCCATAACTTACTTCAAACATTAGTTGTTGTTCATATTCGTCATTTGTATTATACACTTCGTATAATTGATATGGATCGTACTTCGCATTCCACTTATACTCTACAGTTTCAGCTTTTACATGACTAGAGTCCATTATAAATACAGATAACACCATAACAACTGCTAATAGCAAATACAAATACTTTTTCGTTCTCAATTATTCTGAACCTCCATTGATTTGAATGAAACATAATATAATACTTCTATAAGACCATCTGTCATATCAATATGCTGCTATCTTTTAGTCTTAATCCCTATTAACGCTATGTAGATTCTCCTCCTATCCTTTCTCAAGTAAGCTAGGAACTGCTATAAGGAAATAAGTATATCCTAAGCATATGATATAAATATATCGGTCATAAATAAATCATACCAATTAATTAAAAAATGTAAATAAATAATAAAAATAATAGTTCTAACGGATTACCCCCTCAAAATGAAATATCAACGAATTATTAAATCAAGAAAAACTAAAATTAGTTAGTATTTAGAATATGATTTATACTAAACAAGTGCATATTAATAAGAAGCTTCTACTGTCCATTGGATTTTAGAAGCTTTTTTATGTAGTTCAATAAATAACTTTTTCTAAACAAAAAACTACCACCTCTCTAGATTCATAAAAATCATGAGAAGTGGTAGTTTCTATACATACTAATTGTGAATCACACTACTTCACAAAAGTGAAGAGTAAGAACATAGTTTTGGGGATGTTATAGAATGATGTTAGACACCGTCAAAGCCCGAAAGCCTTGTTGTTATTACATCATGCCGCCCATTCCGCCCATGCCGCCCATATCAGGCACACCAGCAGATTTTGGTTCTGGTTTGTCAGCAACTACAGCTTCAGTCGTTAGGAACATAGCTGCAACGGACGCTGCGTTTTGTAGAGCAGAACGAGTTACTTTAGCAGGGTCAACGATACCTGCTTCGAACATGTTTACCCATTCGCCAGTAGCAGCGTTGTAACCAATGCCAACTTTTTCGTTTTTCAAGCGCTCAACGATTACAGAGCCTTCTTGACCAGCGTTAGCTGCGATTGTACGAACTGGCTCTTCAAGTGCACGAAGTACGATGTTCACACCAGTTTTTTCGTCGCCAGTAGCTTCTACAGCTGCAACTGCTTTGTATACGTTAACTAGTGCAGTACCACCACCAGATACGATACCTTCTTCAACAGCAGCACGAGTAGAGTTCAATGCATCTTCGATACGAAGCTTGCGCTCTTTCAATTCTGTTTCTGTAGCAGCACCAACTTTGATTACAGCTACGCCACCAGAAAGCTTAGCAAGACGCTCTTGTAGTTTTTCTTTATCGAACTCAGAAGTAGTTTCTTCAAGCTGAGTACGGATTTGGTTAACGCGAGCTTTGATGTCCTCAGTGTTACCAGCGCCATCAACGATAATTGTGTTTTCTTTTGTAATACGAACTTGACGAGCGGAACCTAGAGCTGTTACATCTGTAGATTTCAAGTCAAGGCCTAGCTCTTCAGTAATTACTTGTGCGCCAGTTAGAGCAGCGATATCTTGAAGCATCGCTTTACGACGGTCACCGAAGCCAGGAGCTTTTACCGCTACGCAAGTGAATGTACCGCGAAGCTTGTTCACAACTAAAGTAGCTTGTGCTTCACCTTCAACATCCTCAGCGATGATAAGAAGCTGTTTACCAGATTGAACAACTTTTTCAAGCACTGGAAGGATTTCTTGGATGTTCGTAATTTTTTTATCAGTGATCAAAATGTACGGGTTATCAAGCACCGCTTCCATTTTGTCTGTATCAGTTACCATGTATGGAGAGATGTAACCGCGATCGAATTGCATACCTTCTACAACTTCAAGCTCAGTTACAAAGCCTTTAGATTCTTCTACAGTAATAACACCGTCGTTACCTACTTTTTCCATAGCTTCAGCGATTAGTTTACCAACTTCTTCGTCAGCAGAAGAGATCGCACCAACCTGTGCAATATCTTGAGATGATTCAACTTTTTTGGAGATGTTAGCTAGTTCAGCTACAGCAGCTTGAACCGCTTTGTCGATCCCTTTACGGATAACCATTGGGTTAGCGCCAGCAGTAACGTTTTTCAAGCCTTCGCGAATCATCGCTTGAGCTAGAACTGTTGCAGTAGTTGTACCGTCACCAGCGATATCGTTTGTTTTTGTAGCAACTTCTTTAACAAGCTGTGCACCCATGTTTTCGAATGCATCTTCAAGCTCGATTTCTTTCGCAATGGATACACCGTCATTTGTAATTAGTGGGCTGCCGAATTTTTTCTCAAGCACCACATTACGTCCTTTTGGTCCAAGTGTTACTTTAACAGCATCAGCAAGCGCGTCAACGCCACGAAGCATGGAACGGCGTGCGTCTTCACTAAATTTAATTTCTTTAGCCATTATTAATTACCTCCGATAAATGTATTTTGATGTTTCTTTTATGTGAGCACGATTTTACTCAAAAATCGCGTGGATGTCGCTTTCTTTCATGATCAAATACTCTTTACCATCGTATTTGATTTCTGTACCTGCATATTTAGAGAACAGAACGCGGTCACCTGGTTTAACTTCCAAAGCAACACGAGCGCCATCCTTAAGTACTCCGCTGCCTACAGCTACAACTTTACCTTCTTGTGGTTTCTCTTGAGCCGTACCAGGAAGTACGATCCCACTAGCTGTTGTCACTTCTTGTGCGATTGGCTCAACCAATACACGTTCACCTAAAGGTTTAATCATTGAAAAATGCCTCCTTATATGATTCGTTCTGTTTACAGATTTGTTAGCACTCGATCAAGTGTAGTGCTAACAAATCTTATTTTACCGATTTTATAATGTGATTTCAAGTATTTAACTAAAAAAAATGCCTATGCTTTTGTAGCAATAGGCACAATATACATTCCAACTTCTTCATCTTTACGAACGATTGCTTGTACATCATAAACGGTTTTCATAAGCTCGCTAGTCATGACGACTTCTGGCTCACCTTCAGCAATAAGCTCTCCATTTTTCACAACTTTTATGTGATCGCTATAGCGCACAGCTTGATTGACATCATGCAGCACCATGACAATCGTTAAGCCATGCACCTCATTAAGCTCCTTCACTAGATCAAGCAACTCTATTTGATAATAAATATCTAGAAACGTTGTCGGCTCATCTAGAAATAACACTGATGTTTTCTGAGCTAGCGCCATGGCAATCCAAGCGCGCTGCTTCTGTCCGCCTGACAGCTCATTTAAACGTCTGCTGCGAAACTCCGTTAGCTTCGTGCATTCCAGCGCCCAAGCAATCGCTTGTCGATCCTCATCTGTTTCTTGCGAAAACATTGTACGATAAGGCAGTCGACCATAGGAAACTAGACGCTCAACCGTCAGATCATATGGCGCATCATTTTGCTGATGCACGACAGCAAGAAGACGCGCTAACTCCTTGCCCTTAAGCGACTGAAGCTCTCGACCATCGATCATAATTTGCCCAGCATTAGGCGTGTAGTTACGCGCCATAAGGCCAAGCAGCGTCGACTTCCCGCTACCATTTGGACCAATAATGGTTGTGATCTTCCCTTCAGCGAAGGATGTCGACAATCCCTTTATAATAGGAGGACTATCTTTATATTGAAAGCTTAACTCTTTAATTTCCATATAAACGCTCCCCTCTTAGCAGCATAAAGATGAGGAATGGACCGCCAATAATCATCATAATGACCGAAGCTGGGATTTCATTCGGAGCCATAATCGTTCTACCCAGCGTGTCAGCTAGTAATATTAATAGACCGCCAAGCAATGCCGAAAACGGAATTAGGAAGCGATGATCCGTCCCAATTAATCGGCGCGCAATATGCGGAACGAGTAAGCCGACAAAGACAATTAATCCACCGATTGCAGTAGCAATTGAGGCCAATAGCACCGCAATAAACGAGATAATGAGTCTGGCACGCGGTACATTCATCCCAAGATTACTTGCCGTACGATCCTGTAAGGTTAGCAGATTGCACCAAGTGCCAAGCAGCAATGCAGCAATTAAGCCAATTGAACCGTAGGTTAAAATAATATTTACATCATTCCATGTTTTCATCGTAAACACAGAGCTTACTGCCTGTGATACTGATCCCACCGCATAGCTACCGCGAAAGTTAAATAGCTGATTAAAACCGGAGAACGTCGCGTTCACAGCTACACCGACCAAGATCAGGTGCAATGGTCGTAAGCCTGTTTTCCATGAGAAGGCATAGACAAGAAAGCAAGCAAACAACCCACCTAGCACAGAGAACAGCGGCATCCAGAATATTAGCATCGGCCAGATCGTTGCTACTAGCACACTGACAAAGCCCGCTCCCGCGGAAATGCCGATAACCCCTGCGTCAGCTAACGGATTACGCATCACTGCTTGCAGCAGTACGCCAGACACAGCCAGTGCTGCACCAGATAGCATCGACACAATAATACGAGGAAGACGCATATCGCGAATAATTTCAACCGTATCATTACCACCAAACAGCAAGCCATGAATTAGTTCTCCCAAGCCAACCTTAAGGCTACCTGTAGCAGCTGAATAAATAGTTAGGCCAATTAAAGCAATAATGACAACGAGAAAGCTAATAACCTTTTTCATCTAACTTTATCCTTTCCGATCAGGGTAAAGCATATCTGCCAAAATTTCTAGCGCTTCATCAGCAGCTAGATTGCCAGTCGTGCCAAAAAAGTCCTCCGGTAAATCATATACACGCCCGTTTTTCACCGCACTAAAATGCTTCCAAATATCGTTCTTTTTAAATTCCTCATCAAACATTTGGATTACTTCGTCAGGCATGCCATGCGCCGCACGCAAAATAACGTCCGGGTTGCCTTGATGCAAATACTCTGTATTCGACGCAACAAATTCTACTTTAGAATCTGTCACAATATTCGTACCGCCGAGCTGCTTCACCAAATCTCCGATATAAGAATTCTCGGTTGCCACTAGGTAGCTTCCTGGAATGCCCATCAATATCAGTACAGATGGCGCCTGCTGTCCACTTACCTCGCTCTTAATTGTCGCGATTTTCTCATCATAGCTAGCAATAAGCGCTTCTGCTTGTGGCATACGATCAAACTCTTCACCAAGCTTTAAAATTTCTTGCTTCATATCATCGATACTCGTGAAATCTAAAAATCGCGCATCAATGCCTACATTTTTAAATGTACCCTCCAGCTCATATTCTAGTGTAGATACTGAAAATACATGCGTTGGCTTAAGGCTTTTAACTAGTTCCATATCAGGACTCATCGGATTCCCTATCTGAGTAGCTGAGCTGTAGCGCTCTGGTAATGTCTTCGTTGTGGAAGGTATACCCACAACATCCAGTTCAAGCGCATTAAGCACTTCAGTAATCGCCACTGTCGTCGAAACGATGCGATATTGTTCTTCAGCTTCTGAAGAGCTATTACTATTTTCGCTATCAGCATTGCTGTTGTCGCTCACACTGCCAGTAGCGCTCCCAGTACTATTACTGTTACCACCAGCACTTGTATTCGCACTACCGTTACCGCAGCCGACAAGAAGTAAAATAACGAGGATGAGACTTGTGATTACGCTCATGCTGCGTTTCTTCATGACGTTCATTTCCTCCTATAAATGCATATGAGGACACTCATATTGAGGTCCTCTGCATCATGTTTATTTCATAAGTAGAATGTAGCTAACTCGTAAACTTAGTTTAAATTAGTTTTCAAGTGCACGTAGAATAATTGTTACTGCTTGCGCGCGAGAAGCTGATTGATCCGCACCGAATTTATTGTTAGATAAGCCTTGAACAAGACCATGCTTAACAGCAGTAGCAACTTGTTGTTTAGCGAATGCTGGAATACCTTCATTATCGCTAAAGCTTAATGATTCAGCTGCTTCAAGCTCAAGACCAAGCGCTTTAACAATCATTACTGCCATTTCTGCTCTATTAATTTCACCGTTCGGACGGAAAGAACCATCAGAGTAACCATTAATAATGCCGGCTGCAACAGCAGATTTCACATAAGTTTGAGCCCATTCAGGAACGCTTTCTGCATCAGTGAAGCTTAGTTCAACATTAGAAGCCGTTAGACCAAGACCTTCTACTAGAAGCTTAGTAAACTCAGCACGAGTAATAGATTGGTCAGGAGCGAAACTGCCATCTGGGTAGCCGCTTGCAATACCAGAAGCTACTGCTTTAACAATCGCTTCCTCTCCCCAGTGAGAAGAAATATCTGACAAGCTAACTTCTTTAGCTGTAGCTGCAACTAGCGCATCTGTTGCCGCTTGAATTTGTGCATTAGTAAGTAGGTAGCTGTTGCTTTTATTTGCCTCTTCAATTGCTGCAAGTAGCGCAGAAGAAGGCTCAACTACCGCTGCATTTGCCGCGGCAATAGCTTTAACTAGTTTAGCTTTGCTGCTCTCTACGTTCTCACCGATTACAAGCTTAATGTTGTGAGATTGTGTTTCAGTAAATACGCCAGGAACGAAGTATGAAGCTGCTGCTTCCAATACATCATCAAAGCTGGATACAACATAATCCAATGTATAGAATGTTACTTCTTGAGGACCTGTTCTACCATTGATCGTTGCTTTATATTCGCCAACCTTATTACCTTCTTTACCTTCAACAGTCACTTTTACATCGTAGGATTGCTGAACGTCTACACGGAAGTATTTCACATCATCTTTAACATATGTTCTTGGATTAGCAAGATAAGTTCCCATTGATGATAGCTTACTTGTATCAGCATCGTTCACGTAGTGTACAGGGACAGCAACTGGCTCAGCATAAAACGCTACTTTCAACTGTTTTAGCACAGCCTCAAGATCAGCTTTCTTCGTTAAATAGCTATTAGCTGCTTCTGCTGCAGTAATCGCTGCTGCTAGCTCTTTAGAAGGCTCAGCAATTTGTTTTGCTTCGGCAAGAACAGCTGCTAGCTCTTTAATAGAAGCATCGATATCATTGTTAATCATAATGTAAATATCATGGCTTTGTGGCTCTGTAAAATAAGCAGGTACGAAATAAGAAGCAGATGCTTCAATTGCTTTCGTAATATCAGTCAATGCATAGTCGAATGTAAAGTATGTTACATTTTCTTCACCGTTACGGCCTACAACTGTTTTTTCGTATTCAGCAACCTTAACGCCTTCTTTACCTTCTACTGTAATTGTCACATCGTATACTTGCTGAACATCGATACGCAAATAGTTAACGCCATCTTTCTCATAAACAGACGGATTAGCGATATAAGTCACCATTGATGATAGCGAACCTGGTTTTGATGCGTTGACAAAATGAACGATGCTTTTTTCTGCTGTTGCTTCTGCAGTCGCTGAAGTAGTTGTTACTGCAGTATCAGCAGCTAGTGCCAATGTTGGAACTGCACCAACTAGTAGGGATGCAACCGCCAAGCTTGTAATTGTTTTAACAAATCGTTTGTTCATAATGATGATTCCTCCGTAGCGTGTAATTTATTTTTTGTTAACCTTGCCTTTTCTTACAATCCAAACAATAGAGCCAATCACAAATAGTGCAGCAATTGCAATTATTAGAATGACAAGTGTCGTGCTGCCTGATTCGTTCTCCTCCACCTCGACTACCTCTGCAGAGCTTGCTGTCGTAATCTCTACTTCCTCCGTGGATTCTACGCTATTGCTATTCGGTTCAGCAGCATTATTCCCCTCTTCATCTCCATCAGCTTGCCCTGCCTGCTCTACATTACCTTCTGCTACTCCTTTATCCTCTGGAGTTTCGCCTGGTTCATCTGCCCCAGTAGCTTCACTTACAGCAGTTGAGCTAGCTTCACCAGCAGTGGCATCTGTAGCTGTGTCATCTGTTGTCGCATCTGCAGCTGCTCCTGAATTAGAACCTGCTGCATTACCGCCCGCCGCTGCACCTGCTACAGAACCAGTTGCATTACCGCCAGTTGATGAGCCTGAAGAAGTGGAGCCTGTTGTAGAGCTACCCGTCGTACTGCTACCTGAGGTCGCTTGATCCTTAGAACCTTGTTTAGGTTCAGAAGCTGAACCTTGTGAGGAGCTATTATTACTAGACGAAACGGTAGCTGTAGGCTTTGTTGTTGCAGTTGCTTCTTTAGTTGGACTACTAGTACTGCCACTGTTCGCTGTCGGCGTTGGTGTCGACGTTGGTTTAGCTGTCGGCTCAGGCGTTGCCTTTGCTTCACTTTCCGCAGCCTTCACAAGCTTTAAAGTATCTGGGTAAAAACGAAACCGAGCTTCATAGGAATGATAGTAGTTGATGCTTGGAATATCAACCGTCATAGAGCTGACTAGATCCTGCTCTAACGAGCTGACACCAAACTCTACAACTCTACTATCATTTTTTGTATCTCTTGAAACTACCTTCGCATCTACAAAGCTACTTCCTTGCTTCGTTGCAAACTCAATAACCCAAGCATCCTTATTAATAACTGTGCGAACAGTAATTGCCCCATTTTTCACAATAACGGTTGCCGGCTGATTCCAGTATCCATTAGCTAAAGAAGTAGAATCATCCTTAGGATCGCCCTTCAATATTTCATATTCTACGGTATATTCTCCGTCCTCTAACGTACTTGCTGCCATTAGCTTTGCTGTACTAAACACTGCTAGCAACGTTAAAGTGACAAGAAATGCTACGATGACGCGTTTCCATTGTCTTGCTGTAAGATTCATAAGCACCTCCGTATATCTTCCATTACTGATTATCATTCTCAAACACACCCATCTAGAATACATGATTGTAAAAGTAATAGTCAACTCATTGCATTAATATTTCATGACTTATCCGTATTTTTGCTAGCTTTCTTCTAGTATCTCATACCTTATTAATCCTAATAATCTGCAACTTTCTCCATTAGATATATGCAATTCCATCTCAAAGATGTTATGATAGTAATAATCATTATCAAGTATATTGGAAACTTAACCCAAAACAAGGAGATCTGATTAATCATGTTAAAGTGGAGATCACTACTACTTACGATGCTAGTCATATGTAGCCTCATCTTATCGGCTTGCGGTGCTTCTAGCAGCAGTGAACAACAAGCTTCGAGTAATAGTCAAGGAGAACAATACTCTATAACTGACTTCAATAGCCGTACGATAACGTTTCATGACGTGCCCGAGCGTATCGCTGCACTAAGCATTGGTGAAACCAATATTATCTATTCCCTCGGAGGGAAATTAGTTGGCCGTCCCGGTACTGATGTACCTTTTCAATGGGAGGAAGCCAATGAAGCTCAAGTCATCGGTACAACTCATGATGTCAATCTTGAAAAAATTGCCGTTACTAAAGCTCAAGTTGTTCTTATGCATAACATTATGAATGAAAAGGATGTCTCGAAGCTAGAAAACCTCGGCATGAAGGTGGTATTATCGAGCGGTAATTCAGTAGAAGATATTACGCGACAAATTCAACTACTAGGGGACCTCCTGCAAAACAGCGCTAAAGCTTCCGAGCTCATTGCAGAAATTGATCAGAAAATATCTCAGCTAGCAGCTAATCAAGGAGAAGCAGTACCTGCACTGCTGGTGTACGGAGCACCAGGAACGTTTATGGCAGCCTTGCCTAGCTCATTGGCAGGAGATATTTTAACTCTTGCTGGTGGTACGAATATTGCAGCAAGCTATCCGCAATTATCTAGCTATCCGCAATATGCTGCGTTAGATATGGAGCGGATTGTAGAGTCCAATCCACAAGCGATCTTTATTATGACACATGCCGATCCAGAGGATGTGCGTGAACAATTTATTGCTGAGATGGAATCTAGCAATGCATGGAGCAGCATCGATGCAGTGAAGAATGGTCGGATTGAGGTGCTGCCAGCGGAGCTGTTCGGCTCTAATCCAGGTACACGAATTGTTGAGTCATTAGACTATATGTATAACGCGCTTCATCCATAACGGAATAACGGATTAATGAGCTATCCCACAGTCGTAGAAAGCTTGCATATTTCACCTCTACGATTGTGGGATTTTTATTTTGTCAGTCACATATATTGCTACGGCTTAAGAATGACCTTGATACAGTTATCCTTCTTCTCATCAAATATGCTGTAGCCATGCTGAGCTTCCCCTAGTGGCAAGCGATGTGTAATAATGTCTGTTGGATCAAGCTTCCCTTCCTTAATCATCCTATACAGCTCTGGCATATAATGAATAACAGGAGCTTGTCCCATCTTCACTGTAATATTTCTACTGAATAAATCCCCTAATGGGAATGCATTATATCGCGTGCCATATACACCGATTAGCTGAATCGTCCCGCCTTTCCGAACAGCCTGTGAAGCAATCTGAATTGCCCCCATTGATCCACCTTGCAGCTTCAATGCCGTTTCAACCATCTCGACAACGGTCTTTTTCCCGTCCATTCCTACACAATCGATAACAGCATCGGCTCCACCCTTCGTAATTTCCTTAATAAAGCTTCCGATGTTTTCTTCATGCTCAAAGTTGTAGGTTTCAACGGCATTGGTACGTTTCGCATGCTCTAGTCGATAATCGACATAATCAACTGCAATGACGCGCTTCGCTCCTTTAAGCCAAGCGATTTTCTGGGCAAGCAATCCGACAGGACCACAGCCGAGCACGACAACCGTATCCCCTTGCTTAACCCCTGCATTATCAATGCCCCAATATGCCGTCGGCAATATATCAGATAGGAACAGTAGCTTCTCATCCTCTAATTCACTATCCTCTGGCACTTTAAATGAACTGAAATTAGCAAATGGAACTCGTAAAAGCTCCGCCTGCGCCCCAGCATAACCGCCAAATGCAGGAGAGTAGCCTAAGTATCCACCCGCTTCACCCTCAGGATTAGAATTGTCACATTGACTTTCAAGATGATTTTGACAGTAATAGCATTGCCCGCATGCCATCGTAAATGGGATAATGACTCGATCTCCCTTTTTAAGCTTCGTAACGTCACGGCCTACTTCCTCAACAATTCCCATAGGCTCATGACCAATCACATAATTTTTCGGCAAATTAGGAATCATGCCATGTACAAGATGCAAATCCGAGCCACAGATTGCGGAGCTCGTAATTTTCACGATGATATCATCGGACTTCTCAATCTTTGGGTCCTCTACCTCCTTAACAACAACATCCTTAACACCCTGATATGTCACAGCCCTCATATTTCTCGCTCCTGTTCCTCTATATAATATGCTCGGAGCTAGTATGCCTAATTTTTCAATTTTATATAAAAAAGAGTTAGCACAATGTCTCTGCCAACTCCAGCTCAATAAATTCTTCATTAGATTATTTCTTTCTTGCTTTAAGCCAAGTGTCGATACCGTCCCAAATGGTGATGACAACAATGGCAGCAGAAAGCACGCGTATAATGTTATCCCATCCACTTATAGCCTTGGCTTGAGAGATATTCAATGATTGTGCAGCATCTAATAAAAATCCTTCACGAAGCAATGACGGGTCATTAACCATCACAAGCAGCAATACCATAGAAAGCAAGCTTAAAATAATATGTGCACTCCACAAACGATACGTCCAATATGGCACGATATATTTCCAAACAAATAATATGACATAGGCGATTGTTATAATAATAATCAATGGCAGATAGAATTGTACACGTTCTACATCAAGCAACGGATAATGTGAATATTGACCATCCGCACCTCTTGTGTGAATACCAAGCAGTTCGGGACGAACAACGATTACAGCTGTAAAAAGTAACGATGCTACAATCGAAGTAATAGAGCTAGAACGAGGAATCTGCTTCGACTGTACAGGAAGCTGAGGAAGCTCACGTATAGACCAGGAACTCTCCTTCTCAGTGGAACTACCACTATTCATACCAAACCAGCCTCGCTCAATTGCCACAAACACAAGCGTTACCCATAATGCAGCCTGCAATCCTCCATTAATTAATGCAACGATCAGCTCGATGAACATATCAACATAATAATCTGGACTAGTCCATTCTGTTGGCGGTGTAAACACCCAGCCGAGAATGGTTACGACAGCAAGCACCGTTATAACAATCCCGACCACTAATTTTAACACCGTAAAGTATTTATTATATAAAGCAGGTCCGATTAAATATCTCGGTTTAGGCTGATACTCCTCCGCTATTTTCCAAGGATTGCCCAGTTCCTCTAATACTGCCTTGACCTCTTCCTCTGTATACTGCTCTGGTAACATATCTTCAATATTGCCGCGCAGCTCCTTAGCAACATCATCCTTCATTGCTTCTGGCAGCTGCTGCGTAACCGCATAAATATAACGTTCAATTAATTCCATTAAGCATCATCCTCCATTAATATGGTTGTTAATTGCTCGGAAAGCGAACGCCATTCCCTTTTCAGCTCATTATAAACCTGCTTACCTTGTTCGCTCAGTATATAGAATTTTCTTGGTCGACTTTCCGTAGTATCCCATTCACTTTTCAATAAACCTTGCTTCTCTAAGCGTCGCAATAGTGGATAAAGCGTGCCGGCATCGATTGGAGCTTGCTTTTCTTCAAGCTTTTGCACCAATGAATAGCCGTATTCTGGTTGATTAAGCTGACTAAGGACGATCAACACTAAAGTGCCTCGCTTCAGCTCCACCATTAATGACTGTAACAGCTCCTCGGTAGATTCCATCTCATCATCTCCTTGATCACAATATACTGTACGTCGTACACTATTGTCAAATTTAAAGTAATAAGAATGTCTCAATAATAAAAAAGGTATGTAGAAGTCATCAGGCTTTTGATGAGCTCCACACACCTTTACATTTTTCATAATATGAATATGTCCTCAATAGCAATTGCTACGCTGTTATATTTTTCTTAGTTGGTTTATTGTACCTCACCGTTATGCTGCTTACATACCCCTCATCAATTTCAAATGAGATCGACACAACATCGTTGCTAATACCGTATTCGATAGTCTTCGTACCACTCTCATCATCACGGACATTTTCATCAACAAAACGAAAGTAAAGCTTCTCTAATGTCTCTCTAGCCTCTGCTTCCGTACTCCCCACATGAATGCCATATGCGGAATGTGCAGTATTTCCTGTCTTAATGCTGGTTACATGACCATCCATATAATAAAGCTCCATTGCTTGATGTTCATAATAGTAAAGTTGACCTAAACCCATGTCTGGCAATTGTTTTCCTTTACGAAGCTGCTTTTTAGCCGTCGCTTCATCTTGCCCTAATGTAATCCCTTCCATCTGCAAATGCGGATTAACACGATTCATTGCGATGGTATCATAAAAAAAGTACTGCACCGCAAACACGATCGCAACAATAACGCATAAACCGACGATCCGCCATTTAACCGGCATCAACTCGCTCACCTCACCTTTTCAGCCAACTAATATCATTTATCATATTATAAGTTTATAGAGATATTGCCTTACAGGTGATTTTTATTTTCTTCCTACATAGCAAAAAATGCCCCGCGCAAGCACGGGGCATTCTAAAGCTATAGCTATTCCATTCGAAAATCGTTGCATTGATTAGATTACGTCGTCTCCACCTGACTATTGAATTCTGCATCCTTCGCTAATTGCTTGCGATACACAGAACTAGACATCCACACACTAATTTCATAAAGCACAATTAGTGGGATAATTACTAGAATATCGGAGATAAAGTCTGGCGGTGTTATCATCACACCGATCACGGCCATTACGAAATAAGCAACTCTCCGCATCTTCTTCAAGCGAATCGGGTTTACGATACGAATCGCTGTTAGAAACATAATAAGTAATGGTAACTCGAATAACACCGTTATAGGAATAAGGATACCAAACATAAATTCAAAGTATTGCACAACACCAAATGTTTCCTCTAAGCCGAGGTTTTGTGAGACAGAGCGCGTAAAATTAAACGCTAGTGGAAACACAACGAAATAAGCAAAGCTTATGCCAATTAACGCCAACGCTAACGCAAATGGGACATATTTCAACGTTGAGCGCTGCTCATGCGGATGTAGTGCTGGCTTCACAAACAACCATAGCTGCAGCACGATAAAGGGAATGGTTACAATCATCGCAAGTACCAATGCGATTTGCATGTAGATTCCGATCCCATCCCAGAATGAAAATGTATGTAGAGCAAGCTGACCGTTAGCTGGCTTCTGATCGAGCAGAAAGATGTAGGTCGGCTTGGCTATTGTAAGTCCACCTACTAAAGCAATACCAAGCAAAATCATGACATATATTAAACGTCGACGAAGCTCAGTCAAATGCTCAACAAGTGACATCAGCCCTTGCTCAGAAACAAGCTTGCTCGTCGCAGAGCCAATTCGCTTCGCACGGCTTTCCATGCTCATTGTTTAGTCACTCCTTTGTTCTAGCGGTTCACTCTCATAACGATAGTGATAGTGATAAGGTGGCAAGAAAAAAGCGGGCCAGCTTAGTCTGGTAACCGCTTGTTTGCTCGCTCTGCTGTGTCAGCAGGTTGAGCTTGTACTTCAATTGGTTCTTCCTTTTTCTTGTCGTTTGTTTCAAGCATTTCATTTGCACCCGCTTTGAACTCCTTAAGCGTTCTGCCAACTGCTCGTCCAAGCTCAGGCAGCTTGCTAGGTCCAAATAGCAACAAAGCGATAAGTACAAGCAAAATCGCTCCACCTATACCGATATTCATCTGATGTCCTCCTAAACTTCTGATACTCCTTACGTAAAACCTACGTTCAACGATCAATAAAATTAGCATAAATCACTGCAACAATATAAGTTAAATCTGTAATTTCGTTAACATTAATCTACCTACATTTTAAGGGACAGCAATCAGCCAAGCAAGCCTCCATAGCCTAATGCCACAATATCCTCACGATTTACCCGCTCACCTAGCAGCAGCTTAGGCAGCAAAGCATCAAATGATGTGTAGGGATCATGCATTACACAGCCTGGCAAACCTACAATCGGGGTTTGTCCAAGATAGGCTACTAACAGCATGGAGCCAGGTAGCATTGGAGTGCCATAGCTTACAATATGGGCTCCTGCGGCGGCAATTGCTCCAGGTGTGCGATCATCAGGATCGACAGACATCCCACCTGTCACTAAAATCATATCATAGCCCGCTTGCGCAAGACTATGTATTTCTTGCACAATCCGCTCGCGATCATCAGGCACATAGCGCTGCTCAGCAACTACTGAGCCTAGTGAAGCCAGCTTTTCAGTAACAGCAGGGCCAAATTTATCCTTAATTCTGCCATTATACACTTCACTGCCGGTAGTAAGCAACCCTATACGGCGAACAGGCAATGGTGTAACTGTAATTGGCGCTCTATTGTGCTGACGCTTATAGTTCTCGGCAATTTGCACAACGATGTCTACCTTTTGCTTTGGGACAACAAGCGGTATCACTCGAGTAGCTGCCAGCTTGCCTCCTGGCTGGATCGCTTTGTTATGTAGCACCGTTGCTAAGGCGACCTCACCAAGTGAGTTTATCTCGTCAACTACCTCCTTGGCAATTTGCGTCACACCGAGCACAGAAGACTTAATCGTTACTTTCCCTTCGTGAGGCTCAGTTATTTCCAAGGAATCATCAATTAGAGCCGTAGCCATATGGAGAGCCGCATCATCTTCATGCAGATCATACGGTGACAGCTCCATCACATAGATATGCTCTTTCCCGATATCAAGCAGCTTAGGAATATCCTGCTCCGTGATCAGATGCCCCTTCTGAAATAACCTTCCCTTAAATTGACCGGGGATAATTTGTGTAAGGTCATGTGCCAGTCGCATCCCAATCGCCTGCTGAACTGCTACCTCCTTCAGCAAGGTTTGTGCTGGTGCTTGAGAATTTGCTATAGCTGATGATTGTACGTCTGTTTCTTGCTGCTGCTCACTCATAGAATAATCTCCTTAACCACTTTAATGCTCCGATTCCGCTCCCGACAAAATATTCAAGGCATGCGGCAATTGATCGATAATTGCTAGCAAGCTTTCCGATACACCTTTCGGACTACCTGGCAAATTGATAATGAGCGTGTTCCCACGAATTCCGCAAATGCCTCTAGAAAGCATTGCACGTCTCGTTTTATGCAATGCTCCCATGCGCATTGCTTCAGCAATGCCTGGTACTTGGCGGTCAATCACCTTCAAGGTTGCTTCTGGTGTCACATCTCTTACTGCTAGCCCCGTGCCTCCTGTCGTAATAACAAGATTCGCTTCATAATACTCTGTCATTTCGATAAGTGCTGCCATAATTTCATCCTGCTCATCAGGCACAACGCGATAATCGACAATTTGTCCTCCCAACTCGTCTTCGACAAGCTCCCTTACTACTTGTGCGCTGACATCCTCTCGCTCTCCACGAGACCCTTTATCGCTGGCAGTCAGTATTGCTACTTTCCATCGCATCCCCATATCCTCCGTTCACTCTATTCTATCTATTGTTCACGACGATAATCTCCATGCACCCCACCTGTTTTTTCCGCTAGTGAGGTAGGACCAATAACCATATCCTTCTGCAAAGCCTTGCACATATCGTATATTGTTAATGCTGCTGCTGTAGCAGCAGTCAAAGCTTCCATCTCTACGCCTGTTTTGCCCGTTGTTTTAACAGTGGCCTCTATAAACAGCTCGTCCACACCATTATCGTGAAACGTTACATTGACTCCTGTTAGCGACAACGGATGACACATTGGAATCCAATCTGATGTTCGTTTAGCTGCCATTATTGCTGCAACCTGTGCTACAGCAAGCACATCTCCCTTTGCAATTCTTCCTTCTTTAATAGAAGTAAGTGTATCTGGATGCATTTTCACCGAGGATGTCGCTATTGCTTGACGCTTCGTAACATCCTTATCTGATATATCTACCATTTTTGCTCTGCCTTGCTCATTAAAATGCGTAAAAGTCACAATTGTCTACTTCCTTTCATTCTATGAAAACTTCTTAATTCCTTTATTAGAAACAACAAAATTCAAAATAATATCATACTCATCGACAGGAATAGCTGAAACCAGTTGCTGCTCATGACAAACGCCAATCCAGCTTGTCGAAGCTTGAATTTTTGCGTAATATCTATCATAGTAGCCACCGCCGTATCCTAGACGGTGCCCCTTATCATTAAAGGCAAGTCCAGGTACAAGTACAGCCTGTGGAATAAGGTTTGTTTCAGTTAATTGTTCTATATCAGGCTCCATTATCCCATATGCACCTCTACGAAGCTGATCTTTGTTGTATAATGGGTAAAGAGTCATTGTGTGCGTGGTCACATTGCAGCGTGGAACGAGTACCTCAATATGCTGTTGCCAGCACCATTCAATGTAAGGCCATACATCCAATTCACTTCGAAAAGGAATATAGGTCATGACTGAGGTATAACGCTGCTCTTTCGTTAATGCTATTAAATACTCACAGGTTTCCCTTGATTGACGATCTTTGGTCGCTTGTGTCAAGTTATCACGAATTGCTGCAAGCTGCTTGCGAAGCTGCCCTTTTTGTAAATCTGTTTCATTCACGTAGCTTCCACCTTGTTTAGTTCAGTTGATAATAGTGTACCATTGTTTCATTAGTTTCGCCAATCCAAACCATGCTTAACATACACTATATAGTAGTAGATAGAGCATATAAACCACAATATTTTGATGGAGGTTAAAACATGCTGCTGCAAGTTTCTAACATAACTAAAAGCTTCGGAGTAGATCCGATTCTTTCTAATATTAACCTACAAATTTTAGAGCGCGATAAGATCGGTCTCGTCGGTGTCAACGGCGCAGGAAAATCGACATTATTAAAAATAATCGCAGGCGAAATGAGCTACGATAGCGGTGAAATTCATAAGGCAAAGGAAACTCGTCTTGGCTATCTGGCGCAAAATAGCGGATTGCAATCCGACCGCACCATTATAGATGAAATGCTGCTTGTTTTTGCCCATTTATTAGAAGTAGAAAAGGAGCTGCGAGAGCTAGAACAAAAAATAGCGGATCCCGAGCTTCATAATGATGAGAAGCGTTATGAGGACACCTTGGAGCGTTATGCAAATTTGTCTGACTGGTATAAAAACAATGGCGGCTTCGAGATCAATACGCGCATTAATAGCGTGCTGCATGGGATGGGCTTTGGTGAATTTGATCATGGAACATTGATCTCCTCACTTAGCGGTGGACAAAAAACAAGACTTGCGCTAGCAAAAATATTGCTGCAGGCTCCCGATCTACTTATGCTCGATGAGCCAACCAACCACCTTGATATTGAAACATTGACTTGGCTTGAAAATTATTTACGTGCGTACAACGGCGCTGTACTCGTTGTATCCCATGACCGTTATTTTCTCGATGCAATGACTACGACCACAGTAGAAATCGAGCGGCATCAAGCTAAAAAATATACTGGCAACTATAGCCGCTATTTAGAGCTTAAGGCAGCAGAATATGAAATTCAACTAAAGCATTATGAGAAGCAGCAGGATGAAATTGCGCGCATGGAGCAATTTATTCAAAAAAATCTCGTAAGAGCGTCGACTACGAAGCGTGCACAAAGTCGTAGAAAGGCGTTAGACAAGCTAGAGCGAATCGATCGACCACTCGGTGAGCTAAAAAAAGCTAGCTTTAGCTTTGAAATTGAACGGATGAGTGGCAAGGAAGTGCTGCATGTCAACAATGTCGCAGTTCAATTTCCAGGCAGCAGCTCACCGTTATTCCGTAATTTGAGCTTTAACCTACAGCGTGGAGAGATGGTTGCACTCGTTGGACCTAACGGAATCGGTAAATCAACATTACTCAAGGTCATTACTGGTCAATTACAGGCGATTACTGGCAACGTCGATTTTGGGTCACATGTTAAGCTCGGCTATTATGATCAGGAGCATAACATTCTAAATTCCAGCAACACCGTGCTTGAAGAGGTATGGAGCGCTTATCCGCATATGGAAGAGGTACGTATCCGTACGGTGCTAGGTAATTTCTTATTTAGTGGTGAGGATGTTTTAAAGCGTATCTCAGCGTTAAGTGGCGGCGAAAAAGCACGTGTTTCCTTGTCGAAGCTAATGCTCGCACAAGCGAATTTGCTAATACTCGATGAGCCTACTAACCATCTAGACTTGTTTAGTAGAGAGGTGCTGGAGGCTGCGCTTATTGATTATGAGGGCACTGTGCTATTTATTTCGCATGACCGTTATTTCTTAAACAAGATGGCAGAACGTATTGTCGAACTAACACCAGCAGGCGCCAATTATTTCCTCGGAAATTATGACGATATGCTGGAGAAAAAACTCGAAATCGAAGAAGCTAAACAAGAAGCTGCACGTCGCGCTGCTGCAACGAAGCAAGCGCAGGCACAGGAAACGACAAGCTCTTCCGTGCAAAGCTATGAAGTCGAAAAACAACAAAAACGCGCTGAGCGTACGAAGCAACGCAAGCTTGAATCACTTGAAGCTGAGATCGCTAAGCTTGAAGCGAGTATTACGGAATGGGAAGAAAAGTTAACTGATCCGGCTATTTTCAATGATTATATGCGGATTCAAGAGATTCAGAATGAGATAAGCGCTCTGAAGCAAGCTTTGGAGTCGCAGTATGAGCAGTGGGAAGAACTGATGAGCTAAGCGTTGCTTCGGATCAAGCGTCTTGTAGTTCTTCGAAGTGTTCTCTCATCGCTCCGGGTCAATGCGTCTTTCATCGCTCCGGATCATTGCGTCTTGCAGACCGCGTTTAAACACGTCTGCTTCCTATCTATTATATTGGATGCAGACGTGCTTAAAGGCGGCTCGCTTCGCTTTCCAGACGCATTGATCCTGCGCTGTAGCTTTCTTTGTCGGTTTTCTCAGTGATGCTACTTGCCTCTCTAGCTCTTCCTCTGTTGCTCTTACTTCTCTTGCAATGCTTCTTACTTCATCGCTCCGGTTCATTGCGTCTTTCATCGCTCCGGTTCATTGCGTCTTTCAGACCGCGTTTAAACACGTCTGCTTCCTATCTATTATATTGGATGCAGACGTGCTTAAAGGCGGCACGCTCTGAAGTGCTCCCTGTCAAGTGGACAGTGTAAAAAAGTAAAGTAATTTATACCCTTAGTTCCAATAAAAATGGGACTAAGGGTTGTTTTTTTATATCGCTTGCTTTCGATACTCGCTTGGTGATAAGCCGCCTAAACGTTCTGTATAACGGTAGTGATTATAATAACGCATATATCGATTTATCTCTGCCCTCAGCTCTTCATACGTAGCAAACTTAGTTAGTCGATAACTTTCTGTTTTGAAGGTTCCCCAAAACCGTTCAATAGGTTGGTTATCTAGACACCGACTGACGCGAGACATGCTTTTTGTAAACTTATATTTTTTTTGTAGT
>Ga0182739_1001494_pt1 | contig 24375 bp, 20 predicted proteins | sample eDN5th30CBELigBY_FD_128873 | JGI IMG/M metagenome (GOLD analysis project Ga0182739, IMG submission 128873) | Enriched backyard soil microbial communities from Emeryville, California, USA - eDNA 5th pass 30_C BE-Lig BY (version 2) (version 2) | ecosystem: Environmental > Terrestrial > Soil >... | reverse complement strand
TGATGCGCGTTCCGTCCTGCGGTTGCGGTTGGCCCTCAATCAGCAGACCGCTAAGCTCTCACCGATGGGTGGACCACTACACGGCCTGTTGCGGTTGGCCCTCAATCAGCAGACCGCTAAGCTCTTGCGATGGCTATGGGCGTTGCGCCGCTCGTTGCGGTTGGCCCTCAATCAGCAGACCGCTAAGCTGACACCGGGCCGCAAATCACCGCATTAATAGTTGCGGTTGGCCCTCAATCAGCAGACCGCTAAGCTACGATCCGACTTAAGGCCCTGGCAACAGGGCCTTTTTTCTGCGTCCGGGCAGCGAGAGAGGTGGCCGCGCCGCTCAGAACAGCGCGAACTGCTCGGGATTTTTTGGGCTCCGTTCACGGTTTCTTCCCCGATAGGTCCGGATATTCTCGTACTGCTTGTCGGTGATGGCGATGACATGCACCTTGCCGGCGCTCGGCATCGCTTGTTCGAGCTTGCGCTCATAAGCCTCGGCGCTTTCCTTGCTGGCGCAATAGCGCAGGTACACGGAATATTGCGTCATCTCGAAGCCAAGGTCGAGCAGGCACAATCGAAATCTGGTCGCGGCCTTGCGTTCTTTCTTGGTCCCAACGGGTAGATCGAAGAGCACGACAAGCCACATCATCCGATACCCAGAGAGTGCGCCCGGCTGAGGATCGTTCGCCACGGCACACGCTAGAATCCGAGCGGCAGCCCGGGCTGCGGCAGCAGCAGGCGGTCGCTCTCGCCCGCATAGGCCTTGGCCAGCGAGCCCGCCAGCCGATCGAGGCATGTCATCATCGGGCTGATCCCCTCCTGCGTCGGAAGATCGACGATCATGATGCGCGCCAGCGTAGCTTTGGTACCGCTGTTCACCTCGACAAGACCCTCGCCTTTGAGGCGATGTACTTCGCGATCGACGAGCGGCCGGAACGGCTCCATCAGGTCGTCGACCAGCACCATGGCGTTGCCGCGGTTGGCGTGCATGAGACCGAGGCTCGGGTGCAGGCCGGCCGCCATCACGGCGCGCGCCGTTGCGCCGCGCAGCACGGCATAGCCATAGTTGAGCAGGCCGTTGAGGCCGCCGCCATCGCTGTCGCGCCGGAACTGAGTGCCGAGCAGCAGCGGCCAGTAGCGCCGGGCGGCTTCCGCCTCGACATTGTGAGGATCGCCCGGGCGCACCTTGCGCGAAAGCAAACGAAAGCCGCCGGCTTCGGCCCCCACTGCCGCAAGCGTCGCCCCCTGCGCCAGAATCTTCGCCTGCACGATCTGCTGCCACAGCCGCTTCTTCAGGGGAGCGGATGCCTTCGCCTGGTCGCTCATGCGGCCGGCCTGCGCGTGGTGGCCGTCGACCGGCCATACCAGCGCCGCCGGCCGGTGGTTCGCGCCGCAGAGCACCACCGGCACACCGCGCTCCGCGAGGGTGACGAGCAGGTTGTTGGAATAGGTCAGGCCGTGCGCATTGGCGACGACCGCCGCGAGATCGTCGAGCGGCACGCGGCCGACCTCCGCGCCCTTCTCTGCAACAGTGAGAAAGCCGCGGTCGACGGCGAGATGCCGACCATCCGTGGCGACTTCCACCACGCGTCCGACCATGGTTGCGCCTGACCTATGCGCGCGCTCATCGCGCGCCCATGTCAGGTTGCATTAACTGATGTGTCACCCGCAATGGTTTGGTTGATTTTTGGTTAACGAGCCCGCCGGAGACTGCGGTGGAGCCGCGGCACCGGTTCATGCGCAATCCCGCGCATCGCGGCCACCGCGCCCTTTCCTACTCCCCGCTGCCGGCCCATATTCGGGCCGATGGCCAAATCTCCCGACAAACCGAAAAAAGATCCCGCCAAGCCGACCCGCGCCAAGGCGGCGCGCGAACGGCTGGAGCCGATCGCGCCGGCGCTGGCGGAACTGCTCAATCCGGGGCTGGTGCGCGGCACCGCCGGCGTCGGCTCGCAGACCGGCCTTGGCGGGGAAGCGGCTGCCCCGCGCGGGCGAAAGCCGGCAAAGGAGCCGCCATCGGGCCTGCAGCCGCCGCCAAGCAACTCCTTCGACCGACGTGCGGATTTCGCCGCGGCGCATACCGCGCGGCAGTCCTCGAAGGGAGTGGCCGGGAAGGGTTTCGGCGAGGCGCCCCAGCGCGGCTATGTCGCGCGCACCCCGGCGGGGCCGGGCGAACTCGACCCGGATTTGGCCCGCTTCTGGGGGATCACCGAAGAGGAAACGGTTCCCGCTCCTCGCTCGCAGGGTGGGGATCCTTCGGAAGACGCCACAGGTTCGACCAGCAACGATAGCCCCCTCACTAAACAAGGGGGGAGGGAACAGGCTGCACGTCGCCGCAAAGCAGTGCCCGAATTGGAGGGCATCGCCGGCATCGCCAGCCAGAACGCGCTCGAGGCGCTGCTGCGCGAGGGCCGCGCCGAATTCGCCGAAGCCGACAAGGTGTGGACGCCGCACCGGCCGCCGCGACCGGAGAAGTCCGAAGGCGGGGTGCGGCTCGTCATCAAGTCCGACTTCGAACCGAAGGGCGACCAGCCGCAGGCGATCGCCGATCTCGTCGACGGCATCGCGCGCCAGGACCGCACGCAGGTGCTGCTCGGCGTCACCGGCTCCGGCAAGACCTTCACCATGGCGCAGGTGATTGAGGCGACGCAACGCCCCGCGCTCATCCTGGCGCCGAACAAGACGCTGGCGGCGCAGCTCTACGGCGAGTTCAAGTCGTTCTTCCCCGACAACGCCGTCGAGTATTTCGTCTCCTATTACGACTACTACCAGCCGGAAGCCTACGTCCCGCGCACCGACACCTATATCGAGAAGGAATCCTCCATCAACGAGCAGATCGACCGCATGCGCCATTCGGCGACGCGCGCGCTGCTCGAACGCGATGACGTGGTGATCGTCGCCTCGGTGTCCTGCATCTACGGTATCGGGTCGGTCGAGACCTATTCGGCGATGACGTTCTCGCTCAAGCGCGGCGAGCGCATCGACCAGCGCCAGCTGATCGCCGACCTTGTCGCGCTGCAATACAAGCGCACGCAGCATGATTTTTCGCGCGGCACCTTCCGGGTCCGCGGCGACACCCTGGATATTTTCCCGGCGCACTATGAGGACCGCGCTTGGCGCGTGAACCTGTTCGGCGACGAAGTGGAGTCGATCGAGGAATTCGATCCGCTCACCGGCCGCAAGAGCGACGAACTCTCCTTCGTGAAGATCTACGCCAATTCGCACTATGTCACGCCGCGGCCGACGCTGATCCAGGCGATGGCCTCGATCAAGCAGGAACTGCGCTGGCGTCTCGAACAGCTCACATCCGCCGGCCGTCTGCTGGAGGCGCAGCGGCTGGAGCAGCGCACGCTGTTCGACCTCGAAATGATGGAAGCGACCGGAAGCTGCGCGGGCATCGAGAACTATTCGCGCTATCTCACCGGCCGCCGGCCGGGCGAGCCGCCGCCGACGCTGTTCGAATACGTGCCCGACAATGCGCTCGTCTTCGTGGACGAGAGCCACGTCACCGTTCCGCAGATCGGCGCGATGTATCGCGGCGACTTCCGCCGCAAGGCGACTCTGGCCGAATACGGTTTCCGCCTGCCGTCATGCATGGACAACCGGCCGCTGCGCTTCGAGGAATGGGATGCGATGCGGCCGCCGACAGTGGCGGTGTCCGCGACGCCGGGTGGATGGGAACTCAACGAATCCGGCGGCGTGTTCGCCGAACAGGTGATCCGCCCGACCGGCCTGATCGATCCGCCGGTGGATGTGCGTCCCGCGCGCACGCAGGTGGACGACCTCGTCGGCGAGATCCGGCAGGTGGCGGCGAAGGGCTATCGCGCGCTCGTCACCGTGCTGACCAAGCGCATGGCGGAGCAACTGACGGAGTACCTGCACGAGCAGGGCATCCGCGTGCGCTACATGCATTCCGACATCGACACGCTGGAGCGCATCGAGATCATCCGCGACCTGCGGCTCGGCACCTTCGATGTGCTGGTCGGCATCAACCTGCTGCGCGAGGGGCTCGACATTCCCGAATGCGCGCTGGTCGCCATTCTCGACGCCGACAAGGAAGGCTTCCTGCGCTCGGAAACCTCGTTGATCCAGACCATCGGACGCGCGGCGCGCAATGTCGACGGGCGGGTGATCCTCTATGCCGATACGGTCACCGGCTCGATGCAGCGGGCGATGGAGGAGACCAGCCGCCGCCGCGAGAAGCAACTTGCCTACAATATCGAGAACGGCATCACGCCGGAGAGCGTGAAGAAGTCGATCGCCGACATTCTCGGCTCGGTTTACGAGCGCGATCATGTGCTGGTGGATGCCGGCGATGGACTGTTCGGCGACGACGCGACCACCATCGGGCATAATTTCGAGGCCGTCATCGCCGACATGGAAACCCGCATGCGCGAGGCGGCGGCCGACCTGAACTTCGAGGAAGCGGCGCGGCTGCGCGACGAGGTCAAGCGCCTGCGCGCGAGCGAACTGGCGCTGATCGACGATCCGACCGCGAAGCGTCCCGGCCAGCGTCCGTCAGGCGCGGGGGATGGGCGGGGTCGCGCTCACAAGCCCGACCTCGACGAGATGGGCATAGCGCTCCATCACGAACGGCAGGTCTATCGCGCGGGTGGCAAGGGCCCGCCGCGCAAGCCGACCCTCGATGAGATGGGGCCCGGAAGAGAATCGACGCCCTACCGGGCAACGCCGAGAGGCAAGGGCCGGCGTCGTTGATCGGCGCGCCGGGCCCCTCGTCGCCGTCGATGAAAACCTACGAGCCGCTGAACGTTCCGAAGCGCGTGACGGATGACGTCTGGATCGTCGACGGCCCGCTGATCTCGTTCGGGGTGGCAGGCGTCAAGATGCCGTTCCCGACGCGCATGACGATCATTCGGTTAAGGGACGCAAGCCTGTGGCTCCACTCGCCCACCGCGCCTGATCCCGCGCTGCTCGCGTCGATCACGGCACTCGGTCCGGTGCATTATCTGATCGCACCCAACCCGATCCATTACTGGTGGATACCGGACTGGCAGCGCCAGTTTCCTGGCGCCGTCACCTATGCGGCGCCCGGTGTTGCGACGCGCGCCGAGCGGCACGGACGCACGTTCCGGATCGACCATACATTCGACGTGGACCCTACGGCGGAGACGGCATGGGCGGAGACGATCGCATGCCGGGTCGTGGAGAGCCGGTTCATGAGCGAAGCCGTTTTCCTGCATCGCCCGAGCCGCACACTCATCCTCACGGATCTGGTCGAGAACTTCGAGCCGCAGAAACTGGAAAGCCTCTGGCTTCGTTTTCTGACCTGGGCGGGAGCCGTGCAGGATCCCGCCGGCTCGATGCCGCGCGATATGCGGCTTGGCTTCGGCCGCGAGGCCCGCACGCGTCTGCACGAGCATGTTCGCGCCATGATCGCCTGGCGGCCGGAGAGGATCATCCTGGCACATGGACGCTGGTACGAGCGCGACGGAACAGCCGAGTTGCGCCGTGCGTTTGAGTGGCTGGACGTCTGAACGCTTCAGCGGCGGACAGCGTGCAGGTCCGGGGAGAGCACGCCCATGGTGCGCGTCGTCGGCATCGACCACCTCGTCATCCGCGTCAGCGACTACGAACGGTCGAAGGCTTTCTACGGCAGGCTGTTCGCGTTTCTCGGCTTTGAGGTGCTCGGCGAATATGCCGACGCCATCGGCTGGACCAATGGCAAGACCCGGTTCTGGATCGGGCCAGCCAACCGGGACAGCAAGCCGCACCGGATCGGCGACATCGGTTTCCACCACTACGCGTTCGAACTGCGCAGCCGGAAGGACGTGGATGCGCTCGGCGCGTTCGTCGCCGAGGAGCTTGGCGCGACGATCGTGGACCCGCCGGACGAATACTATGACGATTACTACGCGGTGTTCTTTCTCGACCCCGACGGCCTGAAGCTGGAAGGCATGAAATACGGCGAGCGGCACAAGGCTGCGCGGCGCTAGTGGAGCGGATTTGACATTCGCTACCCACCCAGCCGCGGGCTCGCAAAGCGAATGTCAAATTCAAAGCTCCACCAGGAGTCCATACTTGCTAGTGGTCCTTTGATTCCAACATTCGCGAAATTGCCTGCCGCGAAGGGACGCGAATGTTGGAATCGGACCACTAGTCGGCGCGGCGCGCCCAGCCCAGCACGTAGCGGTTCGAGGCCGAGTAGTAGCGTATCCGGCGACCCGAGATCAGCCTGATCTCCAGCCCGTCCGGCTGCTGGATCGGCGGTCCGAGCACCAGCGTGTGGCCCTTGAGGACGGTATGCCAGACGGTTGGAAAGTCGCTGCCGGCGTCGGCCGCCATGCGGCATTCGTGCAATAGACTGTGGGACGTGCCTTCCACTGACTCTCCTTTCCCGATTGGGGCGGAATACGGCCCGCCGAAAGCGCGCCGCGCTTTGATCTGGATCAAGAGATTCGCCTGGGCCCCAGCCACGCGCTGCCCGCACGTCAGACAGATTATCGGGGCGTATTCAGGCGCTTAGCCGGAGGCTCGCTGCGCCTTCAGGGTGTGGCGTTTGTGTGACAGCTCGTAGTCATTCCAGGTAATCCGGCGCGAGAGGCCAGAGTTTCGCCCAATAAGGCAGCAGTTGCCAAAATTCTCGCCTTGCTGGTGAGCGGTATTCGGTTGGAATTGACGCACTGATCGCGGACGGACCCCACCAATCGCAATCGCGGAACCGGGGCGACGCCAGCATTAGGCGGTTGGTGGCACAGGGCTAATCGAAGGGGCTGCATCATGCCAAAACACAAGATCTCAAAGACACTTGCGACCATGGCCGTTGGCGCCGCGCTGTTTTCGGCGCCGGCCGTGGCGGCCGATCTCTACGTCAAGGCACCTCCCGCGCCGGCACCGGTGCCGGTCGTGAGCATGTTCGACATCGCATTCGGTGCGTTGATCCAGAGCGACTACAACTTCCGCGGCATTTCGCAGTCGGACCGCGGACCGTCGGTCGGCGCCTATTTCGAGCCGCGCTTCAAGATCATGCCGAATGCCGAACTCTATGTCGGTATCGGCGGCCTCAGCGTCAAACTGCCGACCAGCCCGACCGCCGAGATCAACTTCTACGGCGGCGGCCGCATGACCCTCGGCTCATTCTCCGCGGACATCGGCGCGCTCTATTACTTCTATCCCGGAGAAAAGGTTTACGGCACGAACATCAGCACCGACACCGACTTCGTCGAAGTCTACGGCAAGTTCGGCTATACGTTTAACGACTATATCGCGGTCGGCGCCAACGTCTTCTATTCGCCCGACTGGCTCAAGACCGGCGCCTCCGGAACCTATGTCGCCGGTACGCTCAAGCTGACGGCGCCGGAAAGCCTGTTCGTTCCGAACGTCGGGCTCTACGTCTCCGGCGAAGTCGGCCGCTATATCTTCGGCACGCCCTCGCCCGGATTTACCGTGGTCGACTACACCTACTTCAACGTCGGCGGCGGCTTCACCTACAAGGCCTTCACCCTCGACTTGCGCTATCACGACACCGATCTGTCGCGTGCCGAGTGCCAGGCCATGACGGGCGATCCCTGGGCAGCGATGGCTGGCCGCAACAGCAAGTGGTGCAGTTCGGCGTTCGTCGCCAAGCTCTCGGTCGACACCACGCTGTCCGCGCTCAGGTAATCGGTCGTCACCGATACCCGCTGATGCAAACGGCGCCCTTCGGGGCGTCGTTTTGCTTTTTGTCTCGGTATTGAGAAAGAAAACTGTTAGCGCCCAAGGATAAGACTTTAGTCGCATAACTCGTCGCTCCGCTTAAATTGAGTGTCAAAACTTGCCGGATAACGCCGAGGGATATTGTCGTCGCGGATAAACACGTACACACTGCGACCATCACCGTTGGAATGCCAAGCCAATCCGGCGGTTACCTAAGTGCACAAGGCCCAAAAGAGGCCTGTTCATTATTCTCGAGGGAGGATGTCCGAAATGTCCAACGCAACAAGTGCGAATACCCCCACGCGCCGGAAGTTTCTCGCCGGCGCAGCGGTCGCTGGCGCGGCCACCGTCGCCATGCCGCAGGTCTCGCGGGCGCAGACCGCAACCCTGAAGATGCAAGGGTCCTGGGGCGCCAAAGATATTCTGAACGAGTTCGCCCAGGACTACGTCGCCAAGGTCAACGCCATGGGCGGCTCACGGCTCAAGATCGACTACCTGAACGCGGGCGCAGTGGTCGGCGCCTTCTCGGTGCAGGACGCCGTTCACCAGGGCTCGCTCGACGGCGCGCATACCGTGCCGGCCTACTGGTACGGCAAGCACCGCGCCGCCTCGCTGTTCGGCACTGGCCCGGCCTACGGCTTCAACGGCAGCCAGCTGCTCGGCTGGATTCACTATGGCGGCGGTCAGGCGCTCTACGACGAACTGGTGCAGAAGATCCTCAAGCTCAACGTCGTCGGCTTCTTCGCCTTCGCGATGCCGACCCAGCCGCTCGGCTGGTTCAAGCGCGAGGTCAACACGGCCGAGCAGTTCAAGGGCCTCAAATATCGCACCGTGGGTCTCGCCTCGAACCTGATGCAGTCGATGGGCGCGAGCGTCGCGCAGCTTCCGGGGCCGGAAATCCTGCCGGCGATGGAGCGCGGCGTCATCGAGGCGTTCGAGTTCAACAACCCGTCGTCGGACTTCCGCTTCGGCGCGCAGGACGTCTCGAAGATCTACATGATGGGTTCGTACCATCAGGCGTCCGAGTGCTTCGAAATCATGTTCAACAAGACCAAGTTCGACGCACTCGCGAAGGAGCAGCAGGCGATCCTTCAGTTCGCCGCGCAGGCCGCCGCCGCCGACAACGAGTGGAAGGCCTGGCACAGCTACTCCGAAGACCTGCAGACCCTGATGGAAAAGCACAAGGTTCAGGTCAAGCGCACGCCGAAGTCGATCTTCGACGCCCAGCTCAAGGCCTGGGACGTGGTCGAGAAGCAGATCACCGGGGACGGCCAGCAGGGACCCTACATCAAGCGGGTTCTCGACAGTCAGCGCGCCTGGGCCAAGCGCGTTGGTTTCTACTTCTTCAACAACGAAGCCGACTACAAGACCGCCTACGAGCACTATTTCGGCCCGCTGCGCACCTGACGGGCGTTGATGCCGGGTGTTGATGCCGGGCGTTGACACTCTGTATGCGCGCCGGAGCGGCCTGCCCGCTCCGGCTCCCGTCTCCATTCCCCCTCACATCACGCGAGGCGCCCCTTGGAGCGCATTCTGTTGACTATTGACCGCCTGAGTGCGGGCGTGGGCAAGGCATTTGCCTGGTGCATTCTCATTCTGACGCTCGGCGTGACCTACGAAGTCGTCATGCGCAAGCTGTTCCGCGCGCCGACCGACTGGGCGTTCGACATCAGCTACATCATGTATGGCGCGCTGTTCATGATGGCCGGCGCCTATACCTTGTCGCGCAACGGCCACGTCCGCGGCGACATGTTCTATCGGCTGATGCCGCCACGCGGGCAGGCCGCCCTCGACCTCTCGCTGTATCTGCTCTTCTTCTTTCCGAGCTGCATCACGCTGCTCTATTTCGGCATCCCCTACGCGCAGCAGTCCTGGAGCTACAAGGAAGTCAGCATCTTCAGCCCCGCCGGAGTTCCGATCTATCCCTCCAAGGCGCTGATCCCGCTGGCCGCGGCGTTCCTCATCATCCAGGGCATCGCCGAGATCATCCGCTGCGTCATCACGATGCGGGACAATCGCTGGCCGCAACGTCTGCATGACGTCGAGGAAATGGAAACCGCCATCCTCAACGAGCAGCAGGACCGCGCGAGAGCCGGCGGCGACGCCCCTCCGGAGGCCGCCCGATGAGCAATCCGGAAGTCGGCATTTTTATGCTCGCGCTGTTTCTCGGCGCGGTGATGCTTGGATTCCCGATCGCGTTCACACTGGCGGCGATGGGACTCTTCTTCGGCTATTACGCGATGGGGCCGGCGGTGTTCCAGCTCTTCGTCACGTCGACCAATGACACGATGGCGAACGATGTGCTGACGGCGGTGCCCCTGTTCCTGTTCATGGGCTACATGATCGAGCGCGCCAACATTCTCGATCGGCTGTTCTATTCGGTGCAGATGGCGGCGCGTAACCTGCCGGGTTCGCTCGCGGTCGCCACGCTGATCACCTGTTCGCTGTTCGCGACGGCGACCGGCATCGTCGGGGCGGTGGTGACGCTGATGGGCCTGCTGGCGTTTCCGGCGATGCTGCGCGCGGGCTACGACGTGCGGCTGGCTTCCGGTGTCGTCTGCGCGGGCGGATGTCTCGGCATCATGATTCCGCCGAGCGTTCTGCTCATTCTCTATGGCGCCACCGCCGGCGTGTCGGCCGTGCGGCTCTACGCCGCCGCAATGATTCCGGGCCTCATTCTCACCGGCCTCTACATCACCTATGTGGTCGCGCGGGTCGTCGCCAATCCGGCGCTCGCGCCCCGGCCGGCGGAGTTGCAGCAGCACATCCCGTTTTCCACCGTCGCCTGGAGCCTGCTCACGTCATTCGTGCCGCTGGCGTTCCTGATCATGGCCGTCCTCGGCGCGATCCTGTTCGGCTGGGCGACGCCTTCGGAAGCCGCCGCGGTCGGTGCGGTCGGCGCGATGATCCTGTCCGTCGTGTACCGCTCGTTCACATTCGAGCGGCTGAAGGAGGCGGTGTTCCTGACCGCGCGCACTTCCGCGATGGTCTGTTTTCTGTTCGTCGGCTCGAAGCTGTTCTCCTCGGTCTTTGCCTATCTCGGCGGGCACGAGGTGGTGGAGAAGTGGTTCACGCAGGACCTCAATCTCAACACCGTCGGCTTCATGATGGTCACCCAGTTCATCATCTTCCTCTTGGGCTGGCCGCTCGAATGGACCGAGATCATCATCATCTTCGTCCCGATCTTCCTGCCGCTCCTGAAGACGTTCGGCGTCGATCCAGTGCTCTTCGGCGTGCTGGTCGCGCTCAACATGCAGACTTCGTTCAACACGCCGCCGGTGGCGATGGCGTGTTATTACCTCAAAGGCGTGTCGCCGCCGTGGGTGAAGCTCACCGACATTTTCGCGGGCGCTCTGCCCTACGTGTTCCTGGTCTTCATCTGCATGGCGCTGATCTACATATTTCCGGATTTGGCGCTTGGCCTTCCGCGGTGGCTGTATGACAATTGAGTATGGAACAACCTTACTCTCAGTCAGCCACCGCGCTCGCTGACGCCCTCGGCCGGGGGGAACTTTCGGCCGAGGATCTCGCACGCGCCTATCTCGCGCGCATCGACGAAGTCGAAGGCACGGTGCGCGCCTTTGCGCATCTCGATCCTGACCATGTGCTCGCGCAGGCGCGCGCGCTGGACGATGCGCGCCGCAACGGACGACCGACCGGGCCGCTGCATGGCCTGCCGGTCGGGATCAAGGACATCATCGACACCGCCGATTATCCGACCGAATGCGGCTCGTCCTTCTATGCCGGCCGCCGCCCGGATCACGATGCCGCGGTGGTCGCAAAGCTGCGCGCGGCGGGCGCGATCGTGTTCGGCAAGACGGTGACCACCGAGGTCGCGTTCCGGACCCCCGGCCCGACCCGCAATCCGCACGATCCGGAGCGCACGCCGGGCGGTTCGTCGTCGGGCTCCGCGGCTGCCGTCGCCGCCGCCATGCTGCCGCTCGCCATCGGCAGCCAGACCGCGGGATCGGTCATCCGCCCGGCGTCCTATTGCGGCGTGTTCGGCATGAAGCCGACGCATGGCGTGATCTCGCGCGCCGGCGTGATGCTGCATTCGCGTCAGCTCGACCACCTCGGTGTCTATGCCCGCACGCTCGAAGACATGGCGCTGCTGCTCGATGTGATCGCCGGCTACGACCCGAACGATCCGGACTCGCGTGCGGTCGCAGCTCCCGCTTTCGCCCGCGAAGCGGCCGCACGGCCCCCGGTTACGCCCCGGCTCGCCTTCATGCGCCTGCCGATCTGGGAAAAGGCCGATCCGGACGCGCGTGCGGCGTTCGAGGAACTCGCCGAAGCGCTCGGCGAGCATATCGTGTCCGTGGACCTGCCCGAGCCGTTCGCGGCGGCCTGGGGCCACCACCGTACGATCATGGCGGCAGACATGGCGCACCGGCACGCGCGCCACGTCGAGCACGAGGGCGATCACGCCAGCCAGGCGCTGCGCGACATGGTGAAGGAAGGCCGGGGGATTTCGGCCGTCACCTATCTCGAGGCGCTGGCCGCGGCCCGCCGCTACGCCGCGGGCCTTGCCGAAGTGTTCGAATATTACGACGCCATCGTCACGCCGGCGAGCACCGGCGTCGCCCCCAAAGGGCTCGGCTGGACCGGCGATCCCGCCTTCAACGCGTTGTGGACGCTGGTCGGGCTGCCGGCGGTCTCGCTGCCACTGCTCACCGGTGAGAGCGGGATGCCGCTCGGCGTGCAACTGGTCGGCCGCGCCGGCTTCGACGGCCGGCTCCTGCGCACGGCCAACTGGCTGATGCGGGAACTGACGGAAAACGCCTGACCGTCGTCAGGCGTTGCTGCCGCGCCGCCGCAGATAGGGGACGACGGTGTCGCCCCAGAGCGCATAGAGCATGCACAGAACGCCGATGATGGCGACGACCCACAGAGCGATGTCGGTCACGCGCATCAGGATGAAGGCGAGGAAGGTCATGAACAGGACGGCGCCGATAACGCCGGTGACGATGTCTGACATTCGCTACCCCCCGATCCGTTCTGTTCTTCGCGCGTTGAATTCGCACCTTATCGGCGAATGCTAGCGCGGAACACGATGCCGCGCCAGCCTTTCGGCGTTGCCGGCTACATCGCGCGCGGCGCGCCGAGGTGCTCGGTGAAGAACGTCACCGTTCGCTGCCAGGCGAGGTCCGCCGCCGCCTTGTCGTAACGCGCCGCGCCGGTGTCGTTGTTGAACGCGTGCTGCGCGCCCGGATACATATGCAGCGTGTAGCGCTTGCCGCCCGCTTTCAGCGCCGCCTCATAATCCGCGATGCCGGCGTTCACGCCCGGATCCTTTTCGGCATAATGCAGCATCAGCGGCGCGCGGATCTGCGGCACCTGCGCCGCCGGAACCTGGCGGCCGTAATAGGCGACGCCGGCGTCGAGTTCCCCGCTCGCCACCGCGAGCCGGTTCACCATCAGGCCGCCGAAGCAGAAGCCAACCGCGCCGACCTTGCCGGTCGACTCGGGGTGCTGCTTGAGGAACGATACCGCGGCCACCAGCGCCGCGACCGCATCGTCCTGGTTCATCTTCGGATGCAGGGTGCGGGCCTCATCCTCGCTGGCGGGCGTGCCGCCGACCAGTGACAGAAGATCGACGGCATAGGCCAGAAATCCTTCCGCCGCGAAGCGGCGCGCGACGTCTTCGAGGTGCGGGTTGAGGCCGCGGTTTTCGTGAATGACCAGCACCACCGGCCGCCGGCCCTTCTCCTTGGCGCGCGCCAGATAGCCGTTGATCCTGCCTTTGGGCGATTCATACGAAACACGGTCGATTGCGAGGCGCGGGTCGTCCGCGGCCACGATCGCCGCCTGCGCGTAATCGTTCTGCAGCAGCGGCAGGAGGGCGAGCGCCGCGGTGGTCGAACCCGCCAGCCTCGCCAGCCGCTCGAGAAAATCGCGCCGGCCGATCTCGCCATGGGTGAAGCGGTCGTAGAGATTGATGATGCGCTGGTCCATGGTGACGCTCCCGTTCCGACGTTTCGGAGTCTAACACGGCAGGCGATCCCGGTATTCCACGGGTAACTTGCGCGGGGCCCCTGTTGTGCCAAGACTGGCGCCGGCGACGATTCGGGGTCCGGGCGATGTGGCAGTCAGCGACGATGTGGCAGGAGCGGCTGAGCGAATTCGTCACCCTCCTGATCGTCCTGAACCCGATCGCCGCCGTGCCGGTGTTCCTAGCGGCCGCATCCGGCCTCGATGCTCCCAGGCAGCGGCGGATCGCGCTCTATTCGGTGCTGGTCTCGTTCGGGGTTCTGGCCTTCTTCATTTTCGCCGGCGGTTTTGTTCTCAAACAGATGAACATCCCGATCCGCTCCTTCCAGATCGCGGGCGGCATCGTGCTGTTCACTTTCGCGATCACGCTGGTGATCGGCGAGATCGCCCTTCCGAAAGCGGAAGGGGGCGGCCAGACTTTGTTCGCCCGCGCGGTCTATCCTCTGGCGATCCCCAAGATCGCCGGTCCGGGCGCGATGTTGACGGTGATGATCCTCACCGACGACGACCGCTTCAGGTGGACCGAGAAAGCGCTCACCGGCGGCGTGCTGGTGGTCGTGCTGCTGATCCTTTTGCTGGTGCTGCTGCTGGCGGTGCCGATCATGCGGCTGATCGGGGAGGGCGGCGCGTCCATTGTGACGCGGGTCTTTGGCATGCTGCTTGCGGCGATGGCGGTGAATATCGTGCTCGCGGCGCTCGCCGGATGGCTCGGCTGGCCCGCTCTGTGAGCGTCTGAAGAGACCTGCTGTTCGAGGGGGAGGACCATGTCGAAGATCACGCGCCGCCAGATCATCGGCGGTGGTTCGGCGCTGGCGGCCGGCGCCGGCCTCGGCAAACCGGCTCTGGCGGCGACCGCGGCGGGCAATCGTCTGAGCCCAGACGTATGCGTGGTCGGCGCCGGCTTCGCCGGGCTTGCGGCCGCGTGGCGGCTGCATCAGGCGGGTGCGAGCGTGGTGGTGCTGGAGGCGCGCAACCGCGTTGGCGGGCGCTCCTGGACCATCACACGCAAGGACGGCCTGTTCGTCGACTATGGCGGGCAATGGGTCGGTCCTTCGCAGGACCGCGTGCTTGCGCTGATCAAGGAGTTCGATGGCGCGCTTTATCCGTCGCCGGAATTCGGGCGCACCGTGCAGCGCGCGCTCACCCGCAAGGAGGAGTTCTACCGGGCCGAGGGCGACGGTGCGAACCGGCACCCGGACGCAGCGCTGGCCGATGCCGCGCTCGAGGCGGTCGACAGGCTTGCACTGTCCATCGACGCCGAAAGCCCGTGGGCCCATCCGGAGGCCGAGCGCCTCGACGGGATCAGCTACGCCGAATGGCTGCGCCAGAATTTCGAGGACGAGCGCGTGCGGCGCTATCTCGCGGTCGAAGTCGGCGCGATCCCCTGCGCTGGCCCGCTCGAAATCTCGATGCTGCAACTCGGCTGGATGATCAAGGCGTGTCACGGCATCGAGAAGATATTCGCGGCCGAAGGCGGCGCGCAGCAGGACCGGGTGGTCGGCGGCACGCAGCCGATCGCACGGCGCATCGCGGAGCGTCTCGGCAATGCCGTGCGCACCGGGCATCCGGTCCGCAGGATCGCGTGGACGGATAGCGGCGCCGTCGTGCATGCCGACGGACTTGAGGTGGCCGCGCGCCATGTCGTGGTCGCGACACCGCCGCATCTCGCCGGCGCGATCGAATACGATCCCGGCCTGCCGACCGCGCGGGCGCAGGTCACCCAGCGCTGGCCGCAGGGCCTCGTGATCAAGGTGCAGATGATCTATCCGGCGCCGTTCTGGCGCGACGAGAAGCTGAGCGGCACGTCCTACGACCATGTCTCGCCGCTCGCCGAAACCGCGGATAGCGGCGTTCCCGAACACATCTCTAGGGCCGGCGTTCTTACCGGCTTCGTCTATGCCGATCACGCGCGCCGTCTTGTCCTGATGCCGGACGACGAGCGCCGCAGACTGATCCTGTCCGAAACCTCGAAGCGCTTCGGCCCGAAGGCGCTGGAACCGACCAACTATCACGAGATGAACTGGTCGACGCAGCAATGGACGCGCGGCTGCTTCACCGGCTTCCTGAGCCCCGGCGCCACTGTGATGTTCGGCGCGGCCGCGCGCGATTCCGTTGGGCCGCTGCATTGGGCCTGCACGGAGAACGCAACGGCGTGGCCGTCCTTCCTCGATGGCGCGGTGCGCGCCGGTGAGCGCGCCGCCGACGCGATCATCCGCATGCGGCCGTGATTTCCTGCGACAATGGGCGTCCGCAGCCCGCGACGCGATGACCTTGGCATCGCGCGCCGGCCGCCTGTAGAGTCGGCCGTGACAATATCGCTATCAAGCCGCACCGGGCATCGCCCGGCAAGAACGGCGAACAAGACCGGGAAAGCATCAGGGGGAGAAATGCCGAGGCTGGTGGTTGCAGCAGCGATCGTTGCGCTGTCGTGTGCGGGCGCGCAGGCGCAGAACTGCGGGACGAAACTTGAAGGCGCGCGCACGCTGGAGGCGCCGAAGCACACTTTGGTGTTCCGCACCGAGCCGGCGAAGATCACCGTCGGCCGCCACTTCGCCGTCGATGTCGTGGTTTGTGCGAAGGCAGGCGGTGCGGCCGCCGATCGCGTGAAGATCGACGCGCATATGCCGGAGCACCGGCACGGCATGAACTACAAGGCCTCGATCAAGGCGCTCGGCGACGGCCGCTTCCGCGCCGACGGCCTGATGTTCCATATGCCGGGCCGCTGGGAGTTTCTCTTCGACATCGAAAGCAAGGGCGGAAGCGAGCGGCTGACGAGCAGTATGGCGCTGCGATGATCCGGGCGATCGCCGCGATCGCGCTCTGCCTGCTGCTGGCGGGCAGCTTGCGGCCCGTGGCCGCACCGGGGCCGGTCGCGTTCACTGAGGACGAGATCGAGACGATCCTCTCGCATGGGCCGTGGCCTATGGAGTGGTCGCACGATCCCACCAACCGCGTTTCCGGCAAGCCGGAGGCTGTTGCGTTCGGCCGGCAATTGTTTTTCAACACGCGCCTTTCAGCGAACGGCCAGGTGTCGTGCGCGACCTGCCACAGACCGGGGCATTCCTGGACCGACGGGCGCACGCTCGGCGTCGCGCTGGGCGAGGTCGACCGCAACACGCCGACGCTCGCGAATGTCCGCCTGAACCGCTGGTTCGGCTGGGACGGCGCCACCGACAGCCTGTGGGCGCACAGCATGCGCCCGCTGCTCGATGCCCGCGAGCACGGCCTGACCGAACGTCAGGTGGCGAACGTCATTCGCGATAATGCCGATCTCGCCTGCGGCTATCGCCGCGCCTTTGGCGCCGAACCGCCTGCGGACGACGAGCTTGCGCTGGTGAACGTCGCCAAGGCGCTGGCGGCGTTCCAGGAGACCATCGCCAGCGGTCGCACGCCGTTCGACGATTTCCGCGATGCGATGGCGGCTGGCGATGCCGCGGCAATGGCCGCCTATCCGGTCGCGGCGCAGCGCGGATTGAAGATCTTCGCGGGGCAAGGGCGATGCAGTCTCTGCCACTTCGGCCCCAATTTCAGCCATGGCGAATTTCACGAGATCGGCATTCCGGTCTTCCGCAAGTCCGGGGGCATCGACTGGGGCCGGTACCAGGGCGTCAAGCTCTTACGCGCGAGCCGCTTCAACCGGCTGGGCGGGTTCAACGACGACACCGACCCGGACTCCGGCATGTCGACGCGGCATGTCGAACTTGGCGCGCAGACCTACGAGCAGTTCAAGGTGCCGTCGCTGCGCAATGTGGCGGTGACCGCTCCTTACATGCACAGCGGACATTTCGCGACGCTGCCGCAGGTGGTGAAGCATTACTCGGAGATCGATCCGGCGAACCTGCATGTCGCGCACATCTATCTGGGCGACGAATACTCCCTGAACGAAGCGCCGCCGACCGACGACATGCTGCGGCCGCTGAAACTCTCGGCGACGCAAATCGCCGACGTGGTGGCGTTCCTTGAAACGCTCACCGAGAAGGCACCGTCACCGCCGCCGTCTGCCGCCGGGCCCGGCCCCTGCGTCATGCAAGCACGGTAGAGCATCGCACCGAAAAGTGGAGGCCGGTTTTCGGAATGCGCGATGCTCAAACAAAACCCGCCGGTATGCAGCTGATTCATCATCAGCTGCATACCGGGCAACCATTGCCCGCGACACGCGCGCCGCTTAGCATCGGCGGAAACCTTTCGAAAATCACAGGTCTACAGGGGAGAAACTGACGATGAGGGCATTTTCCAAAAGTCTGACGGTGGCCGCGCTCGCGGCCGCCATGCTGCTGCCGCTCGCGGGCGTCGCGTCTGCGCAGCAGAAATGGGAACGGCTGGCGCCGTTCCCGGAGGCTTCCGAGGAACTGTACGGCATCGCCGCGGGCGGCAAGCTGCACGTCTTCGGTGGCCTCGCGCCGGGCTGGAAGCCGAAGGGGCTGAGCTACGAATACGATCCTGCCACCAACTCGTGGACCAAGAACAAGAACATCCCGCTCGCCTCGCATCATCTCGCGCTCGCCGAACTCAACGGCAAGATCTACGTCTTCGGCGGCTTCAAGCTACCCGACTCCGGGCCGCCGTCATGGGTGCCGATCAACAATGTGTGGGAATACGATCCAGCCACGAAGGAATGGAAGGCGCTTGCGCCGCTGCCGACGGCGCGCGGCTCGGCCAACGCCGTGGTGGTGAACGGCAAGATCCATGTCATCGGCGGCGCCGGACTGCATCCCGGATCGAAGGAGACCGCGACCCATCCGGCGCGGCCGCACCGGGCGCTGGGCGTTCACGAAGTATATGATCCGGCGAAAAATACCTGGGAGACCAGGAGCCCGATGCCGACCGCGCGCAACCATGCGGCGGCAGGCGTCGTCAACAACAAGATCTACGTCATCGGCGGGCGCGTCGGGGCGGCGTTCATCAGCCGCGCCTCGAATGTCGACATCGTCGAGGAATACGATCCGGCGACCGATCAGTGGGGCGCGCTCAAGAGCCCGATGCCGGGCGGTCCGCGCAGCGCCACCGGCTGGGGCACGCATAACGGCATCATCTACGTGATCGGCGGGGAGTCGCGGGCAGGCGAAGCCCACTCGACCTTCCGTCGCGTCGAGGCGTATGACGCCGCGAAGAACAGCTGGACCACGCTGCCGTCGATGGCGTTCCACCGGCACGGCCTCGCAGCCGACGTGCTCAACGGCCGTCTGCATGCGGTCAGCGGCAACGTGCAGTCAGGCGGCGGACCGGCCGCGCATGTCGAAACCGACGTGCATGAAGCGATCGTGCTGAAGTAGCCTGCGGCCCGAGCGCTGCCGGGCATTTTACAGCGAAGCCTGCCCCGGACCCTGGTCCGGGGCAGTTTCAGTTTCACGGTTGGAATCGGCGATCCGACAATAGCTGCTTAAGTTGGGATTGAGGCGACTGAGTTCCGCGTTCGAGCGTCGGCGTCTTGTCTCTGAAGCGACGAGTGTTCTCGTCACAACTCACCCGATCCGCCACAGGCGCCCCAGCTCGTCCACGCGCACGCGTTCGGCATTGGCTCGCTTGAGCGTGTTGTACGACGCCATCAGCCAGCGGAACGGGTCGATCTCATTGTCGGTCGCATGCCGGCGGTCGAGATTGCCGGTCTCGTTGTGCGCGGCGAGCTTGAAGCGACCGGCGGCAGCGTCGAGGCGATGGACGACCATGACCTGCGAGCGACCATCGTGGTCGAGGCGCAGGAGGTCGCCCTTGTGGACGCGCATGACGAACTTCGCGTCCGGCACATCGGTGCGCCAGCGCAGGTCGTGGGCCGGCTTGTTGGCGTCGAACCGCCGCACGGTCTCGCCTTCCCACCGTCCGACCGGGGTCTCGTAGATCTCGATGCAGAAATTCTCTCCGGCGCTGTAAGCCTTGTACGGCTCGCCCGTGCCGCGCGACGCGATCGGCACGAGGTATTCGGCCTTCTCGGGCTTGAGCAGGCGGACGTGGCGCAGCCCGTTCTTGATATGCGCGTCTCCGCTCGGTTCGCGCAGCTTGTGCAGCGCGTCGCGCAGCGCCGCGCCTTTCGCCTTCTCGGCATCGACATGCGCACGCACGAGATCGCGCAGACGCGCGTCGCGTATGCGAGCGATCTCGTTCTCGTTCAGGCTTTCGATCGGCTTGCGGTAGACGAGATTGCCGCCTTCCTTCTCCGGTTCCTTCACGAAACCGTAGGCCGTGTCCTCGTGCAGCTTGCCTTGCACGCCATGGTCCGGCTTGTGCGAAACGGTCATGCGGTCGAGCGCGGCCTTGAGGTCGTCGCGCAGCTTGTCCTTTTCCCACGGCGTCGGAATCTCGATCCTTGCCCGATCTTCGTCGTAGGCGTTTGCCATCTTCCACAACAGCGAACGATCGGTGAGTGCGACGACGAGCGCATCGATGGCGTGATGACGGTGATCGGCCCGGTTCTTCACGCCGGAGAATTCCATGTCGTCGGTCGCGGACATGAACTCCTCGGCGCGCTCTTTCACGCCGCCATAATTGTGGTCCGGCAGCAGCGAGTTCAGCCCCCATTTGCCGCGGATCATCGCGGTGAGGCGGCCCGGCACGACCCAGATATCGTAAGGGTTCGTCACCGCGCCGAGATACTGCTTGGCGAGCCGCGCGAGCCATCCCGCTTCGTTGAGTTGGCGCGCGATGAAGCCGCCCCTCTTCTCGAACTCCTCGCGCGCGTTCGCGTCGAAGCGCCAGCGCTTGTTCTTCGGCAACGAGGCGGCGCGCACCACGATCTCGTCCCAGCGATACGTTCCCGGGCTCGTGCCAAAGGCTTCAAAGGGGGTTTGCTTACGCTTGAAGCGATTGGCCTCGCGCATGCAGATCGTCTTGTTGGCGGCGCTGTCGTCGAGCGTCATGGCGAAGGGGAGGATGTGGTCGATGTCCACCTCTTCCGACATCAGCCGCCGCAGGCTGATCGTCTCGCCACTGTAGGGGCATTTGCGATCGAGGCCGTCGCGTCCGCCGAGTTCCTCCCACAGGCGCACCTTGAGCAGGTCGCGTGGCGTCGGGTCATAATGCGCGTTGCCGAGATCCTCGCGGATGCGGGTGCGGCGCTGCTCGTTCTTGTCCTGATTGATGCGCTGCTCGCGCTGCTTTTCCACTTTCTCCTTGGGAGAGAGCTTCAGCGCACGCGTGAACTCGATGGAGATTTCCGTCGGCGGGCCATATTGGCGGATCAGTTCGTTGACGATGCGCCGCAACTGCCCGAGCCCGATATGCACCGTCGGGTTGGGGAAATAGCCGTGACGCCGCTCGCTTGTGTCGCGCTCGTCGCCGGTGCCGACCACCGCGTCGGGCAGCCATTCCCCGTAATAGGGAAGATAACCGTTAAGCGAGAGCACGCCGTCCGGCTGCTTGGCCGGATTGTAGTCGGCGCGCGTCGCCGCCTCGTGATAATTGACGCCGGAGACGCCATCCTCGGCGAGCCCGTCCTGCAGGAACGGCAGCATCTTCCCGATCGCGCGCAGGCCGACGCGCGCATGGCCCTCGGGCAATGCCGTGTTGGCCGCCCGCGCCGCCGCTTCGGGTGAGAGGCCGCATTCGGTCTCAAGCCAGGCGATCAGTCCGTCTTCGTCCTCAGCCTCGCGCAGCGTCTCGACGATCGCGCATTGGCGCTCGAGCCCAAGGCCGTACCAGGCCTTGCCGAACGCCGGCTTGGACGCAAGACGCGCCGCGGTCTCGTCGCCGTCGAGTTCCTTCCGGCGCTCCGATTCGAGGTTGAACTTCGCCTCGCTCGGCAGCTTGAGCAACGTGCGCAGCTTGTCGAACTTCACGGTCCCGTTGCCGAGCAGCGCCCGCGCAACGGCGTCGCTCTGCTCTTTGGTGAGCTTGCGCGAGCCCTTGCCGGTCTCGCGGATTTCGAGGTTGCGCGCCTCCTGATAGATGCGGAAGCGCTGCGCCAGCGGATGCGCCCACGGGCAGCGATAACCCTCGGGGTCTTCCGCAAACGACGTGGTGGCAGGCGAGAGCGTACATTTGCCAACGACCGGGTCCTTGAGTGGCCGCTGATAGAAGATGATGTGCTCAATCTCCTTGCGCGCCTCCGCGGTCATCGTCGCGTGGTGCGGCGATTGCCGGTCCCAGATCACATTGAACTCGTCGAGGAACATTCCGCGCGTCGGATAGAAGTCGTAGCTCGCCTTGGTGCCGTTGATGATGGCGCGTGCGCGCACGCCTTCGCGCTTCTGCTGACGTGTCCACAGGAAGGCGCCAAGCGTCGGCGCGTTCTCCGCCGCCATCGCCTCTTTCAGCCTGGCCTCGCCCTGCTTGATCGCGCCCTTGTCGTCGTCCTTCTTCCGCTCCGCCTTGCGGTTGGAGAGAAATCCGCGCCGCTGGTTGAGGTGGAAAAACGCGCGGCCGACATGATGGACGGGCAATGCGCCGCCGAGCGCCTTGGCGCGCAGTTCATAAGGGTCGAGCCCTTCGAGTGCCTTGCGTGCGGTTTCCTCCGCCGGCATCAGGCCGTGGCGAACGAGCGCCTGCATCAACTGCTCGCGGCGGTCGACGAAACGGTCGCGGCGCTTGCGCGCGCTGCGCGCCATGCGGCGATCCACGGCGTTGGACGTGCCGGATTGCGGGTCGCGCCCGTCCGGAAAGATGCGCACGCCGCCGGGGCCGAGGCCGAGGGGCTCCCAGCGCTTCAGGGAGCCATTCCACTTTAGCCAAACGATGAACCAACCGAGAGAGTTACTGCCTAGGTCCAAACCGAGCCTATAGGCGACTAGATTGCGCGCTTTCATCGCACCTAGTACTCTTCGCGGGCGCACATGCGCTGAGCAGCGGGAGGCGGGGTCCTCGGGGTTTTCTGACCCAGTCTTGGTTCTGGCACCGATTGGCCAAGCCGCCTCCCACCTCTGCCTTTTCGAAGGGCATTAAATACGACCTTGGTTGATTCGGTTGTGACGGTCAATACGTCTCTAACCACTAATGCCTGGCTATTGACATGGGCCACTAACCGTGCGACATGAAATGCTGTTAACCGCCGCCGACTATTCGCATCAGAGCCAATAGCCAGCGTTAGCGGTTGTTGCGGTTGGCCCTCAATCAGCAGGCCGCTAAGCTCTCGCGTCAGAGAGTCCACTAGGCGGCTTATTTGCGGCTTCGAATGTTGAACTGTGGCTGTCACTGAGAACCGCTGAAACGCATTATTTTTTCCGACCATTTCGGCCATCATTTCTTTCGAAGGAAACTGGCTTCCGAATACGGGCTGACTCGAAAGATAAAATCTTGACTAAGCAATCCAAGCATGCACACTCATAACGTGCAAGCTCGTTTACTGGATTAAAGACTTAGCGGTCTGCTGATTGAGGGCTTCCCGTTAACAAGCGAAAGCACAAAATGGGGCAGGCTGCGGCCTGCCCCTTCCCTTTTGGGCCTGCATCAAAAAGACGCTCCCTCGGCGCAGCGACCGCGCGCCAACTGCCAACGCGGCGCCGCGTGTTCCCCCTCACGGCAACGGCCTCGGCATGGCAGACCGCCGCAACGCACTCCCCCGGTTGCCCTGGCACGTACTATGCTGAGCGATCCGCTCACCGCCCTTCAATGAATGAGCCCTGCACACGGAGATGATGATGGATCTCAGGGGGATGCCGTTCGATACCGAGAAGATGCTTGCAGGGCTGCGTATATGGGTCGAATGCGAAAGCCCGACCTGGGACGCCGCGGCCGTGAACCGCATGATGGCGCTCGCCGCCCGTGACCTCGCGCTGATGGGCGCGCATATCGAGAGCATTCCCGGCCGGATGGGTTTTGGCGATTGCGTCCGCGCCCGCATGCCGCACAGGGAAACCGCGCCCGGCATCCTGATCCTCGGTCACTTCGACACCGTGCATCCGGTCGGCACGCTGGCGCAGCTGCCGTGGCGCCGCGAAGAGGGCCGCTGCTATGGTCCCGGCATCTGCGACATGAAAGGCGGCAACTACATCGCGCTGGAAGCGCTACGCCAACTGGCCGCGGCCGGCATGACGACGCCGCTGCCGGTATCGATCCTGTTCACGCCCGACGAAGAGGTCGGCAGCCCCAGCACCCGCGACCTGATCGAAGCGGAGGCAGCGCGGCACAAATATGTGCTGGTGCCGGAGCCGGCCCAGGAGAACAACGGCGTCGTCACCGGCCGCTATGCCATCGCCCGCTTCAACCTCGAAACAACCGGGCGCCCCAGCCATGCCGGCGCGCGGCTGGGCGACGGCCGCTCCGCGATCCGCGAGATGGCGCGCCGCATCCTCGAGATCGACGAGATGACTTCCGACGACTGCACCTTCAGCGTCGGCGTGGTCAAAGGCGGCGAGTGGGTCAACTGCGTCGCCACGACCTGCAGCGCCGAGGCGCTGAGCATGGCCAAGCGGCAGGACGACCTCGACCGCGGCGTGGAGCGGATGCTGGCGCTCAACGGCGTGCGCGACGGGGTCCCGTTCCGCGTGACGCGCGGGGTGACGCGGCCGGTCTGGGAGCCCGGTCCGCAGACAATGGCGCTGCATGCGCGGGCACGGCACATCGCGGAAGGTCTCGGCTTCGAGCTTCCGCATGCGAGCGCCGGCGGCGGCTCCGACGGCAATTTCACCGGCGCGATGGGCATCGCGACGCTCGACGGTCTCGGCGTGCGCGGCCGGGGCTATCACACGCTGCAGGAACACATCGACGTCGAGAGCCTTGCCCAGCGCGGGCGGCTCATGGCGGGGCTGCTGGCATCGCTGGAATGAACCGGCCCTCCGCGCGCGCAACGGGACGGCAGTTCTGAAAGTCCCAGTC
>Ga0182739_1001492_pt1 | contig 24418 bp, 20 predicted proteins | sample eDN5th30CBELigBY_FD_128873 | JGI IMG/M metagenome (GOLD analysis project Ga0182739, IMG submission 128873) | Enriched backyard soil microbial communities from Emeryville, California, USA - eDNA 5th pass 30_C BE-Lig BY (version 2) (version 2) | ecosystem: Environmental > Terrestrial > Soil >... | reverse complement strand
CGCCTGGATGGACCGCGACACCGGCGGCCTGACGCAGATGGGCGGCGAAGGCGTGGACTGGATCGGCCTGTCGCGCTACACCAAGATGCCGCACATCTTCCAGAACATGGGAGAAGGCACCTATTACCACTCCGGCTATCTTGCCATCCGCCAGGCCGTGGCGGCCAAGGCCAACATCACCTACAAGATCCTGTTCAACGACGCCACGGCCATGACGGGCGGCCAACCCATCGACGGCCCGATCTCGGTGCCCAGCATCTGCCAGCAATTGCGCGGCGAAAACGTGACGCGCATCGTCGTCACCACGGACGAGCCCGAAAAGTACCAGGGCGTGGATCTGGGCCCCGGCATCAAGGTGCACCACCGCCGCGAACTGGACGCCCTGCAGCGCGAGCTGCGCGAGATCCCCGGCGTGACCGTGCTGATCCACGACCAGACCTGCGCCGCCGAAAAGCGCCGCCGCCGCAAGAAGAACCAATTCCCCGACCCGGCGCGCCGCATGCTGATCAACAGCGCCGTCTGCGAAGGCTGCGGCGACTGCGGCGTGCAGTCGAACTGCCTGTCGGTGGTGCCGCTGGAAACGCCCTACGGCCGCAAGCGCGCCATCGACCAGTCCAGCTGCAACAAGGATTATTCCTGCGTGGACGGCTTCTGCCCCAGCTTCGTCTCGGTCATGGGCGGCAAGCCCAGGAAGAGCGCGGCGCCCAAGGCCGACCAGGAACGCCTGCAGCAGCTGATCGCGCGATTGCCGCTGCCGGCCGCGCCCGCGCTGGACCATCCGTACCGCCTGCTGGTGGCGGGCATGGGCGGCACCGGCGTCATCACCATCGGCGCCATCGTGTCGATGGCGGCGCACCTGGAAGGCCTGTCGGCCGCCGTGCTGGACCTGACCGGCCTGGCGCAGAAGGGCGGGACGGTGGTCAGCCACATCCGGCTGGCGCCTGCCGGCGCGCCGGACGGTCCCGTGCGACTGGACTGGCAGCAGGCGGACGCGGCGATCCTGTGCGATCCCGTGGCCTCCGTGGCGCCGGATTCCCTGGGCGCGCTGCGCCGCGGCCATACGCAGGTCACCGTCAACACCTATGTGGCGCCCGTTTCCGAGTTCACGCGGAACCCGGACGCCGCGATGCGGCCCGAGGCCCTGCTGGCCAAGATCCGCCACGCCGCGGGCGAGTCCAGCACCGCGGAGATCGACGCGCACGCCGCGGCACTGGCGCTGTTCGGCGACAGCATCCTCTCCAATATGTTCATGCTGGGCTATGCGTGGCAGCGCGGCGGCGTGCCGCTGTCGCAGGCCGCCATCTACCGCGCCATCGAGCTCAACGGCGTGGCCGTGGCCGCCAACCGCGCCGCGTTCGACAGCGGCCGCCTGGCCGCCCACCAGCCCGACGCGCTGGAAGACGCGCTGCGGCCCCGGGCCCAGGTGGTGCAACTGCACGTGCCCGAGACCTTCGAGCGCGCCGTGGCGCGCCGCATCGAAGACCTGACCGCCTACCAGGACGCGGCCTACGCCCGGACGTTCCGGGAAACCGTCGAAGCCGTGGCGGCCCGCGAGCGCGAACTGGCGCCCGACGCCCGGACCCCGCGCCTGGCGATGGCGGTGGCGCGCGGCCTCTTCAAGCTCATGGCCTACAAGGACGAGTACGAGGTGGCCAGGCTCTACACCGGCGAGTCGTTCCAGGCGCAGCTGAAGGGCCAGTTCGAAGGCGACTACAGCCTGCGCTTCCATATGGCGCCGCCGATCTTCGCCCGCAAGGATCCGCGCACCGGCGTGCCGCGCAAGATGACGCTGGGTCCGCGCACCATGACCGCGCTGAAGGCGCTGGCCCGCCTCAAGGGCTTGCGCGGCACCTGGTTCGATCCCTTCGGCCACACCGCCGAACGCAAGATGGAACGGTCGCTGATCCGCGAATACCGCCAGACCATAGACCAGCTGCTCGCGGGGTTGAACCGGGACAACCTTGCGCAAGCGGCTACAATCGCCGCCCTTGCAGAAACCATCCGCGGCTTCGGCCACGTGAAGGCGGCAAGCGTCGAGAAGTATCGGACGGAGTTGAGCCGCTTGATGCAAAGCTATACGGCGCCTGCCCCGCGCGATATGCCCCTGCGGAAAACCGCATAAACATTCGCTCTGAGCGGCACCGTCCTAGGCGCGCCTTGCTGGGCGCGCCTAGTGCATTTAGTAACAAACTTTTGTGAACTTCGTCTTATCTTCTTCTTGTCCGTGTCGTACACGATCACTAGAATTAGTGTCCATCGAGGGATGCTACACTATATGTTGTGGTCGCCTAAGCGCTGATTCCCGTCAGCCACGCCCTTTGGACTAGGCCGTCCAGGCGTCGCGATTCCCCTCAAAAGACCCGATTTCGTACCGGACATGACTCCGTCATGTCGTTATCTACGCGCTTTTCGCACAGGAGCTTCCATGCAGACTACGATCGCCTCTGTGACCCGGCCTACGGCCGTGCCGCCCTCGCAAACCGACTCCCCCGCCGCCGACAGCGGCCAATGGGCCAGCTACAACATCATTCGCCGCAATGGCTCGGTGGTCGGGTTCGAACCCAACAAGATCGCCATCGCCATGACCAAGGCGTTCCTGGCCGTGAACGGCGGCCAGGGCGCGGCGTCCGCCCGCGTGCGCGAACTGGTGGAAACGCTGACCACCCAGGTCGTCAACGCCCTGGTGCGCAACCGTCCCGGTGGCGGCACCTTCCATATTGAAGACGTCCAGGACCAGGTCGAACTGGCGCTGATGCGCTCGGGCGAGCACGACGTCGCCCGCTCCTATGTGCTGTACCGCGAGAAGCGCACGCAGGAACGCGCCGCGGCCGCCGCCGCCGAAGGCCAGGAAAAGGCCGCCGCCGCCCCGCAGGAGCACACGCTGAACGTGACCGACGCCGGCGTGCGCCGTCCGCTGAACCTGTCCGAGCTGCGCGCCACGATCGAAGCCGCCGGCGAAGGCCTGGCCGAATTCATCGACAGCGAAGCGATCCTGAAGGAAACGGTCAAGAACCTGTACGACGGCATCCCCGTCGACGAAGTGTTCAAGTCCGCCATCCTGTCGGCGCGCGCGCTGGTCGAGAAGGACCCGGCCTACAGCCAGGTCACCGCCCGCCTGCTGCTGCACACGATCCGCAAGGAAGTGCTGGGCGAGGAAGTCTCGCAGGACGGCATGGCCGCCCGCTACGCGGAATACTTCCCCACCTTCATCGCGCGCGGCATCGAAGGCGGCCTGCTGTCGCCCGAACTGGCCAACTACGATCTGACCAAGCTGGGCCACGCCCTGAACGCCAAGCGCGACCTGCAGTTCGGCTACCTCGGCCTGCAGACCCTGTACGACCGCTACTTCCTGCACATCCGCGGCACCCGCATCGAACTGCCGCAGGTCTTCTTCATGCGCGTGGCCATGGGCCTGGCGCTGCGCGAATCCGACCGCGAAGCCCGCGCCATCGAGTTCTACGAGATCCTGTCCTCGTTCGACTTCATGAGCTCGACCCCGACGCTGTTCAACTCCGGCACCCTGCACTCGCAGTTGTCGTCGTGCTACCTGACCACCGTCTCGGACGACCTGGAAGGCATCTACGACGCCATCAAGGAAAACGCGCTGCTGGCCAAGTACGCCGGCGGCCTGGGCAACGACTGGACCCCGGTGCGCGCGCTGCGCAGCCACATCAAGGGCACCAACGGCGAAAGCCAGGGCGTCGTGCCGTTCCTGAAGGTCGTCAACGACACCGCCGTCGCGGTGAACCAGGGCGGCAAGCGCAAGGGCGCCGTGTGCACGTACCTGGAAACGTGGCACCTGGATATCGAAGAATTCCTGGAACTGCGCAAGAACACCGGCGACGAACGCCGTCGCACCCACGACATGAACACGGCGAACTGGATTCCCGACCTGTTCATGAAGCGCGTCATGGAAGGCGGCGAATGGACCCTGTTCTCGCCGTCCGACTGCCCCGACCTGCACGACAAGGTCGGCCAGGAGTTCGAGAAGGCCTACGTCGGCTATGAATCCAAGGTCGCCAGCGGCGAGCTGAAGCTCTTCAAGAAGATGCCGGCGCTGACCCTGTGGCGCAAGATGCTGTCGATGCTGTTCGAAACCGGCCACCCGTGGATCACCTTCAAGGATCCGTGCAACATCCGTTCGCCGCAGCAGCACGTGGGCGTCGTCCACAGCTCGAACCTGTGCACCGAGATCACGCTGAACACGAACGAATCCGAAATCGCCGTTTGCAACCTGGGTTCCGTGAACCTGGTCGCGCACATGAAGCCGGCCGCCGGCGGCGGATTCGAACTCGACCACGACAAGATCAAGCGCACGGTGCGCATCGCCATGCGCATGCTCGACAACGTGATCGACATCAACTACTACGCCGTCGAGAAGGCCCGCAATTCCAACGCGCGCCATCGTCCGGTGGGCATGGGCATCATGGGCTTCCAGGATTGCCTGCAGATGATGCGCGTGCCTTACGCTTCGCAAGCCGCCATCGAATTCGCCGACCGCTCGATGGAAGCCGTGTGCTATCACGCGTACTGGGCGTCGAGCCTGCTCGCCGAAGAGCGCGGCCGCTATCAATCGTATGAAGGCTCGCTGTGGTCGCGCGGCATCCTGCCGCAAGACACGTTGAAGATGCTGCGCGACGAGCGCGGTGGTCACGTCGACGTCGATGAGTCGAGCACGCTCGATTGGGATACGTTGCGCGCGCGCATCAAAGAACATGGCATGCGCAACTCCAATTGCATCGCAATCGCCCCAACCGCGACTATTTCCAATATCATTGGTGTATCTGCGTGCATCGAACCCACTTTCCAGAACTTGTACGTCAAATCGAATCTCTCCGGCGAGTTCACGGTCGTTAACGATTACCTCGTGCGTGACCTGAAGAAACTCGGTCTCTGGGACGAAGTCATGGTCGCCGACCTCAAGTACTTCGACGGCAGCCTGTCCCGCATCGATCGCGTACCTTCCGAACTCCGCGAACTCTACGCCACCGCGTTCGAAGTCGAACCGAGCTGGCTGGTTGAATGCGCGTCGCGTCGCCAGAAGTGGATCGATCAAGCCCAGTCGCTGAACATCTACATGGCCGGCGCATCGGGCAAGAAGCTGGACGACACCTACAAGCTGGCTTGGAAGCGCGGCCTGAAGACGACCTACTACCTGCGCACCCTGGGCGCCACCAGCGCCGAGAAGTCCACGGGACGCGGCGGCGAACTGAACGCCGTCAGCGCGGGAGTCCAATCCACGGCGTCGGCCTCGGCTGCCGCACCTGTTTTGCCGGAACCCGAAGTTCTCGGGGCGGTTTGCACCATGCGGCCGGGCGATCCCGGCTTCGAAGAGTGCGAAGCCTGCCAATAACCGCCTCCGGAGAATGAATCATGATTAATTGGGAAGACGACAACATCGCCACGCAACCTGCGCAATCGCCCGCCTCCGCGGCGGGCGGGCAGGCTGCGCCCGCGGTTCGCGCAGCCACCGGCGTATTCGGCGATGCCGCCCTGCCCACGCCCGCAGCGCCTGAACACGCGGCCGGCCTGGCCGTCAGCGGCTCCGCCACCTCGCAACGCGTGAAGGTCGCCGACAAGCGCATCATCAACGGCCAGACGGACGTCAATCAGCTCGTGCCCTTCAAGTACAAGTGGGCATGGGAGAAGTACCTGGCGACTTGCGCCAACCACTGGATGCCGCAAGAGATCAACATGTCGCGCGACATCGCCCTCTGGAAGAACCCGAACGGGCTCACCGAGGACGAGCGCCGCATCGTCAAGCGCAACCTGGGCTTCTTCGTCACGGCCGACTCGCTGGCCGCGAACAACATCGTGCTGGGCACCTACCGCCACATCACGGCGCCCGAGTGCCGCCAGTTCCTGCTGCGCCAGGCGTTCGAGGAAGCGATCCACACGCACGCCTATCAGTACATCGTCGAAAGCCTGGACCTGGACGAGGCGGAGATCTTCAACGCCTACAACGAAGTTCCGTCCATCCGCGCCAAGGACGAGTTCCTGATCCCGTTCATCGACGCGATCGCGGACCCCAACTTCAAGACGGGCACTCCCGAAGCCGACCAGACGCTGCTGAAGTCGCTGATCGTCTTCGCGTGCCTGATGGAAGGCCTGTTCTTCTACGTTGGCTTCACGCAGATCCTGGCGCTGGGCCGCCAGAACAAGATGACCGGCGCCGCCGAGCAGTACATGTACATCCTTCGCGATGAATCCATGCACTGCAACTTCGGCATCGACCTGATCAACACCGTCAAGCTGGAAAATCCGCATCTGTGGACGCCGGAATTCCGCGAAGAAATTCGAGAACTCTTCCGCAAAGCGGTCGAACTCGAATACGCTTACGCCGAAGACACGATGCCGCGCGGCGTGCTGGGCCTGAACGCCCCCATGTTCAAGTCCTATCTGCGCTTCATCGCGAACCGTCGTTGCCAGCAAATCGGTATCGAGCCGCTGTTCCCGCAGGAAGAAAATCCCTTCCCGTGGATGGCGGAAATGATCGACCTTAAAAAGGAACGCAACTTTTTTGAAACTCGCGTGATCGAATACCAAACCGGTGGCACGCTGAGCTGGGAGTAACGCAGTTCGCCATCGAGCCCGGCGCGGGCACGCCCTTGCACGAAAGGGCGTCGCGTTCGCGACAGGCTTGATGGCGCTCTCCTCGGTCAGGGTGTTCTGGTATTTCGAACACGTAGAACAAGCGGTCGGCAGCCTGTGATCAGGCGCCGACCGGCGCCATTTGAAATGGCTCGCGCCAAAGGAGCGGGGGCCATATCAAATGGCTGTGCCGAATTCATTAGCGCAAACCGTAGTAGCTGTTGCTCGCACAGAACAGCGGCTTGCGCCGATGAATAGCCCGGGCACGGTCCGCCTTGTTGGCGGGTCGGGGCACGGGTTTAAGTTCTGGGACCCCTGAACCTAAGGAGCATGACCATGGCAACAGCCAAGAAAGCCGTAAAGAAAGCGGTGAAAAAGCCCGCCGCCAAGAAGGCAGTAGCGAAGAAGGCCGCTCCGGCCAAGAAAGCTGCCGTCAAGAAGGTAGCCGTCAAGAAAGTCGCCGCCGCCAAGAAACCGGCAGTGAAGAAGGTTGCCGCCAAGAAGCCGGCAGTCAAGAAGGCCGTCGCCAAGAAAGCGGTAGCCAAGAAGGTCGTCGCCAAGAAGGCCGTTGCCAAGAAGGCAGTCGCCAAAAAGGCCGTCGCCAAGAAAGCCGTCGCCAAGAAGGCAGTAGCCAAGAAGGTCGTCGCCAAGAAGGCGGTTGCCAAGAAGGCCGTCGCCAAGAAAGCGGTAGCCAAGAAGGTCGTCGCCAAGAAGGCGGTTGCCAAGAAGGCCGTCGCCAAGAAGGCCGTTGCCAAGAAGGCTCCGGCCGCCAAGAAGGCCGTTGCCAAGAAGGCCCCGGCCGCCAAGAAGGCGCCTGCTGCCAAGAAGGCCGTTGCCAAGAAGGCTCCCGCCGCCAAGAAGGCCCCCGCTGCCGCCAAGCCTGCTGCTGCCAAGAAGCCGGCCGCTGCAAAGAAGCCTGCCGCGAAGAAAGCCGCTCCGAAGAAGCCCGTAACGCCGCCGTCCACGGCTGCCGCCCCGGGCGCGAAGACCGCGCTGAACCCCGCCGCGTCGTGGCCGTTCCCGACCGGTGGCCGTCCCTAATCAGGACGGTTCGAAGCCTTAGCTTCGCGAGAGCCGCCTGGCCCAGGCCAGGCGGCTTTTTTGCGCCCGCGTGACGCGCGCCCGCCGCGCCGCCGGGTCGCCTCCCCCCAAGCGCTTTCGTCCCGGACTACGACCTAGGGCGGATGGCCGCCCCCGCGAGGTGCTTTTTTCACGCTTTAGCGTGCGACAATTGACTCCTCTTTTTCAGGGTGAACGTGTCCATGCTCGGTGAAATCTTCCGCTTCCTTCTCGAAATCGTGTTCACGCTGTTCGGAGCGGCGCTGATTGCCCGCGCCTGGATGCACGCGATACGGCTGCACCCCTTCAACCCGCTTGCCCGCGCGGTCTACCAAGCCACCAACTGGCTGGTGCTGCCCCTGCGCAAGATCATTCCCGCCGGCAACAAGATCGACTGGACGAGCCTGGTCGCCGCGTGGCTGGCCGCGCTGATCTATCTGGTGCTGATCTGGCTGGTGGCGATCGGCGCGCTGATTCCCGTCGAACTGCTGCCCGCGGCCATGGGCTCGGCCCTGATCATGGCCGCCAAATGGGCGCTGAACCTGGTGGTGTGGCTGACGCTGATCCAGGCGGTGCTGTCGTGGGTCAACCCCATGGCGCCCATGATGCCGCTGCTGCAGGCGCTGACCGACCCGATGCTCAACCCCATCCGCCGCATCCTGCCCCGCACCTCGATCGACTTCTCGCCGCTGGTGCTGCTGATCGTGGCGCAGATCGTGCTGATGGTCCTGGCACGCCTGAGCTACGGCATGATGGGCGTGTAAGGCGCGCGGGGCCGCGCCCCGCCCGCTCCTACACCGGAATGGCGGTGTAGATCTCGACCAGCTTCTTGCGGTCGATCTTGTGATTGTTCGACATGGGCAGCGCCGGGCAGGCCACCAGCTCGGACGGCACCATGTAAGGCGGCAGGCGCTGCGCCAGCCGCGCCTTCCAACCCTCCAGCGCCTCCGGCGCCAGCAGGCCCGGCGGCACGTCCGGCGCCGCGGTGCCCGCCACGAAGCCGATCAGGCGGACCGCCGTGCCATCGGGCCGGCGCAGCACCGCGCAGGCGCCCCCTTCCACCCCCGGCAGGCCATGCAGCGCCTCGTCGATCTCGGCCAATTCGATGCGGTAGCCGTTCAGCTTGATCTGGTCGTCGATCCGGCCGCGGCAGAACAGCAGCCCGCCCTCGCCCATCTGCCCCAGGTCGCCGGTGCGGAAAGCCCGGCGGCCGTCGACGTAGGTGTAGAGCTTGGCCTCATTCAGGTCGGCGCGGTTCAGGTAGCCGCGCATGACATGGTCGCCCACGATGCAGATCTCGCCGCCCTCGTCCACCACCAGCACGCTATCCGGCTTGGCATGGCCGACCGGCAGCGGATCGTGCGCGGCCAGCACGGCGTCGGTGACTTCGATCCAGGTGGTGGCCACGGTGGCCTCGGTCGGACCGTAGGTGTTGAGGATGACCGCGCCCGGAAAGCGCTGGCGCAGTTTCCTGGCCAGCGCCGCCGGCAGGGGCTCGCCGCAGAAAAGGAACGTGCGCAAGCTGGGCAGCGCGGCCGGCGAGAAGTCGCGGTTGGCCAGCTGCTGATGGGCGAACGACGGTGTGGAGACCCATACGGTCACGCCGTGTTCCGCCAGGCGGGGAATCCAGGTGCCGGCCGCCGCGATCTGCTCGCGCGCATTCAGCACGCAGCTGCCGCCCGAAGCCAGGGTGGCGAACACCTCGTACATGGAAAGGTCGAAGCTGAACGGCGCCTGGTTCATGAAGACGGGCGCCTCGCCCAGGCCGAAACTGCCCAGCATCCAGTCGCCCAGCAGGCCCACGCTTTCGCGGCCAATCTGCACGCCCTTGGGATCGCCCGTGCTGCCGGAGGTGAACATGACGTAGGCCAGGCCGCGCTCGGCCAGCATCGCCCCCTCGCCCGGCGTGAACGTGCCGGAGGCCGCGTCGTAGACGGCGGCGGCGCGCACGATCTCGACGATGCGGCGCAGGCGTTCGGCCGGATAGATGGTGTCGACCGGCACGAACGGCGCGCCGATCAGCAAGGCGCCGACCATGGCGACGAAGAACGACGCTTCTTTGTGGCCGTAGATGGCCACCGGCACGTCGGGCGCGACGCCATGGCGGCGCGCCTCCTCGGCCCAGGCGCCGGCTTCGTCGCGCAGCTGCGCCCACGTCAGGCTGCGATCGGCGGCGGCGACCGCCAGCGCGTCGGGGGCGACATCGGTATCCGTGAACCGGAAGGACTTCAGGTCGAAACGCATGCCGAAACTCCCGGCGTCAGATGGGGCTACGGCCGCTGAACACGTAGAGCGCCAGCGCGGCCAGGATCAGGGTGAGCACGCGCCCGAGAAAGCGCATGGCGGGCCGCGCCATCGCGGCTTGCAGGGCCGGGCGGGTGCGCGCGGCGTTGACCAGCATGTTGTGGCCCACCGAATAGGCGCCGAACATCAGGCCGCTGACGATGTAGTGCAGCGACAGGCCGTTCCACACGCCCATGGCCAGCAGGGTCGCGAAGATGCCGATGTTCTGCGCGGCCAGGCGGTGGCGCGAGAAGTATGCGGTCTTGCTCAGCGCCTTGTAGATCGGCATGAAGACCACGTCGCGCAGCCACTCCGACAGGCTGATGTGCCAGCGCCGCCAGAAATCCTGCGGGTTCAGCGTGGCCAGCGGATTGCGGAAATTGATGGGCAGGGTGAAGCCGAACAGCATGCCGATGCCGATCGCCATGGTCGAGTAGCCGGCGAAGTCGAAGAACAGATAGGCGCTGTAGAGCGACGCGTTGAGCGCCACGCCGGTGAACGAATAGTCGTGCGCGTCCAGCGTCGCCAGGCCGTAGCGCCAGATCAGCTCGGCCAGGCCGAACTTCTGGATGACGCCGAGCATGATGAGCTCCAGGCCGCTGAGCCAGGTGTTCAGGTTCACGCCTTCATAGCCGCGCTTCAGGTCCGCCTGGAAATTGCGCCACCGGTACATGGGGCCGGCCAGGAGCGTCAGCGGGAAGAACAGGTAGATGAAGTAATCCAGGGGCGAGACGCGCTCGTTGCGCTGCGCGAACAGCAGCACGTCGACGGCGCGGAAGGTGGCGAACGACAGGCCCAGCATGGCGCCCAGGTGCGACACGCCCGTCTTCACCAGCAGCAACGGCGCCATCGTGATGATCACGCCCAGCCAGGTCGGGATGTAGCCGCGCCGCACGGCCCACAGCGCGCTGCCGGAAATCGCGATCAGCGCGATCGGCTGATAGGGCCGCGTCCAGAACACCGCCATCCAGACGCCCAGGCAGATTACGCCGATGACGTGCCGGTAGCCGATGCGCAGCGGCGTCCCGAAGGAGCGGTACGCCAACAGGCCCAGGCCGCCGAACAGGGCGCCGCCGAAAAAGCTCAAGCTTGCGAACAATTCCATGCTGCGGTCAGAACTGTTGGTATTGGAATTCGACCTTGATCGGTCCGCCGCTGCCCGTCGTGGGCTGCGCTTGCAGCACGAAGACCAGGATCACCCCGATGTACAGGCACAGATGCCAGAAAAAGCGGCGCCCCCAGGCGGCGGCCTTGCGGACCTCCTGCCCTTCGGCCTCGCCGCCGGCCCGCGGCCGGATCCAAGCGAACAATTTGCTCATCGGGAAAAGTACTCCGCAATGCCCTGGTCGGCGAGCGCCCAGCCGAGTTCGGCCAGGTGCATGTCGTCGCGCAGCATGCCCGGCTCGAACGGGATGCTGTAGAGGTCCAGGCAGCCCATCTGATAGCGCGCGCACATGCCGGTGATGGCGGCCACCACCGGATCGAAGCGCTCGACGTCGAGAATGAGCTTGGGATTGAACGGCTGGATGACGAAATAGGCGCGGACCTTGCGCTTTTGCAGCAAGGCCATGACGCGCGACAGGTCGCCCAGTTCGGCGCGGGTGATGGGATCGACGTCGGCGAACTCATTGCGCGCCGGCGAATACAGGGGCGCCAGGTACTGCTTGTAGTAGTCGTCGCGCACGTCGTAGGGGTTGTGGCCGCCCAGATCGCGTTCGGCCTCGCGGGCCTGGTGCGTCAAGCGCGCCCACTGGCCCGGGTCCAGGCGAGCCGCCGACGGCCAGGACACGAAGCGGTGCGCGGGCACGGACAGCTTGCTGCGCGGCCGGTCGGGCGCCGGAGCCTTGCGCGCCTGCCACCACATCGACAGCTTGTCTTTCAGCTCGGCGACCTGGCCGTTGGCGATGAGCCACAGCAGGCCCCAGTTGGCGTTGTCGGTGATCCAGGTCTGCATCTGCTCGCGCGTGCTGGGCTGGTCCCAGAGGCGATCCCAGACCGGGCCGGTCACGTGTTCCGCGAACGCGCTGCGCGGCAGCTGCCCGCCCGAGGCGAACCAGGCGGGCGACACCATGATCACCAGCCGCGTGTTGGGCGTGAGCGAATCCGCCACCGACTCCAGCACGCTGACAATGCCGTAGGACTGGAACATGGCGTGGCCGTAGGCCAGCGTCGGCACCTTCAGCTCTTCCGGGAAGAAGCGGTAGGGAACGAAGCGCAGGTCATGGCTGGACAACTCGGACGAGCCCAGCACGACCAGCGTGCCGTCGCTCAGGGCATTGCCCAGGCGGTTCAGGTTGACGTGCTGCGTGCCCCAGTCCGGCCCCAGGTTGGGCAGGTAATTGCTGTTGCTGGCCGCGGCGCTCGCTGCGGTCGGCTGCATGGGATTCACGATGCGGCTGAGCAGGTCGTCGGCGCCGCAATAGGCCCCGACCGCCAGCGCCACCGCCGTCGCTGCGGCCGCGACGTGGGACAACAGCTGGGAATTACGCAGTATGGGCAGCGACATAGCCGGCAAGCGTGCGGACCGACTGTAGGTGCTCCGCGATCTCGGGAGCCGGGATGCTGCAACCGTACTCCGATTCGACCGCCAGCGTGATGTCCACGGCGGCCAGGGAATCGACCAGGCCGGTAGCGATCAGCTGCGTATCGGGAGTGACTTTCTTCATGACGATCGACTCGACGATCTCGCCGATCTTGGTGTGGAGTTCTTGCTCGGAATGCATAGCTCGTACAGCGTTACGTTGCCTTGTCGGCAAAACATCCCCCGCCCCGGGATTAAGAGCGATGAGAATACTGAGAAAATGCTGAAACCGAACTGAAATTCCAGCCGACCAGAACGACGTCGCGATGCACTTGGTTACACGATATTCGCGGCGCGACGCCGATCGCAGGCGCAATCATGTCACTTCGCTCGTCGAATCGCCATGAAACTTTTGGAGGAAATGGCGAGAAAAGGCTGGAAAACGTAACGCCTGAGGGTAAGTCCCTGGGTGCCGCGTTGTGACGGAGCGACATATTTTCGGGGCCGCTTCCCCGCCTGGTTCCGGCCCCGGTTCGCGCAAGCGGAACAGGCAAGAAAATGCCCGCTTGCGCGGGCATCTTCAGGACTGGCCGGCCCGGGAAGACTTGCCTTCCCGGGAGCCTGCCGCGATCACATGGGCGTGACGCGGGTCGGGCCGGAGCCGCTGATCACCTGGACGCGCTGGCCCACGCTGATGGGCACATCCGCTTCCTGCGCGACGACGCGGGTTTCGCCGTTGTCGAGACGCACGGTGATTTCATAGCCGGAATTCTTGCCGACCTGGTTCTCGACGGCATTGCCTGCCAGGGCGCCCAGGATGACGCCGCCGACCGTGGCGATGGTGCGGCCGGTGCCGCCGCCGATGGCGTTGCCGGCCACGCCGCCGAGCGCGCCGCCGGCCACCATGCCGACGCCGCTGGATTTGTCGTTCTGGATCACGATGGGACGCACGCCCGTGACCGTGCCCGTGCGGACGATCTGCTCGCGCTGGGCCTGGTCATAGCTGTACACGCCGCTGGAGGCGCTGCGGTTGGCGCAGCCGCCCAGCACCGCCATCGACGTGACGACGGCGGCGATGGCCAGCCAGCGGCCGGCGCGCGGCGTCACCAGGGAAATAGATTTGCTTTGGTTCATTAGGACTCCTCGATCGGCAATGCCGACGACTTCTTGATCATACTCTGCCCGGCGGGGGTGGCTGGCGGAGCAGCAACATCCTGAAACGCAAGGCCAAAAGCTGCAAAGAGCGCTGCCGCGGCCGCCGCGGGGCCGGCCGCGGCGCGTCGGCCTGGCGGCGATTCGACCAGGCCGGCGACCCGAGGTTCCCCGCGAACCGGAGACGGTCAGGCGGGGAGATGGATGCCGTAGCTGGCGTGCAGGATCGCGTCGATCTCGGCGCGCGACGGCGCGTGGTTCTGCGGGCCGCGCGAAGCGATCTTGATGGCGCCCATGACGTTGCCCAGGCGGCAGCTGTCTTCCCAGTTCCAGCCGCTGGTCAGGCCGTAGAGCAGGCCGCCGCGCTGCGCATCGCCGCAACCGGTCGGGTCCACCACTTGCGCGGCGCGCACCGGCTCGATCTGGATGGTCTGGCCGCCGGTCAGCAGCGTGGCGCCTTCGCCGCCGCGCGTCACCACCACGGCTTGCAGCGTGCGGGCGATGTCGGCCACGCTGCGGCCCGTGCGCTGCTCGACCACGCCCGCTTCGTAGTCGTTCACCGTTAGCGCCTGCGCCAGCTTGAGCATGCGCTCCAGGTCGGCGCCGTCGAACAGCGGCATGGCCTGGCCCAGGTCGAAGATGAAGGGGATGCCGCGCCGGTGCAGGCGTTCGGCGTGGGCGAACATGCCCTCCTTCGCGTCGGGCGCGACGATGGCCCAGGCCGCGTCGGCGTCGCTGAGATCGTTGTCGGCGGCGAACGACATGGCGCCCGGGTGGAAGGCCGTGATCTGGTTGTCGTCCAGGTCGGTCGTGATGAAGCACTGCGCGGTGAAGGTGTCGGGAATGACCTTCACGCGGCTGACGTCGATGCCCAGGCCCTCCAGGCGAGCCAGGTATTCGCCGGCGTCTTCGCCCACGGTAGCCACCGGCACCGGCTTGCCGCCCAGCAGGTTCATGTTGTAGGCGATGTTGCCCGAGCAGCCGCCGTATTCCTTGCGCATGCTGGGCACCAGGAACGACACGCTCAGGGATTGGATGCGGTCGGCAAGGATGTGTTCCTTGAAACGTCCGTCGAACACCGCGATGGTGTCGAACGCCATCGAACCGCAGACCAGAACGGGGGTCGCCATGTTTGTCATCCTTTAAGGAAAGAATTTATCGATTTGGTAGCCATTGACCTGGACGCCGGTCACTTCAATGGGCACCGAGATCTTCAGCTCCCCGGCGGGCGCGAAGGGGCCGCGCAACTGTTCGGGGGTGAGGTAGTTTTCGGGCATCAGCACGCGGCGCACGACCACCGTGTCCGACAGGTCGGTCAGGTCCAGCACCAGCGCGGGCCAGTGCTGCGGCTTGTCGTAGCGGTTGCGCAGCACCAGGTTCAACACCAGCCGGCTGCGACCGTCGTCGATCGCAGCGGCGCCGGTCGGCGGCTGCAGCGACGAAGAGGAAATCGCGATGCGCTCCAGGCGGCGCGCGTAGCCCACGGCGCAATCCAGGGGCCGGCACGCGGCTTCCAGCGCCGGACGCAGGGCCGGCACGGAATTGGCGATGTCGCTGCGGTACACATACAGCAATTGCAGGCCCAGCGCGATCAGGCCCGCCAGGCAGGCGCCGGCCCACAGCCGGTTGATCAGGCCGCGGCGCTCCGCGCGGTCCTGGTCCAGGAACTCGGGCGGCGCGCGGCCCACGTCGGTCGCGCTGGAATAGCGCGTGCGCGTGTCGCCCAGCACCGGCTCCTGCGGATCCTCGCGGTCGGGCGCGTATTCGTCGTCGTATTCGTCGTCGCGCGCGTCATCGCGCACATCGACGTGCCGGTAATCGCCGGCCGGGGCGATCGACGGTTCGGCGGGCGCGTCGGCACGGCGGCGAGCGTCGCCGGCGGATCCGGCATCCGCGAACACCGGATCGGCGCGACGGGCGGGCGATGGCGGCAGGACGGGTTCGGCCCAGCGCGGCGGCTCGACCGCCACGGCGTCGTCCTCCAGGCCGTCTTCCTCGTCCTCGTAGCCGGGCGCGGCAGCCTCGGGCTCGGCGCGCCGGCGGATATCGTCGCGCCCGCGCAGCACGGCCGGCGGGTAACCGGACGGCGCGGCGGCGGGCGCCTCGGGCTCGTCCTCCCAGGGAGGAACGGATGCCGCGGGCGTCGCCAGGACCGGGGCGGGATTGGCGCCCGACCAGGACGCGGCCGGCGGGATGGGCGCGCTCGGCGCCACCGGCGCGGGAGGCGCTACCGGCGGGCGCGCGGTGGGCTGGCCGCTTTCGGGCACCAGGCAGGCGCGGCCGTCGAACACGGTCGAGCAGGCGCCGCAGCGCACGAGGCCATTGCGGACCCGGAGCTGGTCAGGCACGACCTTGAAGGAGGTGCCGCACTGCGGGCAGCGGGTGGTCAGGGCCATGGCGCGATCGTGCAGCGTAGACGCTCAGGCCTTCTGGCCGTGCAGGCAGACCCAGCCGTCGCGCGCGCGCCAGACCGACATGGCGATCCAGGGCGCATAGGCGGCGGCCACTTCCTCGGCCTGGCGCTCCAGCACGCCCGACAGCACCAGATGGCCGCCCTCGGCGACGCGGCCGGCCAGCATGGGCGCCAGCACCTTCAGCGGATTGGACAGGATGTTGGCCACCACCACGCCGAACGTGCCTTCCGGCAGCGCGTCGGGCAGCATGGCCTGGAGCTCGACCTGGTTCACCTGGGCATTGAAGGCCGTGCTCTGGACGGCCTGGGCGTCGATATCGACGGCCAGGGTCGGCCCGGCGCCCAGCTTGCGCGCGGCGATGGCGAGAATGCCGGAGCCGCAACCGTAGTCCAGCAGCGTGGCGCCTTGCGGCAGCTCGGCTTCGAGCCAGGCCAGGCAGAGGTGGGTCGTGGGATGGCTGCCCGTGCCGAACGCCAGGCCGGGATCGAGTTCGATGTGGATCGCGCCGTCCTGCACGGGCGCGTCGGGCTCGAAACCGGGCACGTCGGGATTGTCGCGGTGCCAGCTGGGCACGATCCACAGCCGCTCGGCGATGTGGATGGGGCCGAATTGCGATTGCGTCAGGCGCACCCAGTCGGCGTCGGGCACGTCGCGCAGGCTCCAGCCCGCGAACAGCGCCGGATCCAGTCCGCCGGCCTCGGCGGCCTCCGCCATGATCTGCGCCGGGTCCGCTCCGTCGGGCAGCAGGGCGACGACGCGGTTGCGGTCCCAGGCCTGCACGTCGGGCTCGGTGCCCGGTTCGCCAAACAAGGGGCGCTCGTCATCGGTGCCCAGGTCGGCGTCTTCGACGGACACCGAAAGCACGCCCGCTTCGAGCAGCGCGTCCGACAGGGCCTCGGCCTGAGCCTCCAGGCAATGGAGCACGAGTTCACGCATGATTGATTCTTCCATCTGGCCGACGGGCCGCGGCGCATGCCGCGGCCCGTCGGCCGTATCGCTTTAGAAAAAGCCCCGAGAGGGCTTCTTCCCAGGAGCAAAAAGGGGCCGTCAGGCCCCAGGGTCGTTGGTCAGGGACGCTGCGCCAACTTGTTTTCCAGATAGTGGATGCTGGTGCCGCCTTCGACGAAACGGGAATCCTGCAGCAATTCCCGGTGCAGCGGGATGTTGGTGGAAATGCCTTCCACCACCATTTCCGACAGCGCGATGCGCATGCGGGCCAGCGCCTGGTCGCGCGTATCGCCGTAGGTAATGACCTTGGCGATCATCGAATCGTAGTTCGGCGGCACGAAATAGCCGTTGAACGCGTGCGAATCGATGCGCACGCCCGGGCCGCCCGGCGTATGCCAGTTGGTGATGCGGCCGGGGCTGGGCACGAAGCGGAACGGATCTTCCGCGTTGATGCGGCACTCGATCGCATGGCCCTTGAAGCCGACGTCGCGTTGGCGCAGGGTGAACTTTTCGCCGGCGGCGATCAGGATCTGCTGCTGCACCAGGTCGATGCCGGTGATCAGTTCGGTGACCGGGTGTTCGACCTGGATGCGGGTGTTCATTTCGATGAAATAGAACTCGCCGTTTTCATACAGGAATTCGAACGTGCCGGCGCCGCGGTAGCCCATCTTGCGGCAGGCGTCGGCGCAGCGGTCGCCGATGCGCTCGATCAGGCGGCGCGCGATGCCCGGAGCCGGCGCTTCTTCGATGACTTTCTGGTGGCGGCGCTGCATGGAGCAGTCGCGCTCGCCCAGCCAGACGGCGTTGCGGCCGCCATCGGCCAGCACCTGGATTTCGATATGGCGCGGGTTCTCAAGGAACTTCTCCATATAGACTTCCGGGTTGTTGAACGCGGCGCCCGCTTCCGAACGCGTCATGGTGACGGCGTTCAGCAGCGCGGCCTCGGTGTAGACCACGCGCATGCCGCGGCCACCGCCGCCGCCCGCGGCCTTGATGATGACCGGATAGCCGACTTCGCGCGCAACGCGGATGATTTCCTGCGGATCGTCGGGCAAAGCGCCTTCCGAACCCGGCACCACCGGCACGCCGGCTTCGATCATGGCGTGCTTGGCGCTGACCTTGTCGCCCATCAGGCGGATGGTGTCGGGACGCGGGCCGATGAACACGAAACCGCTCTTTTCGACGCGGTCGGCGAAATCGGCGTTCTCGGACAGGAAGCCGTAACCCGGGTGGATAGCCTCGGAATCGGTGACTTCGGCGGCCGAGATGATGGCCGGCATGTTCAGGTAGCTTTCACGCGACGGCGCGGGCCCGATGCACACGGATTCATCGGCCAGGCGCACGTACTTGGCTTCGCGGTCGGCCTCGGAGTGCACGACCACGGTCTTGATGCCCAGCTCGCGGCAAGCGCGCTGAATGCGCAGGGCGATTTCGCCCCGATTGGCGATCAGGATTTTTTCGAACATTTTCAGCTATCAGCCAATGACGAACAGGGGTTGACCGTACTCGACGGGCTCACCGTTTTCGACCAGGATTTCTTTGATGACGCCGGACTTGTCGGCTTCGATTTCATTGAGCAGCTTCATGGCTTCAATGATGCAGAGCGGATCGCCTTCCTTGACGGTCGCGCCGACGTCGACGAAGGGCGCGGCGCCCGGATTCGGCGAACGGTAGAAGGTGCCCACCATGGGGGCCTTCACGACGTGGCCCTGGATGACCGGCGCGGCTTCGGCGGCGGGAGCGGCCGGGGCGGCGGCCGGAGCCACGGGCGCGGCGGGCACGCCGGCTTCGGGATGGTGGTAGGCCACCGGCTGCAAGGTTTGCGAGAACTTGACGATCCTCACTTTGCCTTCGCCTTCGGTGATTTCCAGCTCGGCGATACCCGATTCAGCCACCAGGTCGATCAGGGTTTTGAGTTTTCGGAGGTCCATAGAAGCTGCTTCCCGAGATAGTGTCGGCGACGTCCCAGCGTCGGGTCCGCGCCGTAAAGATGTAGATGCTGTGAGTTGGTGCGAGATCAGTGCCGCACTGCGTAACGGAGAGCCGCCTCGTAGCCGTCCGCGCCGAGGCCGCTGATGAGGCCTACCGCCAGGTCGGACAGGTAAGAGTGATGCCTGAAGGGCTCTCGCTTATACAGATTGGACAAATGTACTTCAATAAATGGGATCGCGACCCCGGCCAGCGCATCGCGAACCGCGACGCTGGTGTGCGTATATGCCGCCGCGTTGATGATGATGAAGTCTGTGCCGTCTTGCCGGGCCGCCTGAATGCGGTCAACCAGCGCGCCTTCGTGATTGCCTTGCCACGCTGTCAGCGTGGCGCCCAGTTCGCCTGCGAGCAGCTCCAGCCCCTCGTTGATCTGCTGCAGCGTGAGGCTGCCGTAGATATGAGGTTCCCGGGTGCCGAGCAGGTTTAGGTTCGGGCCATGCAATACCAGTATGTTTTGCGCCATGCGCTTGCCAATGAGTGGTTTGCCAATTGTTGGCAAAACAGCCGATAAACCAGCTTTTTACGCCAATTCCTACTATTTGTCCAACAGACTTACGCCTTTAAACCAGATAAAGTGCGGTCCAGGTCATCGGGTTGGATTTCACCCAATATCTTCCGGTTAATGCCGCCATCTGCGTTGAAAACAATAGTAAAAGGCAAGCCTCCACTGGGATTTCCCAGCTTGCGCAACGTATCGATCGCGCCGGCGCCGATAACCCAAAGCGGGTAGGAAACCTGCACTTTCTCGACGAATTTTTGCATATTCGCCGCCGAATCGACGCCGATGCCGACAAACCGCACCTGCGGGTACTTTTTCTGCAAAGCGTCGAGCTCGGGCATTTCGCGGACGCAGGGCGCGCACCAGGTTGCCCAGAAATTGACCACGATGGGCTGGCCTTTCCAGCCGGAAAGCGTATGGGAAGCCCCGCTCAAGTCCGGAAGCTGCAACTGCATCAAGGCGGCGACGGGATCGCCGGCATCGGCCGGCGCGGCAGGCGCCGGAGCCTTGCGGCCCATCAGCGTATAACCGCCCGCGACGGTGGCGGCTATGGCCACCCCGGCGGAAAGGAGTAGACGTCGATTCATGGCGCGATCATAACCGCAGGCGCCGCGTTTTGTCGTTGGCCGGCGTCAAGGCGAACGCCCAGGGACGGCCGCCCCCGGCGCGCCCGGGGCGGCAAGTCCGGCCGCCGCTATATATACAATGCAGGACAGGAGAGTTTTCAATGCACCTGCACATTCTAGGCATCTGCGGTACGTTCATGGGCGGCCTGGCGCTGATCGCGCGCGCGGCCGGCCACAAGGTCACTGGTTGCGACGCGGGCGTGTATCCGCCCATGAGCACGCAACTGGCCGAACAGGGAATCGAACTGATCGAAGGCTTCGGCGCCGAGCAACTGGCGCTCAAGCCCGATCTCTACGTGATCGGCAACGTGGTCAGCCGCGGCAATCCGCTGATGGAAGCCATCCTGGAATCGGGCGCGCGCTACGTGTCCGGCCCCCAATGGCTGGGCGACAACATTCTGCCCGGCGCGCACGTGCTGGCGGTGGCAGGCACGCACGGCAAGACCACCACCAGCTCGATGCTGGCCTGGGTGCTCGAAGCCGCGGGCCTGGCGCCCAACTTCCTGATCGGCGGCGTGGCGCAGGACCTGCGGGTGTCCGCCCGCTACGATCCCGCCCGGCGCCCTTTCGTGATCGAGGCGGACGAATACGACACGGCATTCTTCGACAAGCGGTCCAAGTTCGTCCATTACCGCCCCCGCACGGCCATCCTGAACAATCTTGAATACGATCACGCCGACATCTTCCCCGATCTGGCGGCGATCGAAACCCAATTCCATCACCTGGTGCGCACGATCCCCGGCTCGGGACGCATCGTGCGGCCGGCGCATTGCGCCGCGCTGGACCGCGTGATTGCGCGCGGTTGCTGGTCGGAAACCGTCACGTTCGGCGCCGATGGCGCCTGGCAGGCGAGCCCGCCCGACGCGGACGGCGCATTCGGCGTGCTGCGCGAGGGCGCGGAAATCGGCACCGTGCGCTGGACCTTGAGCGGCGAACACAACCGGATGAACGCGCTGGCCGCGCTGGCCGCCGCCGAGCACGCAGGCGTGCCGGCGGAGCAAGGCATCGAGGCCCTGAGCCGCTTCGCGGGCGTGAAGCGCCGCATGGAGCTGCGCGGCACGGTCGGCGGCGTCAAGGTCTACGACGATTTCGCGCACCACCCCACCGCAATCGCCACCACGCTGGAAGGGCTGCGCCGCCAGGTGGGCCCGGCCCGCATCCTGGCCGTGCTGGAACCGCGTTCGAACACCATGAAGCTGGGCACGATGGCGGCCCGCCTGCCCGAGGCCCTGGCCGACGCCGACCTGGTGTTCTGCTTCGGCGCCCATTCCGGCAAGCACGCCCTGGGCTGGAACCCCGCGGAAGTGCTCGCCCCCCTGGGAGAGCGCGCGTCGAGCTACGATGACCTCGACGCGCTCGTGGCCGCGGTGGCGGGCGCCGCCCGCCCGGGCGACCAGGTGCTGGTCATGAGCAATGGCGGCTTCGGCGGCGTGCACGGCAAGCTGCTCGACGCCCTGCGGGTCCGCGCCTGATCTACCGCACACCCCTGGCAAAGGCGAGACATGATCCTCTACCTGCACGGTTTCCGTTCCTCGCCGACCTCGTTCAAGGCCCGGATGATGGCCGACGCCATGGCCGCGCGCGGCCTGTCCGCGGCCTGGGCCTGCCCGCAGTTGCCCGCCAGCCCGCGGGAAGCCATCGACCTGGCGATGGGCATTGCCCGGCGCCAGCTCGACGGCGCCGCCTCCCCTCGGGCGCTGACGGTGATCGGCTCGTCCCTGGGCGGGTTCTACGCCACCTGGCTGGCCGAGCAGCTCGGCTGCAAGGCGGTGCTGCTCAACCCCGCCGTGGAGGCCGCGCGCGACCTCGCCACCCAGGTCGGCGAGCACCGCATGTATCATTCCGACGCGCCGTTCGCCTTCCTGCCCGGATACGTGGACGAACTGGCCGCGATCCACGTGCCCCGCATCACCCAGCCCGACCGGTACTTCCTGGTGGCGGCGACCGGCGACGAGGTGCTGGATTGGCGAGAAATGCGCGACCGGTACGCGGATTGCCGCCAGCGCATCGTGCAAGGCAGCGACCACGGCCTGTCCGACTTCGCGGACTGGATGCCCGAGGTGCTTGAATTCGCCCTTGGCGACAAGCAGGTTCGCCCCCAATAATCAGTTTCAGACCTCAACACTCTATATAGCTGCGCAAGGCGGCGCGTGCGCGCCGCCCAGGACGATCCCCACCATGTATGTGTTTTACGAAGACGACGGCAGCTTCAAGGCCGGCCATATCCTGTCGGAGACCGACGCCAGCCTGCAGGTGGAGTCGGAGTCCGGCAAGCGCAGCAAGATCAAGCGCGCGAACACGCTGTTCAACTTCGCCGCGCCCGAGCCGGCCGCGCTGATGAGCCAGGCCGCCGAGGCGGCCGAGGCCCTGGACCTGCAGTTCCTGTGGGAATGCGCGCCGCAGGAGGAATTCGACGCGCCCGCCCTGGCCGCCGACTACTTCGGCCATGCCCCCACGCCCGTGGAACACGCCGCCCTGCTGATGCGCCTGCACGGCGCGCCCGCCTACTTCCACCGTCGCGGCAAGGGCCGTTACCGCCCGGCGCCGCCCGACATCCTGGCCGCCGCCCTGGCCGCGCTTGAGAAAAAGCAGCGCCAGGCCGAGCAGCAGCAGGAATGGGTGGACGAAATGGCCGCCGGACGCCTGCCCGAGCCGATCGCCCAGGCCGCGGAATCCCTGCTGATCCGCCCCGACAAGAATTCGCAGCAATGGAAGGCGCTGGACGCCGCCTGCGCCAAGCTGGGCAAGAGCCCCGACCGCCTGCTGCTGGAACTGGGCGCGTGGCCGCACGCGCTGGCGCTGCACAAGCGCCGTTTCCTGGCGACCAACTTCCCGCGCGGCCTGGCCTTCCCCGACCTGGAACTGCCCCCCATCGACCGCGAGCTGCCGCTCTCGGACGCCGAAATCTATTCGGTCGACGACGTCACCACCACCGAAATCGACGACGCGCTGTCCGTCACCTCCCTGCCGGACGGCCGGGTGCGCGTCGGCGTGCACGTGGCCGCCCCCGGCCTGACCGTGACGCGCGACAGCGAGTTCGACAAGCTGGCCCGCGCGCGCCTGTCCACCGTCTACATGCCGGGCGACAAGATCCCGATGCAGCCGGACAACGTCATCCAGGCCTTCTCGCTGGACGCCGGCCGCGAAGTGCCGGTGCTGTCGCTGTACGTCGTGGCCGATCCGGAAACCGGCGAAGTCATCGAATCGGAAACCCGCCTGGAACGCATCGTGGTGCGCGAGAACCTGCGCCACAACATGCTCGATGCCCAGGTCACCGAAGCCAGCCTGTCGGATCCGTCCGCCGAGCTGCCCTACGGCCACTGGCTGCGCCCGCTGTGGAAGCTGGCGCAGGCCCTGTCGGCCCAGCGCGAGAACGTGCGCGGCAAGCCCGAGAACAATTCGCGCGTCGAATACAGCTTCTACCTGGACGGCGACCCCGACGATCCCGACACCCCGGTGCGCCTGGTCCCGCGCCAGCGCAACGCGCCGCTGGACCGCATGGTGGCCGAATACATGATCCTGGCGAACAACCTGTGGGGCGGCCTGCTGCACCAGCACGGCGTGCCGGGCATCTACCGTTCGCAACAGGCCGGCCGCGTGCGCATGAGCACGCAGGCGCTGCCGCACGAAGCCATCGGCGTGCCGCAATATGCCTGGAGCACCTCGCCCCTGCGGCGCTACGTGGACCTGGTCAACCAGTGGCAGCTGATCGCCGCGGTCGAGCACGGCGTGTCCGCGCGCCTGGTGGCCCCCTTCAAGCCGCGCGATGCCGACCTGTTCGCCATCATCGGCGCCTTCGACGCGCAATACGCCGCCTGGGCGGAATTCCAGAGCGCGATGGAACGCTACTGGTGCCTGCGCTGGCTGAAACAGCACAACGTGACCCGCACGGTCGCGCACGTCCTGCGCGAGGATCTCGTCCGTTTCGCCAATGCGCCCCTGGTCACGCGAATCGGCGGAATGCCGGAGCTGGAGCGGGGAACGGCGGTGGAACTGGATATCCTGGGCATGGACGAGTTGTCCCTGGAACTGGATTGCCGGTACGTGGGGGAGATTAGTCCTGCTGTGGGCGGGGAAGCTTAGTTTTTTATAGGGCGAGCGGTGTTTTCGTAGGTCGCCCGTCGGCGCGGGCGCCGCGGCCGCTCGCGCCCACGATTGCGGTCCGGAGCCTTCGCTCCGGACGTCCCCGTCGTCATCTTCGTCACCGCCTTCTGCGGTTCCTTGTATCTTGAGCCATGGGGTGGTTAGCTATCACCCCATGAGAGACAGGTGAGTTTCTGCGACTCCTGAGGGAGTGAACCCTGTTCTGAAGATAAAACCCCTGTCTCTCACCTCT
>Ga0182739_1001490_pt1 | contig 24428 bp, 20 predicted proteins | sample eDN5th30CBELigBY_FD_128873 | JGI IMG/M metagenome (GOLD analysis project Ga0182739, IMG submission 128873) | Enriched backyard soil microbial communities from Emeryville, California, USA - eDNA 5th pass 30_C BE-Lig BY (version 2) (version 2) | ecosystem: Environmental > Terrestrial > Soil >... | reverse complement strand
AAGCCGCCAGCGTGCGTTGCGCGGCTTGACCTGACGGCCAGTCAGGCGCGGCGCCACACACCACCCCCTGACGACTTTCCAGGGCCAACGCGACCTGCCGGGGGATTGATGACTCGCCCTAGATCGTTGCGCGGCAAGGAATAACGCGATCCGAACACGATCCGAACAGGCCTCGAATCGCGGTCGGCGCGGCGATCCGGGACGATAGCCCGGACGCCTGCCGTCCCCGTCCCCGCATGAGGAAGATGCCGTTCATGAACATCGCGAAATCGTCCCTGTCCGCCGCCGTGCTCGCCGGCCTGGTGCTGGTGTCCGGCCCGGCGGCCGCCGCAGCGCCGCAGTACCACCTGGTGCCGATCCAGATCGCCGGCGCCGAGAACGTCTACGTCGCGGACATGAACGACGCCGGGCAGGCGGTCGGCTACTACACCGATGCGAAGACCTTCGCCAACCGGGCCTTCCTCTGGGACGGCAGCCAGGCGCATACGCTGCCGATTCCGGCCGACCGGGAGGAGGGCACCGCCACCGGCATCAACAACCTCGGCCAGATCGTCGGCTACGCCACGACGATCCTCAAGGACGGCGCGGTCATCACCGGCCTGCTCTGGGACGCGACCGACCTGACCGGCTTCGAGACGATGACGGGGCCGGAGGGGACCAAGCTCAATCCGGACGACATCAACGACCTCGGTGTCGTCGTCGGCCTGGCGGCGACCGACGGGCAGTTCAATGCGTTCGAGTGGACCGCCACCGGCGGTTTCGTCGACGACGGCGTGCCGCCGCACGGGCCTGGCACCCAGGCCTACTGGGCCGGCATCAACACCGCCGGCGTCAAGGTCGGCGGCTGGTACTTCCCGGGCACGCCTTCGCATGCGACGGTCGGCCAGGTCGGTGTGGCCGGCATCGGTCCGATCGCCACCGGCGTCGACGAGGTGGCCAGCAAGGCGCACGCGATCAACGAAGCGGGTGTCGCCGTCGGCGAGATGGACCTTGCCGCCACCGGCAAGGTGGTGCCCGTGACCTTCGTCGACGGCGTGGCCACGGCGGTGCCCGGCGCCTTGCTCGGGCTCGAGCAGGGCATCGCCTTCGACGTCAACGCGCGCGGGACCATCGTCGGGCGCGCGTACGACTTCGCCACGCTCCAGTTCAAGGCCTTCGTCCACGTGGACGGTGTTTCCTACGACATCGCCGCGCAGGCCGACAACGGCACGCTCTACGAGTACCTGCTCAACGCCGTGGCCGTCAGCGAGAACGGCCGGATCGCCGGCACCGCCCGCGGCCCGGACTTCACCGTGGTGAGCTATGTCGCCGTGCCGGTCTTCGCCGACCCGATCTTCGCCGACGGCTTCGAGCAGCCGTAGCGCGTTCACGCCGTATCGACCGGCCGGCCGCGCGCCGTGCCGGCCGCCGGCCGTTGCGTCGAAGTCCCGATGGCGCGACGGCGCCGGCGATTCCCGCGCCGTCGCACACGCAGCACGGACGCCGCCCGGTAGTTCGGCAGCGGAGTGGCAGACGCCGGCCCGAATCCGCCGGAGACCACCGTCTCGCCGCCGGACGACGGCCGGTCACCGGAGGCGATGCGCGTAGCCCCGTAACGGCGATCTTCGCAACCCGGCCGGGCCGGTTCGCTGACCGGACCTCCGCGCCGGTGTCCAGGCAACATCCGGCCGCTGTGGACGGCCGCCGCCAGCGGCGGCCACGCCGGATCGACGCCCGTGGACGGCCTTCCGCGACGCTTCCGGCGCCGCGGCACCGCGGGCACCAGCGGTGCCGCGCCCCGCGCCGGGTGGCGATCGGCGACCCCCGTGACTTTCGGCCTGTTTACACCGGCGGGGGCATGTTCTACAAATGTAGTACTACAGGCGTAGAAGGGAGCCATGAGCCGCATGTCCGAGGACATCGCACTGAGCGAGCTGCAGCTGGATGTCATGCGCGTACTCTGGCGCGGCGAGGCGACCGTGGCCGACGTCGTGGCAGCCCTGGCGGCCTCGCGTGGCCTGGCGCACACCACCGTCGCCACCTTGCTGACGCGGCTCGAGAAGCGCGGCGCCGTGGCGTTCCGCCGCGAAGGCCGCCAGTTGCTCTACCACGCCCGTGTCAGCGAATCGCAGGTACGCCGCTCGATGGTCAGCGGCCTGATCCAGAGCCTGTTCCGCGGTGACTCCCAGGCGCTGCTCGCGCATCTGGTCAGCGAGAACGACGTCGCCCCCGGTGACCTGGAGCGGGTGCGCGCGCTGCTCGAAGCCGATGTCGGCGCACCGAAGGGAAGGAGGCGGACATGATCGCCTTCATCGAATGGTCCGCGTCCGCCCTGGCGACGCTGGCCGTCCACGCGACCGTGTTGCTCACGATCGCCTGGCTGGCGGAGCGGTTGCGTCTGCTGCGCAGCACGCAGGCGCTGGAGCTGGCCTGGCGCTTCGCCTTGTTTGGCGCGCTGCTGTCGAGCACGGTGTCGCTGCTGCCGTCCGCGCTGCCGGTTACCGGCCCGCAGCGACCGGTGTCGGCCGACGCGCGTCCGCGCCTCGCGACCGTAGCGCCACCGCCGGCGGCGGATGCCCGGCGGCCCGCCGGCACCGGCGCGGCGACCCGGCCGGTCGCGCCGCAGTCCGGCGAGGTGGCCGCGCCGAAGACACCGCCGGCGCTGGTGCTTCCTCCGGCCGTCGCCCAGGGCGCGGTCGCGCTGTGGCTGGCCGGGCTCGCGGTCGCGATGGCGGTGTTCGTGCGTCGCAGCCGCAGCCTGCTGTACCTGTGGCGGCGCGGTCTGGGCCAGGGCGAGTCCGCATCGGCAGCACTGCATGACCAGACCGCCCGGCTGGCCGGGCAGATGCGCCTGCGCACGCCGGCCGTGCGCGTGCTGGCCGACATCGCCAGCCCGATGATGCTGCCGCGCGCGGTGCTGCTGCTGCCGCGCTGGAGCGGCGACCTGGCCGCCGGACAGCAGCGCGCATTGCTGGCCCACGAGCTGGCCCACCAGCAGCGCCGCGATCCGTACTGGCGCATCGCCCAGCATGCGGCGCTGCTGCCGCTGTTCTTTCATCCGCTCGCCTGGCATGCGCGGCGGCAGCTGGAATCGCTGGCCGAGGATGCCTGCGATGCTACCGCTGCCGCGCTGCTGGGCAGCGGCAGGCCATTGGCCGAATGCCTTGCCACCTGTCTGTCCCATGCCCGCGGCGGCCCGCGGGTTCCCGCCTTCGCCGCCGCGATGGCCCACGATGCCAGTCCGGTCGTGCGCCGCGTCCACCGCCTGCTCGAGGAATCCACCATGTCCACCTCTCCTTCATCCGCGCTGCTGCGCCGCGGCGCGTTCGTCTGCGGCCTGTTCGTGCTGGTCGCGCTGCCCGGCGTCGCCGTGACCACCCTTGCCGTCGGCGGTACCAGCCAGAGCGTCGAGATACGCAGCTCGAACGGCAAGGAATCCGTCCGCTTCAGCGATCGCCGCAGCGGCTACGCGCTCGACGTCGATCAGAAGGGGAAGATCGAGTTCAACGCCGACGAGAGCGATGTCGCCGGGCTGGCAGACGGCGCCTACCTGGACATCAGCGAGACCACGTCCGGCGTGACGCGCGAGATCCGCTTCAAGGGCACCGCGAGCGGCGTCGACCGGCGCTACCGCGTCGACGGTACCGAGCGTGCGCTCGACGCCGAAGGCCGCGCCTGGATCGCCGCCTTGGTGCCGCGCATGCTGCGCGAGACCGGCGTCCAGGCCGAGGCGCGCAGCCGGCGTCTGCTGGCGCGTGGCGGTGCGGCTGCGCTGCTGGCCGAGATCGACCTGATCCAGGCCGATCATGCGCGGGCCGGCTACCTGCGCGTGCTGTTCGCCGATGCCCCGTTGTCGCCCGAGCAGCAGGCGCGTGCGCTGGCCCTGGTCGAGGCGATCGATTCGGCGTTCGAGAAGCGCAACGTCCTGCAGGCCGCGCTCGGCCAGCCGTCGCTGTCGCCGGCCTTGCAGGTGCTGCTGTTGAAGGCGGCCGCCGGTATCGATTCGGACTTCGAGCGTGCCGAACTGCTGGTCTCGGTGGCTGGGCGCATGCCGGTGCAGGGCGAGGTGCTGGATGCGTGGAGCACGGCATTGAACGGCATCGGTTCGGATTTCGAGCGCCGCCGCGTCATCGAGGCGCTGCTGAAGCAGGCTGCGGTCACGCCGGATGTCCTGGTCCGCGCGCTCGACGGCGCCGACAGCATCGGCAGCGATTTCGAGAAGCGCTCGGTGCTCGAAGCGGTGGCCGCCCGCCGCGGCGATTCGCCGGAGGTGCGCGCTGCTTACCTGCGCCTGGCGGCCGGTATCGGCTCGGACTTCGAGCGCCGCCAGGCCCTGGTCGCGCTGCTCGACGGCCCGGCGGTCGATGCCGCCACGGCACAGAACGTGCTCGCCGCGGTAGCGACGATGGACTCGGATTTCGAAGCCCGTGAAGTGCTGGTCAGGCTCGCCCGCGTGATGCCGGAGGACGCCGGGCTGATCGAGCGCTACCGTGGCGTGGCGCGCGGCCTGGGCGACTTCGAGCGTGGCCAGGCGGAGAAGGCGCTGGACCGGTTCGCCGTCGTCAACTGACCGCGATCGCGCGCCGGTTCCGCGCCGGCCGGCCCGGGAGGCGGTCCCGGCAACGAAAAAGGCCCTGACGAAGCAGGGCCTTTTTTTCGTGTGGCGGAGAGGGTGGGATTCGAACCCACGGTACGCTTGCACGTACGCCTGATTTCGAGTCAGGTACATTCGACCACTCTGCCACCTCTCCAGAAGCGGTGCCCGGATGGTCACGGGAAGGGCGCGGATGATACGGGTCGGGGCCTCCGGTGACAACCCGGTCCGGTAAACTGGCCGCTCCCCGTTTTCGGCGCCTTCCGATGAGCCAGATTGCCACCCCCGTTTCCTATGGCGAACTGATCGACAAGATCACCATCCTCGAGATCAAGTCCGAGCGCATGACCGACCCGGCCAAGCTGGCCAACGTCGGCAACGAGCTCGGTGCCTTGACCCGCACCTGGGCGGCCGACCCGGTCTCGACGGTCGACATCGCGGACCTGCGGACTGGCCTCAAGGCGGTCAACGAGGCGCTCTGGGACATCGAGGACCGCATCCGCCTGAAGGAAAAGGCCAAGGCCTTCGACGCCGAGTTCATCGAGCTGGCGCGTTCGGTCTACATCCGCAACGACGAGCGCGCCGCGCTCAAGCGCGAGATCAACCTTCGGCTCGGCTCGACGCTGATCGAGGAAAAGTCCTACCAGGACTATTGCTGACACGCGGCGCGACGGGAGATTCCGTGCCTGGTATCGCCTGCAGCCCCGCATCGAAGGCAGCTGCAATGATGGAAACGACCGGCTGCGCGTCCGGGACGATCGCCGTTCCGCCGGGCTCCCGCACCGCTGGCGAGCCGGATCGGCCGGTGCCGCCGCGATGACGATTCGCGCGTACCTGCTGAGGAGCGGCCGCCGGTATCGCCTCGCGTTCTTCGTGTTCTGGGCGATGGCGGCGGTCCCCGGATTCTTCAGGCTCGGTCCGCCGTACAGCTACGGCTGGGGCCTCGGAATCGCCGGAGTAGCGGTCACCTTGCTGGCGGCCTATCGATCGATCCGCTGTCCTCGCTGCGGCGGCAGTGCATGGATGGCCGGCATGCGGATGGCACCTCTGTGGAAGACGGGGGCGGGCCGCGCCTGTCCCCGCTGCGAGGTCAGCTATGAGGCGCCGTTGACGCCGTAGCGGGCGTCCTCCGCTTCAGCGGCGAGCGTGGCTCACCGCGCCGCGGCGGCGGGACTGTACGGGCGGCGCGCGCGCAGGCCGGACGCGGAGAAGGCTTGCCGCGATCGCGCCCACGGACCGTCGTGCGGACACCGGACGGGGCGACGATACAATCACGGTTCCGCCGCTTCCGAAGGCTGCCGCCGATGCAAAGCTTCCTGCCTCCCGATCGCCTGCTGCTGGGGCCGGGGCCGTCCCCGGTTCCGGCACGCGTACTGGCCGCACTGGCGCGGCCGACGATCGGCCATCTCGACCCGCGCTTCATTGCGATGATGGACGAGGTCAAGGAACTGCTGCGGCTGGCGTTCCGCACCGGCCACCCGCTGACGCTGCCGGTCTCGGCGCCCGGCTCGGCCGGCATGGAGACGGCCTTCGTCAACCTGGTCGAGCCGGGCGACACGGTGATCGTCTGCCGCAACGGCGTGTTCGGAGGGCGCATGCGCGAGAACGTCGTGCGGATCGGCGCGAATGCGGTGATGGTGGACGATCCGTTCGGCCAGCCGGTCGATCCGGACAAGGTGCAGGCGGCGCTGCGCGCCAATCCCGGCGCCAAGGCGCTGGCGTTCGTCCATGCGGAGACCTCGACCGGCGTCGCATCGGACGCGGCCACGTTGTGCCGGCTGGCACGCGAGCACGGCGCGCTCAGCATCGTCGATGCGGTGACCAGCCTCGGCGGCAGTCCGCTGGAGGTGGATGGCTGGGGCATCGACGCGGTCTACTCGGGTTCGCAGAAATGCCTGTCCGCGCCGCCGGGCCTGTCGCCGGTCAGCTTCAGCGAGGCGGCGGTGGCGGCGATCAAGGCGCGCCGCACGCCGGTGCAGAGCTGGTTCCTCGATCTCACCCTGGTGATGGGCTACTGGCAGGGCGAAGGCGCGCGCGCCTACCACCACACCGCGCCGATCAACATGCTCTACGCGCTGCACGAGGCGCTGCTGGCACTGCGCGAGGAAGGCCTGGAAGCGGCCTGGGCGCGCCACCGCGCCCATCATCTGCGCCTGCGCGATGGCCTGGAGGCGCTCGGCCTGTCGTTGCCGGTGGCTCCCGCGGTGCGATTGCCGCAGCTCAATGCGGTCGCCGTGCCGGCCGGTGTCGACGAGGCGGCAGTGCGCCGCACGCTGCTCGACCGGCACGGCATCGAGATCGGCGCAGGCCTCGGCGAGCTGGCCGGCAAGATCTGGCGCATCGGCCTGATGGGGCACGGCAGCACGCCGGAGAACGTCGACCGCGTGGTCGCGGCGTTCGGCGAGGTGCTTGCGCGCGGCTGATCACCACGCGTCACGACGACATCGAAGGAGACCGACATGAAGCTCTACTACGCCCCGGGCACCTGCGCCCTGGCTTGCTGGATCGCGCTGGAATGGGCCGGTGCGGATTACACGGTCGAGAAGGTCGATCCGAAATCGGAGGCCTACCGGCGCATCAATCCGCTCGGCATGGTGCCCGCGCTCGACATCGGCGGGCCGCGTGCGATGACGCAGGCCGATGCGATCCTGCAGTACGTCGCCGAGAAGTACCCGCACCGGCACCTCGGTGTCGACGGCGATCCGGAACAGCGCTTCGCCTTCGTCGAGACGATGGCGTTCCTGACCGGCGACTTCCACCCGGCGTTCTGGCCGTTCTTTTCGCCGCAGCGCTACACCACCCGCGAAGACGAGGCGGCGCTGAAGGAGGTGCGCGAGGCCTCCCACGCGCGCATCGATCGCGTCCTGACGCACCTGGACGGCCTGATCGGTGGCGCCGAACACGTCTACCAGGACCGGCGCACCGTGGCCGATCCCTATGCCTTCGTCATGGTGCGCTGGTCCGAACGGCTGCCCAAGACCTGGCGCGACTACGCCAACGTGGCTCGCTTCATGACGGCGATGCAGGCCGACCCGGCGGTCGAGCGGGTGCTGGCGCAGTCGAGGGCCTAGCGCGCTCGCCCGGCGCCGGGCGAGCGGCAGCGCGAGGCGCCCGTCTGCCCGGACGCCTCGCCGAGGCCGGTGCGCGAGCCGCTCAGCCGGCCAGGCCGCGTTCGGCGAGGAAGGCCAGTACCGCATCGGCCAGCGCATGGGGCGTGGTGCCGGCGGTGTCCAGGCGCAGCTCCGGTGCGGCGGGTGCCTCGTACGGATCGCTGACGCCGGTGAACTGCGGTATACGGCCGGCGCGGGCCTGCGCATACAGGCCCTTGCGATCGCGCGCCTCGCACACCTCGATCGGCGTGGCGACGTGCACCTCGACGAAGCTGCCGTGCTGTTCCACCAGCCGGCGTACCTCGCCGCGGTCGTCGGCATAGGGTGCGATCGGTGCGCAGATGGCGATGCCGCCATGGCGCGTCACCTCGGCCGCCACCCAGCCGATCCGGCGCACGTTGGCGGAACGGTCCTCGCGGCTGAAGCCGAGGCCGCGCGAGAGGTGCTTGCGCACGTCGTCACCGTCCAGCAGCGTGATCTGGCGTGCCGAGCTTTCCAGCAGTCGCGCGATCACGGCCTCGGCGAGGGTGGACTTGCCGGCGCCGGAAAGGCCGGTGAAGAACAGCGTGAAGCCCCGCCGGGCACCGGCCGGGTGCCGCTCGCGCAGGATCGTCGCGATCTCCGGATAGGTGAACCAGGCCGGGATCTCCTCGCCAGTCTGCAGGCGGCGCCGCAGCTCGGTGCCGGAGAGATCCTCGACCCGGTCGTCGCTGCCGACGTCGGTGGCCGGCAGGTAGCTGTCGCGATTGGCGGCGTAGACCATCGCCGGGAACGGCACGATGCGGATGCCGAGCTCGTCCTGGTGGCGTGCCAGCAGCTCCTGCGCGGCGAACGGCTCGTAGAACGGCACGCCGGCGGCGTCCCGGCCCGGGCCGGCATGGTCGCGGCCGACGATGAAGTGCGTGGCGCCGTAGTTCTTGCGGATGATCGCGTGCCACAACGCCTCGCGCGGGCCGGCCATCCGCATCGCCAGCGGCAGCAGGGACAGCTTGGCGTGGTTCTTCGGGTAGTGCGCCAGCAGCGCCTGGTAGCAGCGCACGCGTGTGAAGTGGTCGACGTCGCCGGGCTTGGTGCGGCCGACGACCGGCTGGATCAGCAGCCGCGCGCCGGTCTGCTCGGCGGCGCGCAGGGTCAGTTCGCGATGCGCACGGTGCATCGGGTTGCGTGTCTGGAAGGCCACGGTCTCGCGCCAGCCCTGCCGGGCCAGCCACTCGCGCAGCTCGCGCGGCGATTCGCGCAAGGCGCGGAAGTCGAAGTGGGCCGGTGGCTGGATACCCTGCAAACGCCCGCCGAGGTAGACCGGGTGCGTGCGGTCGAGCAGGTCGGCGACGCCCGGGTGGCTGCGGTCGAGCGTGCCGAAGACCGCACGCGCCTCGGTTTCGCGGTCGGGCCGGTACAGGCTCTGGAGCGTGAGCACGGCCAGCGGCACGCCCTGGTTGTCGCGCAGCGCGATCTCGTCGCCGAGGCCGAGCGTCGCGGCGAAGGCCTCGGTGACGCCGAGCGTGATCGGGATCGGCCACAGCGTGCCGTCGGCGAGGCGCAGGTCGCTCAGCACGTGCTCGTAGTCCTCGCGGCCGAGAAAGCCTTCCAGCGGCGAGAACGCGCCGTTGAGCAGCAGCTCCAGGTCGCAGAGCTGGCGCGCGTCGAGGTCCCAGCCCGGCAGCGCGGCGCTGCGCTTGCGTAGCGCCGCGGCCGCGTCGCCGGCCAAGTAGAGGTCTTTCAGTTCGCCGCCGTGCGGCAGCGGCGTGGGGTCGTCGATGAAGTCGATCGCTTCGGCAGGACGGGACATGGCAGGTGCTCTCGGGGTCTTTTTTCTTGGGATGGACACCACCGGCTGCAGCCAGCGGGTGGTGGTGGAAGCAACGGCACCGCGGCGCCGGGCGCCCTGCGGTCAGGTGTCGTAGTGCAGCCCGCACTCGCGGCCGAGGCCGAAGAAGCGCGTGTCCTCGGGCGCCATGCCGTCGGCCAGCGCGTGCGTGGTGTGGATGTCGCCGATCGAGACGTAGCCGCGCTCCCACAGCGGGTGGTACGGCAGGTCGTGCTGGCGCAGGTAGGTCCAGACGTCGCGGTCGCTCCAGTCGACCAGCGGATGTACCTTCCAGCGGCCCTCGCGCAGCTCGAGCACCTGCGCCTCGGCGCGGGTACGGGCCTGGCTGCGCCGGAGGCCGGCGATCCAGCTGCGGGCGCCGAGTTCGTCCAGCGCACGCCGCATCGGCTCGACCTTGCGCATGCGGTTGTAGCGGCGCAGCCCGTCGACGCCGTCTTCCCAGAGGCGGCCATGGCGGGCCTCCATCCAGGCGATGCCGATCTGCGGGCGATAGACGCGCAGGTTGAGGCCCAGGCGCTCGGTCAGCGCGTCGGCGAAGCGATAGGTCTCCGGGAACAGGTAGCCGGTATCGACCAGGATCACCGGCACGTCCGGACGCTGCTGCGTGACCAGGTGCAGCAGGACGGCCGATTGCGCACCGAAGCTCGACGACATCACGTGCTCGCCCGGCAGGGTGGACAACGCCCAGGCGAGGCGCGCCTCGGCGTCGAGGCGTTCGAGCCAGGCGTTCATCCGCGCGCGTGCGCGATCGTCCTCGGCGACGCTGACCAGGTCGGGCAGGCTCACTGCGGGGGCTCCAGGGGCAGGGAAGGCGGGGCGGGCACGGCGACGATGCCGCTGCGGACCAGGAAGTCGCCGAAACCCTCGCCAGGATGGCGCTGGTCGGCGTAGCGGGCGAACAGCCCGTCCAGTTCGGCCAGGATCTGCGGCTCGTCGATGTTCTCGCGATGCAGCCGGTTCAGGCGTTGGCCGCGGGCGTCGGCGCCGAGCATCAGGTTGTAGCGGCCGGGCGCCTTGCCGACCAGGCCGATCTCGCCGAGGTAGGGGCGCGAGCAGCCGTTCGGGCAGCCGGAAATGCGCAGTCCGATCGGCGCATCGGCCAACGCATGGGCGGCCAGCCGTTCTTCGATCCGCGCCAGCAGCGGCGACAGGTAGCGTTCCGCCTCGGCCATCGCCAGCGCGCAGGTCGGCAGGGCGACGCAGGCGAGCGCGTTGCGGCGCACCGGCGTGGCACGGCGATGGTCGTCGAGCCCGTGCTCGGCCACGAGCCGGTCGATCGCGGCACGCGCCGCCGGCGCGACGCCGGCAATGACCAGGTTCTGGTTGCCGGTCAGGCGGAAGTCGCCGGTGTGGATGCGGGCGATCGCGCGCAGGCCGGCGAGGTGACGGCGCTCGCCGCGGTCGGCGACACGGCCCGATTCGATGCGAAGGCCCAGGTGCCAGGCGCCGTCGTGGCCTTCGACCCAGCCGTAGCGATCGCCGCTGTGCTCGAACGCATAGGGCCGCGCCGCCGGCAGCGGCTCGCCCAGGCGGCGCTCGACCTCGGCCTTGAACGCGGGCAGGCCGAGCCGGTCGATCGTGTACTTGAGCCGCGAGAGCTTGCGGTCGCTGCGGTTGCCGAGGTCGCGCTGCGCGGTCACGACCGCCTCGGCGACGGCCAGCAGCCGCTCGGGCGGCACGAAGCCGATGACCTCGGCCAGCCGCGGGTAGGTGCGTGCATCGCCGTGGGTCGCGCCAAGGCCGCCACCGACCGCGACATTGAAGCCCTGCAGCACGCCCGCGTCGATGATCGCGATGAAGCCGAGGTCGTTGGCGAACAGGTCCACGTCGTTGAACGGCGGGATCGCCAGCGCGGTCTTGAACTTGCGCGGCAGGTAGACCGGCCCGTAGATCGGCTCGTCCTCCTCGCCGCTGCCGGCGACCTTCTGCTCGTCGAGCCAGATCTCGTAGTAGGCGCGGGTCTGCGGCTTGAGGTGCTCGGACAGCCGGCGCGCCCAGTCGTAGACCGCGGCGTGCGCCTGCGACTGGACCGGATTGGCCGAGACCATCACGTTGCGGTTGACATCGCCGCAGGCGGCGATCGAGTCGACCAGGCTGCGGTTGATCGCCTGGATCGTCGCCTTGAGGTCGCGCTTGATGACGCCGTGGAACTGGAACGCCTGGCGCGTGGTGATGCGCAGCGTGCCGTTGGCGTAGGTGGTCGCGATCGCGTCCAGCGCCAGCCATTGCTGCGGCGTGACCACGCCACCGGGCGTGCGCGTACGGATCATGAAGCTGTAGGCCGGCTCCAGCTTCTGCGCGCGGCGCTCCTCGCGCAGGTCGCGGTCGTCCTGCTGGTAGCTGCCGTGGAACTTGATCAGCTGGGTATCGTCGGCGCGGATCGCGCCGGTCAGCGCGTCGTCCAGGCTTTCGGCCAGCGAGCCGCGCAGGCGCCGGCTGGCGGCCTTGATGGTCTCGACCGGGGACGGCGGATCGGTGAGGGTGGCCATCAGTAGACGTCCCGGCTGTAGCGGCGCTGGGCGGCGAGGGTGTGGAGCCATTCGGCGGCCGATTCGCGCCCGTGCCCGCCGTGCGCGATCGCGATCTCGACGAGCGCCGCCTCGACGTCGCGCGCCATCCGCGCGGCATCGCCGCAGACGTACAGGTGCCCGCCGTTCTCGATCCAGTCGTACAGGTCGCGGCCGCGCCGCCGCAGGGCGTGCTGCACGTAGACCTTCTCCGGCTGGTCGCGCGAGAACGCCAGGTCGATCCGGTGCAGGCGGCCGTCGCGGTGCGCCTGCTGCCACTCGGCCTGGTAGAGGAACTCCGAACGAAAGTGCGGATTGCCGAAGAACAGCCAGTTGCGGCCGGTCGCGCCGGTCTCGATGCGTTCCTGCAGGAAGGCGCGGAACGGCGCGACGCCGGTACCCGGACCGATCATCACGATGTCGCGGGCCGGGTCGGCCGGCAGGCGGAAGCGGTCGTTGGCCTCGACGAAGACCGGCACCGTGCCGGCTTCACCGCGATCGGCCAGGAAGCGCGACGCGCTGCCGACGTGCGGCGTGCCGAAGGCCTCGTAGCCGACTACCGCGACGGTCAGGTGCACTTCCTCGCCGACCGCGGCGCGGCTGGAGGCGATCGAGTACAGGCGCGGCGCCAGGGGCCGCAGCGCGGCGACGAGATCGCCCGCATCCCAGCGCGCGGGGAATGCGCGTAGCAGGTCCATTACCTGGTGACTTTCGAGCAGGGCGCGCAGCCGGTCGGCACCGTCGGGCGCGAGCGCCGCATCGAGGGCGGCATGGCCGGCCCGCCCGGCATGCGCGGTCACGAACGGTCGCGTGAGCCGGGTCAGCTCGCGCCGTCCGGACAGCCAGCCGGCGAGCGGCAGCGTCTCGCCGGCCAGCGTCACCGGCTGCTCGCGATCCGCGCCGAGGGCGTCGATCACCGCGTCCACCAGCGCCGCCGGCTGGGTCGGCCAGACGCCGAGCGCATCGCCCGGCTGGTAGTCGAGCCCGGACCCTTCGAGCGAGAGCTCGATGTGGCGGATGTCCTTGGCGCTGTCGCGCCCGACGATGCGCTGGTTGGCGAGCAGCGGCGCCGCGAACGGACGCTCGCGCGTCACGCTCGACGGCGCGGGCGAGGCCGCGCCGCCGCGCAGCGGCGTCACGGTGGCCAAGGCCGGTGCCGGCTTGAGGGCCTCGCGTGCACGCGCCAGCGCCTGTTCGTTCCACGGCCCGGCGACCGATTCGACATCCACGTCGGCTTCGCCGCGCGCCAGCAGCCGCTCGGCGCCCAGCGCCGCGAGGCGCTCGTCGATCAGGGTCCCGATCGCGCAGAACCGGGGATAGCTGGAGTCGCCGAGGCCGAGGACCGCGTAGCGCAGCTGCGGCAGGCGTGGCGCGCGGCGGCCGTTCAGGTGCTCGATGAACGCGCGCGCATCATCGGGCGGGTCGCCGTCGCCCTGGGTGCTGACCACGACGTAGAGCAGGCGCTCGGCGGACAGTTCGCGCAGCGGATAGGCGTCGGCGCGCAGCAGCCGCACCGGCAGGCCGGCGTCCTCGATCCGGCGAGCCAGCGCTTCGGCCTGGCGCTTGGCGTTGCCGGTCTGCGAGCCGAACACGATGGTCGCCGGCGCGCCGTCGGCCGCCTCGGCCGGGGCCGGCTGGCCGCTGCCGGGTTCGCGTATCGTCTGTGCGGCCAGGCCGGCGAAGTAGCCGGCGGTCCAGTGCAGCGCGTCGCGGTCCAGTCCCTCGGTCAGTCGCGACAGCAGCGCCAGCTTCTCCTGGGGCAGGGCGGGCGGCAGGCGGGCGGGAAGGGCGGACACCGGTAGCTCCATCGAATGGACGTCCATACGTCCGAATGACGAGGATGCTAGGGGTTCGCGGGCGGGTGCGGAACGAACGGCTGGTTATGGGGACATGCCGGGGGTGCATTGCCGATCGCCATATCGGCCCGGGCGCGGCAGGATGCCGCCCCACGGTGCGTCGCGCGGTGATTGGGATATTCGCAGCGTTCATTTCCGGGCGACGCCGGGCGCTCGCGATAGTGTGGACTCGACATTCATCGGGGATCGGCATGTTCAAGCTTTCAACGGGTCTTCTGGGGCTGGCCGCGGCGCTGGCCGGCAATGCGCTGGCCTACGACATCGAGGACTGGCCCACGCACGTGGTCTTCGCGGACGGCACCGACCTCGGCCTGAGCGGGCAGTACCAGTACGACACCAACCGCTTTTCCAACGACGTGCTGCCCGACGGCAGCCGCCGGTTCGAGGACGACACCGCCAACCGCCGCAAGGAGCTCGGTTTCTTCGTGCGCAAGAAGGGCGTCTACGACGCCGGGGCGATCTACGACTTCTGGAACAAGCAGTGGCTGGACACCTACGTCCGCGTCCAGTCCAAGGCCCTGTTCGGCGCCGACTACGGCGCGTTCCGCATCGGCTACACCAAGACGCCGGTCGGCTTCGAGGGCGTCACCAGCTCGCGCGCGACCAGCTTCCTGGAGACGGCGCTGCCGATCCAGGCGTTCTACGAGAATCGCCGCACCGGCATCGACTGGGCCTTCGAGCGCCCGCGCTACCTGGTCAACCTCGGCTACTACTTTGGCCAGGACATCCAGGGCGACAACGACGGCACCACGCTGGGCGGTCGTGTCGCGCTGACGCCGTTCAAGGACGCCGGCCACGTGCTGCACCTGGGCCTGTCCGCCTCGCGCGAGTCGCCCGACGCGACCACCGACGGCCTCGGCCGGCGCAACCTGCCCGGTTTCCGGCCGCGCGCCCGCCCGGAGGCCGGCCTGACGCCGATCCGGCTGGTCGACGCCGGCAACCTGGCCGACGTCGACACGATCGACCGGGCCGGGCTGGAGGGACTGTGGATCGAGGGGCCGTGGTCGCTACAAGGCGAGTACCTGACGGTGGATGTCGAGCGCAACGGGGCCCTGCCGGGCTTCAGCGGCGAGGGCTACTACGTGTTCGGCAGCTGGGTGGCCACCGGCGAATCGCGCCCCTACAGCGGCGGCAACAGCGGCAACATCAAGCCCAAGGGCCGCTGGGGCGCGCTGGAGCTGCTGTTGCGCTACAGCGCTGTCGACCTCAACGACGGCGCGATCCGTGGCGGCCGCCAGGACGACTGGACGCTCGGTGCCAACTGGTTCCTGACGACGCACTTCAAGCTGCAGGCCAACGTCATCAAGGCATCCAGCCGGCGCCAGGGCCTGGGGCTGGACCCGGAGGTGTTCCAGCTGCGTGCGCAGATCTATTTCTGATGCGGTGACGGCCGGTTTCCGGCCGGTCACTTGACCTGCGCCGATTCGCGCCCAACATAGGCCCTTCGGCGGGCCGGCCCGCCGTCCGAATCCTGAACGAGCGCGTCCGATGACCGTCAACGAAAGCAGCGCCCTGCGCGCGATGCCCGATATCGCCACCGAACCCCAGGCGGCCACCGCCGGCGTGCTGGACTGGGTGGGCATGGACGACATCGCAGCGCCGGTGCGCCTGGCGACCGCCGATGGCGGCATCGTGCAGTCACCGGCGCGGGTGGCGGCGTTCGTCAACCTCAAGCGCCAGGACGCGCGCGGCATCCACATGTCGCGCCTGTACCTGCACGTGGACCGCCACCTGTCCTCCGAGCCGCTGACGCCGTGCTCGCTGCGCCGGCTGCTGCGCGACTTCCTCGACTCGCACGCGGACCTGTCCGACCGTGCCCAGGTCCGCATCCGCTTCGACCACATGGTCCGCCGCCCGGCGCTGCGCAGCGACAACAGCGGCTGGAAGTCCTACCCGATCACCGTGACGGCGACGATGGACGAGGGCCAGTTCGCGCTGGAGCTGGGCTGCGACATCGCCTACTCGAGCACCTGTCCGTGCTCGGCGGCGCTGGCGCGCCAGCTGATCCAGCAGCAGTTCGCCGCCGATTTCGCCGCGGACCAGCCGCTGGCCCGCGAGGCGGTGCTGGCCTGGCTCGGGCGCGAGCAGGGCATCGTGGCCACGCCGCACAGCCAGCGCAGCAGCGCGCAGGTGCGCGTGCGGCTGGCGCCGGGCTTCGATTTCCCGATCCTCGACATCATCGACCGCGTCGAGGACGCGCTGCAGACGCCGGTGCAGACCGCCGTCAAGCGCGAGGACGAGCAGGCCTTCGCCCTGCTCAACGGCCAGAACCTGATGTTCTGCGAGGATGCGGCGCGCCGCATCCGGCACGCGCTGGACGGCGACGAGCGGATCAGCGACTTCTGGGTCCGCGCCAGCCACTTCGAGAGCCTGCATCCGCACGATGCCGTCGCCGTGGCGACCAAGGGCGTGCGCAACGGCTACGGCCCGGACGCCTGAGGCGCCGGGGGGAGGGCCGCGGGGCGCTCCCTGCCGATCGGCTAGCGCGTGGTCAGTACAGCACGCGCGTGCGCAGCGTGCCGGGGATCTGCGCCAGCGCCTCCTTGAGCGCGGCGGCCTGCGGCTCGGACGTGGACACGTCGATCACGACGTAGCCGATCGACGGGCTGGTCTGCAGGTACTGGCCGTCGATGTTGACGTTCTCGCGCGAGAACAGCTCGTTGATGCGCGACAGCATGCCCGGCGTGTTGCGGTGGATGTGCAGCAGCCGGCGGCTGTGCGGATGCTCGGGCAGGGTCACCTCGGGGAAGTTGACCGCCGACAGCGTCGAGCCGTTGTCGCTGTAGCGCACCAGCTTGGCGGCGACCTCGATGCCGATGTTGTCCTGCGCCTCCAGTGTGCTGCCGCCGACGTGCGGGGTCAGGATCACGTTGTCCATGCCGACCAGCGGCGAGACGAACGCGTCCTCGTTGCCCTTGGGCTCGACCGGGAACACGTCGATCGCCGCGCCGGCGATGTGCCCGGTGCGCAGCGCCGCGGCCAGCGCGTCGATGTCGACGACGGTGCCGCGCGAGGCGTTGATCAGGCAGGCGCCGGGCCGCATCCGCGCCAGCTGCGCCGCGCCGATCATCAGCCGCGTCTGCGGCGTCTCCGGGACGTGCAGCGTGACGACGTCGGCGCGTTCGAGCAGGTCGTCCAGGGCGGCGGCGGCCTGCGCGTTGCCGAGCGTGAGCTTGGACTCGACGTCGTGGAACAGCACGCGCATGCCGAGCCCCTCGGCGAGCAGGCCCACCTGGGTGCCGATGTGGCCGTAGCCGACGATGCCGAGCACCTTGCCGCGCACCTCGTAGCTGCCGGCGGCGGACTTGGACCAGCCGCCGCGATGGCACTGGGCGTTCTTCTGCGGGATGCGCCGCATCAGGAGGATCGCCTCGGCCAGCACCAGCTCGGCGACGCTGCGGGTGTTGGAATAGGGCGCGTTGAAGACCGGAACGCCCAGGCCCTGCGCGGCGGCCAGGTCGACCTGGTTGGTGCCGATGCAGAAGCAGCCGACCGCGATCAGGCGCTTGGCGCTTTCCAGCGTGGCTGCATCGAGCTGGGTGCGCGAGCGGATGCCGACCAGGTGCGCATCGGCGATGCGCCGGCGCAGTTCCGCGTCCGGCAGCGACTTCTCGTGGAACTCGATCTGCGAGTAGCCGGCCGCCTTGAAGGTCTCCACCGCGCTCGCGCTGACGCCTTCGAGCAGCAGCACGCGGATGTCCTGCTTGGGAAACGAGGTCTTCTTCATGGCTCCGGTCGGCGGGTCGCGGGGAGGACCGGGTCGGCAGGGCGCGGCCCGGGTGAGCCGGAACTATGCCATGAGCGGGCGGCCATCGCGGCACGCCGCCGGTGGACGGTTTGCCGCATCGCTGGCAGGCTAGCGGCCTGCACCCGCGGGTGCCGATCCTCCCCGTTCCGTCGCCGATGCCGATGCCTTCTTTCGCTCTCGCCGTCCTTGCCGGCAGCCTGCCGCAGCTCGCCCTGTCGACCGACCCGGGTGACCTGGAGCACTACGGCCGCGACTGGACGCGCCGCTGGACGCCGGCGCCGCTGGCGATCGCACGGCCGGCGGACATCGGCGAGGTGCAGGCGATCGTCCGCTGGGCGCTGGCCGAGCGCGTGGCGCTGGTGCCGTCGGGCGGCCGTACCGGCCTTTCCGGCGGCGCGGTGGCCGCGCACGGCGAGCTGGTGGTCAGCTTCGAGCGGATGAACCGGGTGCTGGACTTCGATCCGGCCGACCGCACGCTGACCGTACAGCCGGGGCTGCCGCTCGAGCGCCTGCAGCAGGCAGCCGCCGGGCACGGGCTGCTCTATCCGGTCGATTTCGCCGCGCGCGGCTCCTGCACGATCGGCGGCAACATCGCCACCAACGCCGGCGGCATCCGCGTGATCCGCTACGGCAACACGCGCGAGTGGATCGCCGGCGTCAAGGTGGTCACCGGTACCGGCGAGCTGCTGGATCTCAACCGCGGCCTGATCAAGAACTCCAGCGGCTACGACCTGCGTCACCTGATGATCGGCTCGGAAGGCACGCTGGGGCTGGTGGTGGAGGCGCGCGTGCGGCTGACCGACCCGCCGCCGGCGTCGAGCGTCATGCTGCTGGCCTTGCCGGCGATGGACGCGCTGATGCAGGTCTTCGACGTGTGTCGGCGCCGGCTGGCGCTCGGTGCGTTCGAGTTCTTCACCGACCGCGCGCTGCACCACGTCCTCGCCCACGGCGCGCAGCGGCCGTTCGATGAGACCGCACCGTTCTACGTCGTCGCCGAGTTCGACGCGGCCGACGAGGCGCAGCAGGCGGCGGCGCTGGCGGTGTTCGAGCAGTGCCTGGAGCACGGCTGGGTGACCGACGGCGCGATCAGCCAGAGCGCCGCGCAGGCGGCCGCATTGTGGCGCCTGCGCGAGGGCATCACCGAGAGCCTGGCCGCGCACCGGCCCTACAAGAACGACATCGCGGTCCGGATCGGCGCGATTCCGGCTTTCATGCACCAGATGCAGGCGATCTTCGCGCGCGAGTACCCGGCTTTCGACGTGGTCTGGTTCGGTCACATCGGCGACGGCAACCTGCACATCAACGTGCTCAAGCCCGCGGACCTCGCCGATGCGGCGTTCATCGAGCAGTGCGAGCACGTCACGCGGCTGCTCAGCGAGACGCTCCAGGCCTGCGGCGGCAGCATCTCGGCCGAGCACGGCATCGGCCTGGTCAAGAAGAAGTACCTGGCCGGCACCCGCAGCCCGGCCGAGATCGAGGTCATGCGCGGGATCAAGCGCGTGCTCGATCCGGCCGGCCTGCTCAATCCCGGCAAGGTGTTCGACACGCCATGAGTGCGCGCCCCTTCGCCGACGGCCGGCGGCGACTGCGGTGAGCGGTCCGGACCTTTCCGGCGCGCCAGCGCCGCCCGACGCGGCGCTCGACGCGCTCGACCGCCACTACATGCAGCGGGCGCTGGCCTGCGCGCGCGACGCGCAGCAGCGGTTGGGCGAGGTGCCGGTCGGTGCCGTGCTGGTGATCGGGGACGAGGTGATCGGCGAAGGCTGCAACCGCAGCATCACCGACCACGACCCCACCGCGCACGCCGAGATCGTCGCGCTGCGCGCCGCCGGTACGCGGTTCGGCAACTACCGCCTGCCGGGCGCCACGCTGTACGTGACGCTGGAGCCGTGCGTGATGTGCTCGGGCGCGATCATCCACGCCCGTGTCGGGCGCGTCGTCTACGCGGCGACCGATCCGAAGACCGGCGCGGCGGGCAGCGTGTTCGACACGCTGACCAGCGACCGCCACAACCACCGCGTGGCGGTGCGCGGCGGCGTCTTGGCGGATGAGTCGGCGGCGCTGCTGCGGGCGTTCTTCGGCGCGCGCCGGCTGGCCGCCACCGGGCGCGGCTACATGCCCGAGTAGTTGGGCCCGCCGCCGCCCTGCGGTGCGACCCAGACGATGTTCTGCGTCGGGTCCTTGATGTCGCAGGTCTTGCAGTGGACGCAGTTCTGCGCGTTGATCTGCAGCCGCTCGCCGCCGCCCGCCGCGGGGACGAACTCGTAGACGGCGGCCGGGCAGTAGCGGGCCTCGGGGCCGGCGTAGGTCGCCAGGTTGATCGCCACCGGGACGGCGGGGTCCTTGAGCGTCAGATGGCTCGGCTGGTCTTCCTCGTGATTGGTGCTGCTGAGGAACACCGAGCTGAGGCGGTCGAAGGTCAGCACGCCGTCGGGCTTGGGGTAGTCGATGCGCGCATGGCGATCGGCCGGTTCCAGGCAGGCGTGGTCGGGCCGGTTCCGCCGCAGCGTCCACGGCGGCGTGCGGATGCCGAGCTTGGGCAGCAGCCATTGCTCGATGCCGTTCATCAGGGTGGCCAGCGCCAGTCCCTTCTTGAACCACTGCTTGAAGTTCTTCGAGGCCATCAGCTCGGCATGCAGCCAGCTGCGCTCGAAGGCGGCCGGATAGGCGGTCAGCACGTCCTGCGCGCGGCCGGCGGCGACCGCCTCGAACGCCGCTTCGGCGGCCAGCATGCCGGTCTTGATCGCCGCGTGGCTGCCCTTGATCCGGCTGGCGTTGAGATAACCGGCCTCGCAGCCGATCAGCGCGCCGCCCGGGAACACCGTCCTGGGCAGCGACACGATGCCGCCGGCGGTGATCGAGCGTGCGCCGTAGCCGATGCGCTTGCCGCCTTCCAGGTGGCTGCGGATCGCCGGATGCGTCTTGAACCGCTGGAATTCCTCGAACGGGCTCAGCCAGGGATTCTTGTAGTCCAGGCCGACGACGAAGCCGACGGCGACCTTGCCGTCCTCCATGTGGTACAGGAACGAGCCGCCGTAGGTATCGGCCCGCAGCGGCCAGCCGGCGGTATGGATGACCAGGCCCGGCTGCGCCTTGGCCGCATCGACCTGCCACAGCTCCTTGATGCCGATGCCGTAGCTCTGCGGGTCACGCCCCTCGTCCAGCTTGAAGCGCGCGATCAGTTCGCGGCCGAGCTGGCCGCGCGAGCCTTCGGCGAAGATCACGTACTTGGCGTTGAGCTCCATGCCGAGCTGGAACTGGTCGGTCGGCTCGCCGTCCTTGCCGAGTCCGAGGTTGCCGGTGGCGACGCCGCGGACGGCGCCGTCGCCGTCGTAGAGCACCTCGGCGGCGGCGAAGCCCGGGAAGATCTCCACGCCCGCGGCCTCGGCCTCGCGCGCCAGCCAGCGCACGACGTTGCCGAGGCTGACGATGTAGTTGCCGTGGTTGTCGAGGCTGTCGGGGATGAACGGCTTGGGCGTGGCGACAGCGCGCCGGCGGCCCAGGAACAGGATCCGGTCCTCGGTCACCGGCTGGTTCAGCGGCGCGCCGCGCGCCTTCCAGTCCGGGAACAGCTCGGTCAGCGCGCGCGGATCCATGATCGCGCCGGACAGGATGTGGGCGCCGGGCTCGGAGCCTTTCTCCAGTACGCAGACCGACAGCTCGCGCCCGGCCGCGGCGGCCAGTTGCTTGAGCCGGATCGCACAGGCCAGGCCGCCGGGGCCGGCACCGACCACGACGATGTCGTAGTCCATCGATTCGCGGGGGCCGTACTTCGCTAGCAGATCATCGTGGTTCATTGGCTCAAGTTCCGTCGGCGCGGCGCCGGGACGACTCTGGCTGCAAGGTGCGTCGGGCGCAGGCCATGGCTGGACCGACGGGTTCGACCGTGAATGATCGCATGCCTGCCGGCTGCGGGCGACGCGGCCCGGCCCGGTGGGCCGCGGCGGCGGGCTGGCGCGGATCGCGCCGCGGCGGTCCGGCGGCCGCGCGCGCGTGGGCGTGGGCGTGGGCGTGGGCGTGGCGCGTCGCCGTCGGCGGCGCGCCGGCCGGCCCTCAGTCGAGGACGACGCCGGCCAGCTTCTGCAGTGCTTCGGCGTAGCGCGCGGCCGTGCCCTCGATGATCGCGCGCGGCAGGATCGGGCCGGGCGCGCGCTTGTTCCAGTCCAGCGTCTCCAGGTAGTCGCGTACGTACTGCTTGTCGTAGCTCGGCGGGCTGCTGCCGGGCTGGTACTGGTCGGCCGGCCAGAAGCGCGAGGAGTCCGGCGTCAGCATCTCGTCCATGACGAACAGGCGGCCTTCGGCATCGGTGCCGAACTCGAACTTGGTGTCGGCGATCACGATGCCGCGCTCGGCGGCATAGGCGGCCGCATACCGATAGAGGTTCAAGGTCGCGGCCCGCACCTGCTCGGCGAGGTCGGCGCCGATGGTCGCGACGATGTGATCGAAGCTGACGTTCTCGTCGTGGTCGCCGAGCTTGGCCTTGGTCGACGGGGTGAAGATCGGTTCCGGCAGGCGGTCGGCCTGGCGCAGGCCCGCCGGCAGGCGGATGCCGCACACCGTCCCGCCGGCCTGGTAGTCCTTCCAGCCCGAGCCGATCAGGTAGCCGCGCGCGATCGCCTCGACCGGCAGCGGCTTCAGGCGCCGCGCGATGACGCTGCGCTTCGCGTAGAGGCCCGCCTCCACGCCCGCCGGCAATGCCGGCGCCACCGGCTTGCCGGTCAGGTGGTTGGGCATCAGCGCAGCGGTCTTGGCGAACCAGAAGTTCGACAGCTGGGTCAGGATCTCGCCCTTGCCGGGAATCGGATCGGGCAGCACGACATCGAACGCACTCAGCCTGTCGCTGGCGACGATCAGCAGTTCTTCGGGCGACAGGGCGTAGACGTCGCGAACCTTGCCGCGATGGAGCAGGGTGAGCTCGGGCAGGTTCGACTGGTGCAGGATGGTCGGCACGGAAATCCGGAAGGTCGGTCGTGGGTGGGCGGCGATTGTAGCGGCAACTCGCTGCGTTCGACGTGCCGCGTTCGATGTTCGTGCGCCGTCGCCGTCCGCTTCTTGCAGGGACGCAGCGAGGCAGCGCGGGCGGACGCCGGTTCCGGCGGGTTTGCTACCATGCGCGCCGGTCCGGTGCCGCTCAGCGCGGGGCCGATGCGCACGCCCGCGGTCCGTCCGCGTGTTCAGCCCCGGCGATGCGCCGCCACTGTCCCACCGCCATCACCTATTCATGATGAAGATCACCGGCAAGATCCTGGGCGCCTGCATCGGCCTGCTGGTCACCCGCAGCAGCTGGGGATTGCTCGCCGGCCTGTTCCTGGGCCACCTGTGGGACATGGGACTGTTCCGGTCGCGCCCGCCGGTCCGGACGGCCTCGTTCCTGAATCCGCTGTTCGCCTTCGCGGGCGCGGTGTCCAAGTCCGACGGCCGCGTTTCCGAGGCGGAGATCCGCGCCGCCGAGGCACTGATGACGCGCATGCAGCTCGACAACGACCAGCGCCAGTCGGCGGTCGAGAGCTTCAACCGCGGCAAGCAGCCGCAGTTCGACATCCAGTACGCGATCACCGAGCTGCGCGCCTGGGCCAGCGGGCGGCGCGACCTGGGTTTCCTGCTGCTGGACATGCTGCTGGACATCGTCCACGCCGACGGTCCCCTGTCCACGCCGAAGCTGGTGCTGGTGCGCCGGCTGGGCAGCGCGCTCGGCATCAGCGACAACGAATTCAATGCCCTGTCGGCGATGAAGGGCTACGGCCGTCCGGGCGCGGACCCCGGTGCCGGTTCCCGCGGCGGCGGTGGCGCGCGCCCGCGATCGCAAGGAGGCGATCCGTATGCGATCCTCGGGCTGCAGCGCAGCGCGAGCGACCGCGAGATCAAGACGGCCTGGCGGCGGCTGATGAGCCAGCACCACCCGGACAAGCTCGGCGCCGTGCCGGACGAGCTCAAGCGGCGCGCCGAGCAGCGCGCGCGCGAGATCAACGCGGCCTACGAACAGATCAAGAACGAACGCGGTCAATGACGCCCATGGCAAAGCAACCCTGCATCATCGCTCCCTCGATCCTCTCGGCCGATTTCGCCCGCCTCGGCGAGGAGGTCGATCGCGTGCTGGCGGCCGGTGCCGACTGGGTGCATTTCGACGTGATGGACAACCACTACGTGCCGAACCTGACGATCGGGCCGCTGGTCTGCGAGGCGCTGCGCAAGCACGGCATCACCGCCCCGATCGACGTGCACCTGATGGTCAAGCCGGTCGACCGCATCATTCCCGATTTCGCCAAGGCCGGTGCGACGCTGATCAGCTTCCACCCGGAGGCCAGCGAGCACATCGACCGTACGATCCAGCTGATCAAGGCCTCCGGCTGCCAGGCCGGCCTGGTCTTCAATCCGGCCACGCCGCTCGCCTATCTGGACCACGTGCTCGACCAGCTGGACCTGGTCCTGATCATGTCGGTCAACCCCGGCTTCGGTGGCCAGAGCTTCATTCCATCGGCACTGGACAAGCTGCGCAGCGTGCGCGAGCGCATCGACCGCAGCGGCCGGCCGGTCCGGCTGGAGATCGACGGCGGCGTCAAGGCCGACAACATCGCGGCGATCGCCGCGGCCGGCGCGGACACCTTCGTCGCCGGTTCGGCGATCTTCGGCCAGGCCGACTACGCCGGTGTCATCGCCGCGATGCGCCAGGCCGTCGCCGCGGTCTAGGGCGTGTCATCAATCCCCCGGCAGGTCGCGTTGGCCCTGGAAAGTCGTCAGGGGGTGTAGTGTGGCGCCGCGCCTGACTGGCCGTCAGGTCAAGCCGCGCAACGCACGCTGGCGGCTTT
>Ga0182739_1001489_pt1 | contig 24441 bp, 20 predicted proteins | sample eDN5th30CBELigBY_FD_128873 | JGI IMG/M metagenome (GOLD analysis project Ga0182739, IMG submission 128873) | Enriched backyard soil microbial communities from Emeryville, California, USA - eDNA 5th pass 30_C BE-Lig BY (version 2) (version 2) | ecosystem: Environmental > Terrestrial > Soil >... | reverse complement strand
GTACAACGACCTGCCGATTTTCCGTTACGCCGAAGTGCTGCTCAACTACGCCGAAGCCAAGGCCGAGTTGGGGACATTGACCCAAGCTGACATCGACATTTCGATTAAACTGCTACGCGACCGGGTGGGCATGCCCAACCTTGACGTGGCCACAGCCAACGCCAACCCCGACCCGTACTTGCTTTCGGCCGAAGCCGGATACACCAACATCACCGCCGGCAATGTGGGCGTAATCCTCGAAGTGCGCCGCGAACGGGCTATCGAACTTGTTCAGGAAGGCTTCCGGCTTGACGACCTGGTGCGGTGGAAAGCCGGGTACTGCATCGATCAGCCATTGGTCGGTATCTATTTCCCTGGACCCGGCGAATACGATCTGACGGGTGATGGAAAAGTCGACCTTGTTCTTTATACGAATGGCAACAAACCAGCAGACGAAGTGGGGGTCGAAATGTATGAGCTTGGCACGCCGGTCAACAACGGCGGCATGATCCTTACCGAAGGTGCCAAAGGCAATGTCTTCTTCCATAGCAATATCGAGTTGGCGGGGTTTAACGAAAATAGGGATTATCTCTATCCGATACCCATCAACGAACGCTCGCTGAACCCCAACCTTACCCAAAATCCCGGTTGGGTTGACGGACTCAATTTTTGATTAAACCAAAACGATCGTTAGCGCCCGGCCCAGGAAGGGTCGGGCGCTATTTCGTTGTTGGACAAATACGGGGGTCAACTTATGGAAAGGTTACCATTATCCCCGAATGGAATTACGCGATGCCAGCGGAAGCGGGTTGGTTAAGTGATTTAGTTAAATAAAATTAAATATAAGCAACATTAATGTTTAATAATGTTATATTTGCTTTATTAATAGCAGTAACCAATTAAGATGCTTATGAATACGCGACAAGTGAAACCTGATTTTTTTTCCCGATCAGGCCTCCCCAAACCCCTCTCTTGGGGGTACCTCGGCATTATCATTTTCATGATGGGCGATGGGGTTGAGCAAGGGTGGCTAAGCCCCTACTTAATTGAGCACGGGCTTTCCATGCAGCAGTCGGCCCTGTTGTTTACCGTCTATGGAGTTACCATTGCCATATCATCGTGGTTTTCGGGCGTATTGGCCGAGGGGTACGGACCGCGTAAAGCCATGCTCTTGGGACTATTGCTATACATCATCGGTACAGTGGGGTTCGTTGGCTTGGGCATGCAGCACTTGGATTACCCCACGATGTTGATTACATATGCAATCCGTGGATTCGCGTATCCACTATTTGCTTATTCTTTTTTGGTATGGATTACCTATCGCACACCGCAGAGCAAACTAGGGCGCGCCGTGGGGTGGTTCTGGTTTGTGTTTACCGGTGGGCTTAATGTATTCGGAGCCTATTATTCCAGCTGGGCAATCGACGCGCTGGGTTACCATAATACGCTATGGAGTTCTATATTCTGGGTGCTGGTAGGCGCATTTTTCGCATTGGTGATAAACAAAGATAAGTTTGTGCCCGCAGGCGATGCGGGCTCGAAAGCCAAAGAACTGCTTAAGGGCCTTACCATCGTGAGGGAAGAACCTAAAGTGCTCATCGGCGGATTGGTGCGCGTTATCAATACGACTGCCCAATTCGCCTTCCCGGTATTCCTACCCATCTACATGGCCGCGCACGGGTTTAGCACGATCGAGTGGTTACAGGTATGGGGCACTATCTTCACGAGCAACATCGCGTTCAACCTTATCTTCGGGTTTGTGGGCGATCGAATGGGCTGGCAGAACACCATCATGTGGTTCGGCGGGGTGGGATGCGGCCTCACAACCCTGCTGTTTTTTTACTCGCCGGTCTGGTTTGGGGGCGATTACTGGGCAGTGCTATTTTGCGGAGTGCTTTGGGGCGGGTTGCTTGCGGGTTACGTACCCCTGTCTGCCCTTGTGCCCTCGTTGGTTAAAAAAGACAAAGGTGCGGCGATGGCCATCCTGAACCTCGGTGCAGGCTTGCCGGTTTTTATTGGCCCCGCCATTGTAGGGGTATTAATCGGTGTTATCGGTGATGAAGGGGTGATTTGGGTATTGGCAGGGTTATATTTCCTCAGTGCGTTGCTCACCAGGTTCATCACATTGCCCAAGCCGCAGGCTGTTGATATAGCGCCTTGCGAATCTACTGTTGAAAATGGGTGAAGAAATAGTGAAGAAAGCATTTAACAAACATTAGCATTTTTATGAGAATATTGGTCACGGCGCCTTACCATGAGAAAGGCAGGGAGGAGTTGGCGCACTTATTTGGCGATATTATTTACAAGCCATGGAAAACACACGGACGGGGGTATCGACCCGATGAGCTCATCGATTTATTGAATGAATCGCATGCTGACGCATTGATTACCGAACACGATGAGGTAACGGCCGCGGTGATACACGCCCACCCGGCGTTGAAATTCATCGGTGTATGCCGAGGTACCCCCTCCAATGTGGCAGTAGGTATAGCCACCCAAAAGGGGATACCCGTATTCAATACTCCCGCACGCAACGCCCAAGCGGTGGCCGAATTATTTATCGCCAACATCATTACCTTTTTGAGGAATACCCTACAGGGCATCCAATGGCTCGAAGCGGGGCAGTGGGGAGAAGGAGCCCATACCGCATACCTGCAACTCAAAGGTAACGAATTGGCGGGCAAACAAGTGGGTATGGTGGGTTTCGGCGCTGTAGGCCAAACCATTGCACGGATACTGCAAACATTTCCGTGCGAAATCACCTATTTCGACCCGTTCTATACGGCGACCGATCCGCTGTATAAGAAACAATCGCTGGAAGAACTGTTCCGTACAAGTGATATCGTAGCGATACATTTGCCGGTAACGGACGAGACGAGTGGCATGATTGGTGCCGACCTCTTGTCATTGATGAAAGCCGATGCGATATTTGTCAACACAGCACGTGCCGTCGTAGTAGATCGCGAGGCGCTTTTAGAAGTCATCGAAGGCGGCAGGATTCGTGGTGCGGTACTGGATGTATTTGACCACGAACCTCCCGACGAAAAGGACTACCGGCTCATCAGGCACCCTAACGTGCTGGCTACCCCGCACATCGCGGGCGCAACCCACGAAGTGGAAGATCACCATGTGGAAATCATGAATGGTGTGTTGGAAGATTTCTTTAAACGGGACAAAAAGGATATCAAACAATTCGTTAACCGTGATGAACTAACGGTAAATTTATAACATAGGAATCTCAACGTGAAATCAACGATCAATTTGTTGCTACGCAACCTCATACTTGGGCTGGTGCTGTGCATGGGGTGCAGCCAAGTGGTAACCGGCCAGCCATCGGTAGAAGTCTTCGCACACCGCGGGTTCAGAGGCTTGCATCCCGAAAATACGATTCAAGGGATGAAGAAAGCACTGCGCTATGGCGCTATTTTGGAGTTTGACTTGGCCATTAGCAGGGATAAAAAGGTACTGGTGACCCATGATGCGGTGATGAACGCAAAAATCATCAACAAGCCAGATGGAACACCGATCCCCAAAGGCGAAAAGCACGTGCTCTACCAAATGGATTATGCCGATATCCGCTTATATGATGTGGGTACCAAACCGAACCCCGATTTCCCCGAACAGGAAAGGTATCCGGCCTACATCCCATTGATGAGCGAGTTGATAGATTCGGTCGAAACGTATGCTGCCACACAGCACTTGGAGGCACCGCGCTACTTTATAGAAACCAAGCTGAACCCGAAAAACGACGGGGTGAACCATCCGGGTCCGGAAGAATTTGTCCGCCTCATGATGCAGGTAGTCGATGCTAAAGGCATCCGCGATCGGATAATCGTGCAGTCTTTTGATCCGCGCACACTTCAGGTACTCCACCGGCAATTCCCGGACGTTGAACTGGCGTTTCTAGCCAGGGCCAAAACCTCATTGGAAGACAATTTGGAGTGGCTCGGTTTCACACCCGATTTTTACTCCATCAATGCGGCTTACATCGATGCGGAACTGGTAGCGGCATGCAAAGCGATAGGTGCCGAAATCATTATCGGTAATTGCAATGACTATAACGAAATAAAGCGGCTTTCGGCACTGGGCGTGCATCGGGTGATTTCCGATTTCCCAATCCAATCGCTTGCCACGAAAGGGCAAAGGCCATAATAACGGATGATGAATAATAACACGCAACAAGCCTATCTGATTATCGACGTTGGTACTGGCAATGTTCGTACGGCAGTGGTTGGCATAACGGGCGAAATACGGGCCCTGTACCGCGAGAATGTAACGTATGAAAAGGACGCGGATTATCCGGATTCGATTTGTTTTGATCCGGCGCAACTGTGGAAGCTGATTAAAGGGTTGGCGGTACGGACACTTGCAGAAGCCGGTCCGGTGCAGATTATCGCCATTACCGCAACAAGCCAGCGCGAAGGGGTGGTAGTATTAGACAGCGAAGGGAATCCGCTTATCGGCATGTCTAACCACGACAACCGCGGCCGTGAATGGGAATCGCTGATTAAAAACAAGGACCGGATGTATATGCTCACTGGCCGATACCCCACAGCACTGTTTTCTGCACTGAAACTGGTAGGACTGCGTGAGCGCAAAGCGGCGCTCTGGGGCCGGGCCAGCTCGTTTACCAGCATCAGCGATTGGGTGCAGTTCCAGTTTTCCGGTGTATTGGGCTATGAGCATTCCCAAGCATCGGAAACGCTGCTGTATGATGTGAATAATAAAGACTGGTCGTCAGAACTTTGCGAAGTCTTTAACCTGCCCGCTTCGTTGTTGCCCGCGCTGAAATCGTCGGGTGAAGTATTGGGTAATATCCGTGTGGATGTAGCGAAGGAACTGGCTATCGCGACCGATGCCGTGGTGGTGGTTGGCGGGGCGGATACGCAACTGGCGGTGCATAGCACCAAGCCCGACCGCGACGATGTCGTCATCGTATCCGGTACGACGACGCCCATCATCAAGATAGTTGATCGTTACATCACCGACGAAAAGCAACGTACTTGGACCGGACGCCATATTGGTACAGATAGTTTCATGCTGGAGGCTAACGCCGGCGTTACTGGACTGAATTACCAACGCCTCAAGGAAATTTTTTATCCGAATGAAGATTATGAGGTCATCGAACAAGAGCTTGACGAGACATCGTATTCGCAATGTGTGGCGTCCCTGGGCTCGCTGGTGGCCGATGAAGACACGCCCCTTACCAAAGGAGGTTTTATCTTCAATGCCCCGGTTTCGCATCAGCTAACTCGCGGCGGGTTTGTGTTTGCTATCTTGTGGGATATTGCATGCAGTATTTATGAAAATTATAAAGTGCTGGATGATGTCTCGGCACACGACAGGGATTACATCTGGGCTTGCGGAGGCGGTGTGCAAAGTCGGAAACTCCGACAATTTATTGCTAATCTCACCAACAAGAAAGTCCGGATTTGTAATACTTATAGGCAATCATCGGTATCGGGTGGCGCATTCATCTGCGCGGAGGCGATTGGTCAGCCAGCGGCGGTACCCGAACTGCAGGAGGAAGTGACACCGCAAGACCGCGGCCGGTTTCTGGAATTGTATGCCGAATGGAAACGCGCGCGGCATACGTTTAGCCAAATAAGCTAAGGATGCAGCCGTGTTTTATAGGGGTCGATGTAGGGACACAGGGCGTGCGGGCATCGCTGGTCACAGAACGCGGCGTAGTGCTGGGAGACGCGTCGCGCAAGTTTGCCCTTACCCCAGATTCGCGGATGGAGCAGTCGCCCGACGATTGGTGGAATGGTACGTTGGAAGTGATGGACGAGCTACATGCGGCATTGCAAGCACAGGGCGATTCATGCTATGTAGCGGCCATTGGCGTTGACTCGACCTCCGGTACCGTTATTCCGCTTGACCGCGAGAACCGCCCCTTGCATCCGGCAATCATGTACAGCGATCCACGTTCGGCAGCTATTGGTCATAAGATCAGGGCATTGGCCGAGCGCCATGTGCCTACTGGCTACAACGGATTCAACGCGTCGAGCGGCCTATCTAAAATGGTGTGGTTTGTCGAAATGTATCCGGAGAAGGCAGCCGAAATACACCGGTGGATACACGCTTCGGACTATATCACTGGCATGCTATGTGGCCGTTTCGACGTAACGGATTATACCAATGCACTGAAGTCGGGCTATGATGTGGCGCAGTTCCATTGGCCGGATTACCTCACGGCAGAGCTACCGTTGCAGCAAAGATGGTTTCAGGAAGTGGTCCCCTCGGGTACGCCCGTCGGTAGATTACATGAGCCCCTGGCAGTGCGGTGGGGAATGCCCCAAACGCAGGTCGTGGCTGGCATGACCGATGGTTGTGCATCGCAGGTGGCGTCGGGTGCCGTAAAGCCGGGCGAATGGAACACGACGATAGGAACAACATTAGTCATTAAGGGGGTGACGGAACAAGCGGTGCATGACCCCGAAGGAAGGTTATATAGCCATCGGCATCCCGACGGCTACTGGATGCCTGGTGGTGCCAGTAATACGGGTGCGGATTGGGTAGCTACTGATTTCGGTACAGATTTACAGTCGTTAAATGAAGCTGCGGCGAACCTCATCCCCACGGGGCTGCTGGCCTGGCCGCTCAAACAAACCGGTGAACGATTTCCTTTTATTGCACCCCAGGCGAAGGGGTTCGTACCCACCGGAGTTTCAGCGGCACAACGCTTCGCGGCGTGCATGGAAGGCGTGGCTTTTATCGAACGAATGGCATACGAACTCATCGAACAGCTTTCGGGTGAGCGTGTTACTGCGGTTTATACCGCAGGCGGGGGGAGTAACAGTGATACGTGGCTCCGTATCCGCGCCAGTGTAATGGCGCGCCCGATATACAAATGCCGTGACGCGAATGGAGCAGTAGGCGCGGCCATTTGCGCAGCGTCGAAAACCCGTTTCAATTCGATAGCCGAAGCGGCGCAGTCCATGACTGCTGTCGAACAAGAGGTCCTTCCCGAGAGGGCACTGATAAATTGGTATGAAACGGCGTATAGCCATTTCGTGGCCGAAATGAAAAAAAGAAAATACTGTTGAAAAATGTTAAATGTATATCTACTCCGGCATGGAGAAACAACATATAATGCCGATGGCAACCGCTACTGCGGACGTACCGACGCTAAACTAACGGAAACTGGTATTGTACAAGCCCAGCGTGTTCGCGAAATGTTGCGCGGGGAAGAAATCGATGCGGTATATGCTTCGCCCTTGGAACGTGCTTACCGGACGGCTGAAATAGTCTCCGATAACCGCCTGCCTGTTGTTCGGGAACCGAGGCTCATCGAGCTCGACTTCGGTGCTTGGGAAGGGAAGACGAGGGCCGAATTCATTGCCGAAGACCCTGCGTTGTGGGAAGCGTGGAACAACGACCCGGGTACGGCACCCGCCGGTGGAACTGGCGATACGGCCATGCAGGTCGTACAGCGGGTAGACGATTTTTTTGTGGAAATGCAGCGGCGCCACGATGGACAGACCATCGTGGTGGTAGCCCACAACGGCGTGAACCGCCTGTATCTTGCTTACAAATTGGGTATGCCACTCCGCAATTACCGGTGTCTCGTACAGGAAAATTCGGCCGTCACCTTAATCCGCTTCGGTGGTGATGAACCGTTCGTTTTGTTAAAATTAAATGATTGATGATATGAACCGTCGTTACGTAGTATCGATTGCCGCCCTGTTTGCTTTAGCATTTGGTGCGTGTGTGGATGAGTCCGCCAACCTTCATCGTCTGGACTTTAAAACACCAGCAGAACTCCACCGGTTTTTTGCCTATAAGGAAGGCAGTACCATTATTAGTGGCCACCGCGGCACCGTGGAGCATGGACTGGCAGAAAACAGCATCGAAGGGATGGAAGCCGTATTGCAGCATACCCCGGCCTTTTTCGAGATAGACCCCCGACTCACCAAAGATAGTGTGGTTGTATTGATGCACGATGCCACCCTCGACCGGACGACAAACGGGACGGGGAAGTTGGCCGACTATACCTGGGCCGAATTGCAGGAAATTCGATTGAAGGACCGGGAAGGGAATATAACGCCCTACGGTATACCGACGCTGGACGAGGTAATTGAATGGGCACGAGGAAAAACCGTGTTGAACCTCGACCAGAAAGATGTTCCTGTAGCGCTTTCGGCCGAAATCATCCGGAGCCATAATGCTTACTCGTTTGTAATGGTTACTGTACATTCACCTGATCAAGCCCGGTTTTACTTGGATGAGAACAGCGACCAGATGCTCTCCGCACACATCAAAACACCGGAAATGTTTGAAGCCTACCGTGCAGCGGGCATCCCGTTTAACCGGATGATTGCCTATATCGGTCCGGATGTGAAGCCTGAAAATCAACAGATGTACGAGCTTCTCCATGCCCGAGGTGTGATGTGCATGATCTCTGCGGCACCTACCTACGATAAGTTGTCCTCCAGCGAGGGACGCGCGGAGGCCTACCGTGCTGTTTTTGCCGACGGTGCATCCATCCTGGAATCGGATTTGCCGATTGAGGTCGCCAGGGCACTCAATGAGTAATTTTTCGTTTTTCCTGCCACTTGCGATGACATCTTTGTGTTCTCAGATGCGGCTGCCCTGGTTATCGCGACGATTGTATTCGCGCTTTTAGTATCTTTGCGGCATGGAGCGGAAAACCTTTGCCGATTTCAAGTTCAATAAGCAAATCCTGAATGCGATTGAGGAGGCAGGGTATGCCGACCCTACCCCCATCCAGCAAAAGGCCATACCGCCGATCCTTGCGGGGCAGGATGTGATGGGAGTGGCGCAAACAGGTACAGGTAAAACTGCTGCGTTCGTGCTGCCGGTGTTGATGAAACTGAAATACGCACAGGGGAGCGACCCCAGGGCGCTTATCCTATCGCCTACACGCGAGCTGGCCATGCAGATCGAAGCACATATTCAGTTGTTTGCGAAGTATACTGATTTGCGTACGGTGGTATTGTACGGCGGACTTGGTCCGAAGACCCAGATTGCCCAGCTGGAAAAAGGGGTTGATGTCGTGGTCGCCACACCCGGGCGGTTTCTCGACCTGTACCTCGCCGGGCACCTCATTACCAAATCGTTGAACGTGTTAGTGATGGACGAAGCCGATAAGATGATGGATATGGGTTTTATCGGTAAATTACACCGCATATTGGAGGTGGTGCCCCGTAAGCGGCAGAACTTGCTTTTTTCGGCCACAATGAGTGAGCTGGTGCATAAGATAGCGGGCGACTTTCTGGAGTTTCCGACCGTTGTGGAGGTGACCGAGCAGGCTACGCCTGCGCAGACGGTGAGCCAGACGCGCTATAACGTACCTAACCTGAAGACAAAGATTAACCTGCTCCAGCACTTGCTTAAAGACGACGAAGCGGTGAACCGCCTCATCGTCTTCTGCAAAACCAAAGCGGTTGCCGATAATGTATTCCATTTCTTGGAACGCAGGTACGGTGCGGAGAACGTACGCGTAATCCATGCAAACAAAGGGCAGAATACACGAATAAATTCCATCAATGCGTTTAAAGAAGGGAATGTGCGTATTTTGGTGGCTACGGACGTGGCAGCCCGTGGACTGGATGTCAGCAACGTAAGCCATGTGATCAATTTCGACGTGCCCATCGTTATCGAAGACTATGTGCATCGTATAGGGCGTACTGGTCGGGCCTATCAAACAGGCGACGCGATTACCTTCTGTAACCCTGCTGAGGAATACTACATTCACAAAATAGAGAAATTGATCCGCCAGCAGATACCGGTATCGGATATTCCCGGAGATGTATTCATCGAAAACACCGGTTTTGAGGAAAGACAGGCAATTGCCCGCGAGATTGATGCCCAGAAGCGGAAAGATAATCCGGAATTTCAGGGAGCTTTCCATGAGAAGAAAGCGAGTAACCAGCGTTCGACCAACGCACAACAGCATAAAGGGGGAAGCCGTAAACCTGGTTTCCGGCGAAATAAACGGAGCCGATGAAGCGATTGCGGGTGACGCCATTGAACATTGCTTCGGCACTGGTGCTAGCGGCCTTGCTTTGGCAGGTGATGGACCATGCCTTGGGAATGGGGACAATTGGGTGGTTTTTGTTACTTTTGTTAGTCATGGTCGTTGCGGACCAGATTTTCCGGCTCATGCTCCGCAGCCTCAAACGGGTGTGGATTGCCGAAGCGGTTTTTTTGGTGTTTGTGGTGTTGGGTTTGTGGTTATTGAGATTATGGTAATTGATAGAACACGGATAACACAGAGAGAACCAGTCGTCCGCCTGTAGTCGTACACGGCCTGTGGTCAGTAAACAAAAAAATGAATCCGACATGATTAAAATAATCATTAAGCACACAGGGCAATGACTATTTTAATCATCAAAGGTTCCATCTGGCAACCAAAAAGCATAAAATAAACAGATGAAAAAAGCAGAAATAAAATTAACAGTAACGCTGGACGAGAATAATGTCCCCGATGATATCATGTGGGAATCGTCTGATGGCGAAAACAAGGAAGCGCTGCCTGCGAAGGCATTGTTCCTGGCATTATGGGATCACCACTATAAAAACTCGATGCGTATAGACCTTTGGACAAAGGATATGCCATTGGACGAGATGAAGCGTTTTTTTTACGAAACGCTGCAAACATTGGGCGATACATTTATCCGCGCCGCGGGGGAGGATCCCGTGGCCAAAGCGGTTATCGGCGATTTGAGGGATTATTGCGATCACTTCGCAGAAAAGATGGAGGTCCCGCAAAAACAGTCATAATTCCCCGAAGCGATATGTATGCCTGTAAAGACAAATGAAAATCAATAAGCTAAAATCGTAAGTCGAATGAACCACTTTTTAGTAAAATCGGAACCATTCAAATACAGCTGGCAGCAATTCCTAGCTGATAAGCAGACGTTTTGGGATGGTGTGCGAAACTACCAGGCCCGCAATAATTTACAGGCCATGAAAAAGGGGGATTTGGTATTGTTTTACCACAGCAACGAGGGCAAAGAAGTGGTCGGGATAGCGAAGGTGGTTACGGAGGCCTACCAGGACCCGACCACCACAGATGAACGTTGGGTGGTGGTGGATTTGGCACCGATAGAGACCTTGAAAAAGCCTGTTACGCTCGAAACCATTAAAGCAGATCCGCAACTTCAGGATGTGGCATTGGTGCGCCAGGGGCGGTTGTCGGTCATGCCACTCAAGCGCGAGGAGTTTGACCGCATCGTTGCGCTGGGTACGGAAAATTCAGTAGATTAGTCCCATTGAAATTAATAAACCTTATTAATGATGAACCCAAAAGTCATATACAGCTCGCTCTTGCTTTTGTCAGCAACGGGCTTCATTTCGTGCAATAACGGAACGACCATGCAGAAACAAGAAGAAGAAATACACAACGCGGCGACGCAGGTTGTGCCCGAAGAAGCTGAAGGATTGATAGGCCGTTGGGACCTCACCGTGGCTAAAGACGGCAAAGAGGTGCCTTCGTGGCTAGAGGTCAAATTATCGGGTTTTGATGTGCTTGTAGGCTATTTTGTAGCCGATGCCGGAAGCAGTCGGCCCGTTTCGCACATCACGCTCAAGGACGGGAAGTTTTCATTCCAGATCCCACCGCAATGGGAAGGTGGGGGTGGCTTTTTTACGATTGAAGGGCAACTTGCCAGCGATGGTATTGAAGGTACCATCACGACCAATAAAGGAAATACCTTTAATTTTACGGGCGTCAAAGCACCCTATCTTGTGAGAACCGGTGATGCGCAATGGGGGGAACCCATCGAATTATTCAATGGTAAGGATTTAACCGGATGGAAGACCTCGGGCGATAATAGCCAATGGGTGGTGGAAGACGGAATACTTATCAACAAAGAGACGGGCGCTAACCTGATAAGTGAGCAAAATTTTGAGGACTTTAAACTGATTGCAGAGTTCCGCTACGCGGAAGGAGCCAACTCCGGCATTTATTTGCGGGGACGTTATGAGGTGCAGATCGAAGACTCGCCAAAAGACCGGCATCCCGGGTCGCTGTATTTCGGCGGCGTGTATGGCTTCCTGTCGCCCAGTGAAATGGCAACATTGGGACCAAATGAATGGAATAAATACGAGATTACGCTACGTGGGCGGATGGTTACGATCGTAGCCAACGGCAAAACCATTATCAACAATCAGGAGATTCCCGGAATCACCGGCGGTGCATTGGATAGCCACGAAGGGGAGCCCGGACCGATTTATTTGCAAGGTGACCATACGGGGGTTGAGTTCCGGAAAATAACGGTTATACCGGCAGAGTAGCCTACGCGGGCTACCGAGCTGCCCAAACATTTTCCGGTTGTCTTTGTTGGATGATTAAATGTAAATCGTATGGCAAAGACAATCGGAATCATCCTGATCATTGTAGGGGCAGTTATGCTGGTATGGACTGGCTTTTCATTTACCCGGAAGGAAAAGGTCGTGGACATTGGATCGCTGGAAATCAATGCGGACAAAAAGGAACAAGTGAACTGGCCGCCTTACATTGGAGGTATAGTTTTAGTGGCCGGGGTGGTGCTGTTGCTCGTTCCTAAACGGAAGTAGAGAAAGATTGAGTGGTTAAAAGGAATCCCTCATCCACAGCTGGCAGACGGAGTTGGAGGGCTGTAGCTGCGATTCAGATATCATTTGAAGGAATTGGTTTTCCCTTTTTATACAATGCTGCAGAAATTTCGCCGAATTTTTGTGAAGTTGCCGTATCTACCAAGATGACCTCGCATAGTCCGAGGAAATCCAAAAGTTTCTTTTCGTGTTTAACTTTGTTGACGACCCGATGTACTCCCACATACAATTCTCCCAACACAGTCGTTGAAATGAAAAATAGTTTACTTTACTGAGAATATTAGACAGCCTCTATAACTTTTTAATTTATACCATTGCTCCATCTTTAGCGCTTAACTCAAGAAACTAGAAATAAATTCATCACACAGCGACTTTCAGATTACAAACAAATAAATATAATTTTTTTGTTTGTAAGTAAGATAAAGTATATTCGTTTTAGTAAACATAATACTTGCTAACTAAACGGCTGATGATTTGGCTTGAATCGATGCCACAAACCTTTGAATAATAGTTATTCTGCTTAAGTAAGTTCTTGTAATCTAAAAGACTAGGGGCATGTTTAGATTCATTGAAGAACTATTGTATCCGATAGACGATATTAATCACCAACCGTTTCGGCGGCGGTCGTTTATACAAGTTTTGCTGGAACCATAACACTTTAAATAGTTCATTTTGCGTATTCTCTTTCTATCCGCTTGTCTTTTTCTTTCTGCCTCTATTTACGGGCAAGGAATGAACCTTAAAGGGGCGGTCAGAGATTCTTTGGCCGATATTGGTTTGGCAGAGGCGACAGTCGCCGTAATGGATGCTCGGGATTCCATCCTTGTCAGTTATGCCTATACAGGTATCGAGGGGCAATTTGAGTTTAATTTGACTTCTGGAAATTATTTATTGATGGTGAGTTATCCAGGATATGCTGATTATATAACTCACGTTAGCGTCATAGGCCAAACACAGATTAAGCCTATTGAAATCCATTTGTCCCTAAAGTCAAAACTTTTGGAGGAGGTTATTGTGAACGCCAAGCCCATGGCATTCGTTGTAAAAGGAGATACCGTTGAGTTTAATGCGGCAGCATATACAATTGCTCCAAATGCGAAGGTAGAAGAACTTTTAAGGCAATTGCCCGGAATAGAAATTGATTTTAATGGCCGCATTAAAGCATATGGACAAGCGGTGGATCGCGTTCTTGTGGACGGAGAGGAGTTTTTTGGTGATGACCCAACGCTGATTACCAGAAACCTGAGGGGTGACATGGTCGAAAAGGTCCAGCTCTACGACAAAAAGAGCGACCTTGCCGAATTAACTAAGACAGACATCGGCGAGAAGGAGAAAACGATCAATATTAAACTAAGAGACGATAAAAAGAATGGTCATTTCGGCAAAGTAGATGCGGGTAAGGGTACAGCAGACTATTATCAAGGGCAGGCCATGTTCAATAGGTTTACCGAAAGAAGTAAATTCGCAATATACGGCAACGCCGCTACTACAGGCCTAGTCGATCTCCGTAGTGCTGACAGAAATAAGTTCGGCGTCACCGGGGGGACCATTGAATTTGTAAACGGAAATATTTTCCTCTCAGGAGTCAAATACGATGAACTATCGACCAACAGCGGGAGCTATGAAGGAATAGGGAAGCCCCGAGTGCTAAGCGGTGGAGTGCATTACGACCGAAAGTGGGACAATGATAGACAACGGGTAAATGCCAATTTTAAAACCGGAGACCTAGAAGTAAATGGTCATCAGACTACATTTTCTGAAAACACAATACCTGAGACCGTATTAATAAGCAACTCTGGGCAGCAGTTTAAAAATACCATTTCAAGAAACCGAATTGATGTGGCATATGAATATGAACCAGATACAGTCACTAAGATTAAGTTTTCAATTGAAGGGTTGAAAAGAAAAACGCAGCGAAGTAATAGCTATGATGTGAGTGTCAAGAATGAGCTGGGCAGGCTAGTAAGTGAAAGCAATCGCTCACTAAACGAACAAGGGCAAGAGGATATGTTTGATTTTGGAGGTACATATTCGCGAAAACTTAATAACAATGGACGATCGTTATCGGTAAATCTGGGCAGTTCATACGGTGACGTAAGAAGTGATGGTTTGCTAAATGCGACTAGTGTTTTTTTGACCGAAACGGGTGAATCCGAACAGAAGGTCATCGACCAATCGATTAATAACGATCTCCGACAACATGTTATTACGGGAACCGCCACATATACAGACCGAATAACAGACGGTATGACGGCAATTCTTTCCTATGGAATCGGAAATAGTCAGGAAAGCACGGAACGGATGAGTTTTGATGGCCAAGGTCCATCCGGACAATTAACCCCTTTACCTGAGTTCAGCGTAGATTTTATTTTAAACCAACTATCCAATCATCTCGATTTGACGCTTCATTACAAACTTAATAACCATACAATAGAAGTCGGAAACCAAACCGCTTTGGTGAACTTCAGGCAACGCGATCGGTCAAATCACAAGAACCTTAATCGGGATTTTCTGACTTGGAATCCTGAATTTTCTTATAGGTATAGGCCGACAGGGGATGGACTTTTGAGTATTAGTTACGCTGGGATGAATTTGCTTCCCACCTCTTCACAGTTGCAACCAGCGCAAATAAACGATGACCCGCTGAATATCGTAGCGGGAAACCCGGACCTTAAGCCTGCTTACCTCCACCATTTCACGGCAAACTACTATTTTTTCCGACCAACAAGTGGAGTAAGCCTAAATCTTCTTTCCGGTTTCTATTTGACGAAACAACCGATTGCAAACAGTATACTGACCGATAAATTTGGTAAATCTGTTTATACTCCTATTAACCTATCCGGTGTCGAGGAAACGAATTTTATGGTTAGATTACATCTGGGAAAGCAGTTGAAAAAGCTTAAATTGTTTACTGGCCTGACTTTAAACGTTTCGTCGAGTAATATTTATGGAGAAAGTAACGGGACGCTCCAAAAACGAACCATACAGAAGTATGCTACTGGAATTAATATAAGTAGGCACCGTGCGGAATATTTTATTTCACTTATTGTCTCACCATATTATAGCCGTAACTATTCGAACCTGAATAACCTGCTAAACAATAACGGTGGCGGAGTTGAGGGCGAATTGTCTTTTGGAATAACGCTGCCGGCTGATTTCAGACTTTCTGGGTCTGGGCAGTATGAATACCAAGAGAAAACGGAAACCTTCTCCCAAGGTATCGATTTATTTACTGTCAGTACTGCATTGGAAAAGAAATTTCTCCGTTCAAAAGTATTAAGTCTAACCTTATCAGTCAACGACCTGTTGAACCAAAATCAAGGATTTAATAGATCTTCTATCGGAACAACGGTCACACAAAATATTTATACCACTATACAACGTTATTATATGCTATCATTAGCTTGGGACTTTGCCAAATTTGGTAATAGGTAAGCAATAAAGTGATTTCTATGAAGACATTTCTTTTATTCGTAGTACTTGTTCATTTTGTGTTCCCTTTTGCATCGAACGCGCAGGTCGCATTTTTTCCTAAAAGTGGCGTCATTGAGTATGAAAAGCGGATAAATGTTTTTGCTATACTTGAGAAAAAAGCAGAGACAAACGCAAATGCTGAAGCTTCGTTAGTACTAGATGCTTACAAGAAAGACAACCCGCAATTTATCACATTGAATAGCAAACTCCGGTTTAATAAAGAGGAATCACTTTTCGTCCCGGAAAATTCGCCCCCAAGCCCTCTTGCATCGTATTTTGGAGAAGATCCGTTGATGACACAAATTAATACTGTTTATATGAACCCACCCGCTGGGTCATATATCGTTCAGAAAAATGTACTTGGTAATACGTATTTGTTACAAGACACTTTATTGAACATCAAATGGCGCATTACAGACGAAAGTCGAGAGATTGCCGGCCACCTTTGCCGTAGGGCAAATGGGCTAATGCAAGATTCGATATATGTTGTTGCTTTTTATACGAATGACATTCATCTTTCTGTGGGGCCAGAGTCCTTCCATGGTCTTCCAGGGGCCATTCTTGGAGTTGCATTACCTCACTACCATGTCAGCTGGTTCGCTAAGCGTGTTTATACCGAAGGCCCGAGCCAAAAGAGTATTCAACAACCCACAAAGGGTCAACCAGTACGATATAATGAATTACGGGGAATTCTTATCGACCTCTCTCAATCGACGAGTAGTGTGGCCCGTGTCATCGATCGTTACTTGTTTTAAAGATGTAGGGTGAGTAGTATCCATTACTTTTTTCCCTTCGGAGCGTTTGGCCCCTGTTTATACCTCATCGGGCTGGATTCAGTATCCTTAATCAACCATCCTTTTTCAGTTGCCGTATTTAACGATCCAGTAGCGCTGGGGTAATGATATCCGTAGGTATCGCGACAATGCTGCTGTACTTCCGCCACGTCGCGCGAAATTTTGAAATACCCTGATGGAATAAGTTCCTCTTCCAACAGGTCAATCAGCTTCGGATCTTTGAACAGCTTTAGGTATGCGTCTGAACCATTCGTCTTGTGGAATTTTATGAGTTGCGCCTTTAATTTATCAGCGGATGGGAGCTGTTTGTCGAAGTCGAAGAAGTCCGAGAGACTGAAGCCATAGAAAAATATTAAGGGGAATATAGTCTCAACGGAGGCAGAGACTTTCAATTTTTCTATTCGGTCAATAGTATTGTATTGAATGCCTGAAACACGAGATACAGTATGTATTGATAGTTTTAATGCTTCTCGTATAGATCTCATCTTATCAGATAATTTGCTTGAACTATCTTTTGATAAATTATAGTAAAACAATGAATTAATCATTTTTTATTTTACTTATTTGAAAGTATTAAAAACATTTGCTATATTTGTGGTATTGATTGAGTAGCACTTATTATTGAAAGAATTAGATCATAAAGAACAAGCAAATCGACGGACTCCGGTATAGTTTCGGAACATTGTCTCAGTTGTTTTGAATAAGGTATTTAAAGTCTTGCGGCAAAATTCTCAGGTTTCCCCTGCAAGGCAGCAGTAAATACCCAACACGATCATTTAAAATGTGGTAGAGTTTTCACTACCTTTGATCGTTTGGGGCCTGCTGTTCACCCCGGGGAGTAAAGCCTGAGAAACTTTTTCAGCCAGGGATGCAGGCCCTTTCTTTTTTGCCCAATCCCACCAAGACTTGCTTAACCATCAAGTCATGAAAAGAACCAACTACACAGTCCAGTTACTACTAACCGCTTTCGCGGTTCCAAAGCTAATTTCTCAATATTGTTGTTTTCAACTCGTCGGTTGCGCCTCGCGCACTGCCTATCATCTACCTCAAATAATCAACCCCGTGTCTACATCGCTACAAAATTCAATCATTCGGGTTATCAAATCACCCGAGTAGTTTACCCAAAAACACAGGCCACCCAAAACATGACCTGCCGCCGACCCTGTAGCGTGAGGATAACTTGTTTTCCTACACGGGTGGGAAGCATCCTATTTTTAGGCCGTATACTAAACGCTAAAAATAGTTGCTTTTTCCTGTTTCCGCAAGTAAAACAATGGTTTTCGCGCGGTATACTGGTCGGTCATTGGAAACTATTTTTCTTAAACCGTTAATAACCAACGCTAAATGAAGCGACAAATACGCATAGGGGAGGGGTATGCCCTTTCCAAACATAAACTTAACCAATTCAATATGCGGTATATCAGCCTATTGACTGTATTAACGATCATGTGTTTGTATGCCCAGGGACAGGTATCAGACGGCGCGTCTGTACCTGTGCCCAACGGGCAGCTAACAGTGCCGGAAGGCGGAGTTATTATCGGAGATGAGCTACCGGAAGCCTTTTGGGGCCTCAAATTGAAGGTTGTCAACCATCCCGAAGGCAGGGATTCCATAACACTTCGTGACTACAAAAGCAGCAAATTACTGGTCTTGGATTTCTGGGCCAGTTGGTGCAAACCATGTGTGATTTCCGTGAATAAATGGGAGGAAAAATTAGATTCTATTCCGGAAATGAGTTTTGTGCCTGTACATATGGATTTTGAGGAGAAAGCATTGCCATTTATCCTTAAACGGGGATGGAGATCCCCGAGTGTGGTGGGTGAAGAGCGCAAATTGTTGAATAAACTATTTTTTCAGAAATCAAGGATAACCAGGTCCGTATGGATATTGGATGGTAGGTTTGTAGCCGTTACCGGATATAACGGCCCAGATGCGGCCACCATTTTAGACGTTATTTATTCCGGCCGATCTATTCCGTCTCTGCCGGAAGGCCTATACTCACCTTTATATTAATCTACGCCTTATGATAATTATTAGATTTATTTCGCTGATTTTTTTGGGAAATGTATTAATCGCTAACGGACTACCCTGTTTTGGACAGTTAAAAGGGAAAGTGGTGGCGAGTGATTCGGATGAACCCCTGTCCGGTGCAAGTGTTTATCTCCACCTTTCGAATGCAATGGCAATAACTGATGCTGATGGGCATTTTTCAATTTCACTCAGTGACTTCCCCGATACCTTACACGTCAGTTACATTGGTTATAAAGAACGGCGTATACCGTTAGGAGGTATAGCGAACGACACACTTGATATTTTTATGCATCCATTGGAATTATCAATAGAAGAAGTGGATGTGAACATCAATACGGGGTATTACCGGTTGCCGAAGGAACGGATGACTGGATCGTTCGATTTTATTGAATCTTCGAAGTTAGTACAGTCAAACCAATTCAATCTTATCGACAGGATAGAAGGTATGGCACCGGGTATCCAGTTTGATAGGAGAAGAGGCACGGACGATTCAGACTATAAGGAAATACGGATTCGTGGTGTCAGCACATTATACGCCGATCGTACACCGTTGATCGTCCTGGATGATTTCCCTTATGAAGGAGACCTGAACAACATTAACCCGGATGACATCGAGCACATAACCATACTGAAGGATGCAGCAGCGGCTTCGATTTGGGGCGCAAGGGCGGCAAATGGAGTTATTGTTTTGACAACCAGGAAGGGTAGTCGGCATCAACGAGCAAGGATTTCTACTAATGTAGGGCTCCATGTGAAAGATAAGCCGGATTTTCATACAACTTACGGGGTGTTGGATGCAGCGGGGACCATCGAGTGGGAACGGTTGCTGTTTGAGCAGGGGCGCTATGACCAAATGGAGAATTCAAGCCAGTATCCTCCGTTGACGGAAGCCGTTGAACTGTTTATCCGGCAAAGGGATGGTCTCTTGACCTCCGGAAGTTTTCAGGAGGAAATTGAAGAGCTTTCCAAAAACAACCTCTCGCGGGAAGCTGCGGATCATCTTTATCGAACGGCCTATGGACAGCAGTATAACATCGCGCTCAGAGGCGGTTCTGAAGCGGTAACATATTCGCTAAGTGCTGGTTTTGATCAGAACCCGAGTAATGTTATGGCGAATGACCATGGTCGCCTTACGCTTAATGCGAACAATACATTCAGGATTCAGAAAAAGCTGACGTTAGGTACGTCAGTCCGTTATGCAAACAGTACGGCCCGAAACAATGGAATAGGGTTGGCGTCATTTTTAAACTCACCCGCTTACACCCGTCTGGCGGATGAGGACGGTGAGGCATTGCCAGTATTAAGTGACTACAGAGTCAATTACATAGCGGGGGCCGAGCGAGAAGGGCTGCTGAATTGGCAATACCGGCCACTGGACGAAGTGGGATTGAGTAACTTCATGAACCGTAATCAGGATCTGATTTTAGGCTCGTATATCCAATACAGTCCGGTATCATATTTAAACTTGAATCTGAACTACCAGTATCAACAGGTGGCTATTAGCCAGCGGAAACAATACCATGAAAACAGCTACTTCACTAGAAATTTGGTGAACCGGTATACACAGACCGATGGTAATCGGGTTATAAACGAAGGGGCCATTCTGGATGATTTATCCGAAACGATGTCTACCCACAACCTAAGGTTGCAGTTAAACTATTCAAACAAGATTTTAAACGACAGGCGGCTTGACTTTCTAGTTGGCGCGGAGGTGAAAGAACGGATTTCAGAGGGAAGCGGATTCCGTCTATACGGATACAATGACAGGATATTAACCGCCCAATCAGATGTAGATTTTGCATCGCGATTCCCAGTTCGGCCGGCCTCTTCGCTCCGGATTCCATTGGGCTACAATAACCGGCTCAGCGGAACAATTGATCGTTATTTTTCGGTCTATGCCAATGTGGGTTTTTCCCTGACGGATGATTTGCAATTATCTGGGTCGCTGCGGAGGGATGCATCGAATTTATTCGGTGTGAGGGAAAACCAGCGTTGGACGCCATTATGGTCAGCGGGTGTCGCTTGGCAAGCATTGGACGGTGCTCAGAATGGTTTCAGTTGGGTAAACGATCTCAGGATCAGGCTAACCTATGGCTTTAACGGAAACATCGATAAAGGGACATCTGCTTTTGTCACGGCATCATATTTAACGGATGCCATTACAGGGCTGCCAAGGGCACAGATTCAAAACCCGGGGAATCCGGAGTTGACCTGGGAAAAATCACGGGTAGTTAATCTCGGCTTTGATTTCGCAATTTTGCAACGTAGGTTAACCGGAACGGTTGATTTATACACCAAGCGAATAACCGATCTCTTGGGTAATGTGCCTGTCGAATCAACCAGCGGCTTCACCGCAGGCTTAGGCCCCCCTTATTCGTACCGGACAAACTACGCTGCGATGCGTAACGATGGTGTCGACTTTTCTATCAATAGCCGAAATATTATATCGAAATCGTTTTCGTGGGAAACAAGTTTCCTGTTTTCTTTTGTACACAATAAGTTGGTTGATTATCAGCAATCCAGTACCAATCCGTTGGATTTCTTGACATCCGCCTCGGGTATTCCACGGGAAGGATATTCGCTTGATGCCATATACAGTATCCCTTGGGCGGGCTTAAGCGCCGATGCTGGTGACCCTCAATTTTACCTGGATGGTGAGGTTACCAACGATTTCACTAAATTCAGGGATATCCCATTGGATCAACTTATCGTCCATGGTTCATCGGTGCCAATAATTTTCGGATCGTTAAATAATGGGATTCGATGGCACGATTTTTCTTTCCATGCGACATTGACATTCAAGGGGAATTACTATTTCCGCAGAGAGTCGATATCGTACAATAAGTTTTTATCGGATAACAAAGGACACGCCGACTTTCACCAGCGATGGCGAGCTGCCGGGGATGAATTAACTACCGACGTCCCGTCCTTTCCCGCTCAGAATAACTCAAACAGGGATCTGGTTTATAGTCATTCCAACATCCTAAAAGAACGTGCCGATCATATCCGGTTACAGCAGGTGTCTTTTGGGTTCGATTTCTCGGAGGGGCTTTCTTCAATCGTTCCCGGTATAGAAAAAGCTGCCCTCTCATTTAACGTCTCAAACTTTGGTGTGCTTTGGGCACAAAATGTCAAAAACGTTGACCCGGAATGGTACAACCTATCCGTACAGCCATCGAAGAATTACACACTACGGTTGAATCTAATGTTTTAGTTATGAAAAAATACCAAATATTACTTTTATTCTCGCTTTTAACCGCTACTTCGTGCGATAGCTGGCTTGATATAAAAGCAGACAAAAAGCAGGTGGTTCCGCAGACGACCGATGAACTCCAAGCGTTACTGGATAATACGAATTTTCTTAATACGAATACCATGTCAGGGCTGCTGGAAGTATCCACAGACAACCTCTATCTAACCGAACCAGAGTGGCTGAGTAGAGGAAATATCGAAACACGGAATGGCTATGTTTGGGCCGAAAATATCAACGAAGGTAATGCGGATTTTTCCTGGATTGCATATTACCGGATGGTGTACTACGCGAACGTTGCATTGGAAGGGGCCAAAAAAATCAAACCTGATAGCGAAGCCGAGGCGATAGCGCTGCAAAACGTCATGGGCAGTGCGTTGTTCTTTCGGTCATGGGCGTTTTATCATTTGGCGCAATTATATGCCATACAATATAAAGAGGCGACAGCTTCGAGCGTCCAGGGAATCCCTTTGAGGCTAACTTCAGATATCCACCAGAAAACAAAAAGGTCGTCGCTTGCCGCTACGTATGGTCAGGTTATTGATGATCTATTGATAGCTATTGACCACCTGCCGGAGTTGCCCATAGTAGAAACTAGACCGAGTAAGCTGGCCGTATTCGGACTGTTGTCCCGTATTTTCTTGCAAATGGGTGATTTTAACCAGGCGCTGAGATACGCTGAGAGTGGACTGGCAATTAAGGGAGACCTTATTAATTATGGTGAAATAGACAGCACTTTACGGTATCCCTTTCCGTTGTTGAACAAAGAAGTGGTTTTTTACCAGACGATGACAACGGGGTCATTTTATATTGACGCTCAATTGTATAGCCTTTATGAAGACTATGATTACAGAAAGTCACTTTTTTTTAACCCGGAAGGCACTTTTTTTAAATTCAGGGGTTCGTATTCGAATTCCCGGACATTCTTTGCGGGATTGGCAATTGACGAACTTTATCTAATAAAATCGGAATGTTTGGCGCGGCTCGGCAGACTTGACGAAGCTATAGAATCACTTAAATACTTAATCGACCATCGATATAACGTAGATGCTGGACACCCAACGCTTAATCATTCTAATATTCTTGATGAAATACTTCACCAGCGACGGTTACAATTAGTTTATAGAGGGTTAAGGTGGTTGGATTTAAGGCGGCTAAATCTGGAACCGGATAGAGAAGTCACTTTAACAAGGGAGTTGGGAGACAAGATATATACGTTACCGCCAAATAGCTCAAAGTATATTTTTGTAATCCCGGATGATGTGATAGACAATAATCCAAATTTGTCACAAAACGAAAGGTGAAAATGAAAAGTATCCATGGGAGCATGCATCCCATGGATACTTGGATAAATTAATCCCAATAGAAAGTTTGACTATGTATATTGGCGTTAATCGCTTCCGTCAATGTAGTGACATTGGCTGGTTTCTCTTCCGTTAACTCCACGTAGCAATACTCTCCGCTCGGTCTATTGCAATCGGCCTCTGCTTCGTCTAGGCGTTGGCCGATATTTCCGTGTTCGTCGAGTGCGTACAAAAAGGGATCATCGGCGTTTAAGGCTGAAGAAGTTTTAAACGCCGAAAACCCGATAAACATAGCCGCAAAGGCTAACATGAAAGCGTATTGCCTTAAGAAATTAGAGATTGTACCTCTCATATGATGGACTTTTATTTCGCAATTGGAAAAAAAGCACCCCAAAAAAAGGTTTTGTTTGAAATTGCAATTTGCTTTGTGCGATTTGCTTTTTGCAAAGTGCAGATCAGCCTATTGCGTATTTTAATTCGTTCCGGTCACTGACGTGGAGATTCCGGTCACGTGCCTTCGCGCTTATCCCAGGCAAGCGCGTATTGCGTACGGTGTACAGGCATAGTAACGTTTTGATAAGGCCCTGCGCCTGAACAGGGCGAACTTCTTTGGGAAACGCTTATGGAAAGCAAACACGTGTAGCTTAGCAATATATTGGGTAAATGCAGCTGGCGGATCATCCGCCTGACGGAACCACCGCACGGGCTTCCGATATCCCCCGCGGCGACCGTCTTGGCCTACAGGCAAAGAAAGCCACACACCAAGGACCGCTAGCAGAAAGAAGACAAAATTGAACCAAAGATGATTATCCCAGCTTAAGCCGCTGATCACCGAGCCACACCCGCATGGGCGCTTTTCATACCATCCCAGCACGCCGAAACCAATAAACAGTGTAAATACCAGCATCAACCCGGCCGAAAGCCACATGCCTTGATGGGTACGTTTCTGGTTCGTGGGCCAAGCAAGCAGTACCGTTGCGCTCAGCTCCACCAGTGGTAGCATCCAGAACAGGATGTCCGTGCTCCACGCGGGGATGGGCTGACG
>Ga0182739_1001487_pt1 | contig 24512 bp, 17 predicted proteins | sample eDN5th30CBELigBY_FD_128873 | JGI IMG/M metagenome (GOLD analysis project Ga0182739, IMG submission 128873) | Enriched backyard soil microbial communities from Emeryville, California, USA - eDNA 5th pass 30_C BE-Lig BY (version 2) (version 2) | ecosystem: Environmental > Terrestrial > Soil >... | reverse complement strand
ATTGAAGACCTGGAGGAGCGCATCAATATCATCATCCACAAGCTCAAGTTTATTACCGACGAAAATAAGCCGCGTATCCTCTTCCTGGACGATGTTTTACCGGCCAACGTCAGCTGCAATGTTTATCTTGAAACCATTGCGCGCATTTCAGGCGGCATTCCAGTCGATACGCTTTCGGATATAGCAACAGTAGATGTAATCGTCGTGGTGAGCAAGCAACCCATGCCGCAATTACTGACGGCATTGCCTACACTGCTGGCCACACCCGAATGGTCACAAACAACGGCTATAAAAAACGGAAATGTGTATATCATCCATCACCCCAACCACCTCAGGCAGCCCGGCGCGCTTATCGCGGACGACATCGAGATCATGGCCGAAATCCTCCACCAAAAACAATTCATTTTCGGTCGCGACGAAGATGCATGGATGAAATTCGAGTCTTAACTTCATTACCGTTCCGCCATCAGGTAACGCTTGAATGCGCTAAAATCTACACCCAATGCGACCGCTTGCTTTTCTCGGCCTTCCAAATGGTTCACTTGGGCGGGGATAGCGATCTTCGTTGCAATTTCTACCGGGAACACTTCAGGGAATTTGCATGGATGAGCGGTCGACAAGAAAACCGTTGCGTATGTTCCGGGATATTGTTCACGATAACGTTCCCCAGCCAGCCATGCAATGGCTGTATGCGGACAGGCGATGTATCCATATCGATCGAATATCGTCTGGATGGCCTCCCGTGTTTCATCATCGGTAACCGTATAGGAAGAAACCACCTGTTTCAATACCTCCGGGTCGTTGTTAAAAAGGTCCATAATCCGCACCCAATTGCTTGGATTGCCCACGTCCATAGCATTCGCCAGCGTCTGCACTGATGGGCGCGGTTCGTACCGACCGTCCTGCAGGAAACGTGGCACGGTATCGTTCACATTGGTAGCAGCGACGAAATGTTTTACAGGCAATCCCAACTTATAGGCCAATAAGCCCGCGCCGATATTACCGAAATTTCCACTCGGCACCGAAAACACCACATCCCGTATGCCCTGCGCCTGCAACTGCGCATATGCATAAAAGTAATAGAACGTCTGCGGAATCAGTCTGGCGATATTGATGGAGTTGGCCGACGTAAGTCGGAATGCAGCTTTCAATTCCGGGTCATTGAATGCTTCTTTAACCAATGCCTGGCAGTCGTCAAAGGTGCCATCCACCTCAATGGCCCTGATATTCTGACCGTTCGTGGTTAACTGCAGTTCCTGTATGGGGCTTACTTTCCCTTTAGGATACAGTATCGTCACCCGCGTGCCCGGTACGCCCAGAAACCCGAGCGCCACCGCTCCTCCAGTGTCACCTGAAGTTGCTACCAACACGTCCAGCACCTGCTCGTTTGTTTGTGAAAGCACCGCCATCACCCTGCTCATAAAACGGGCACCGAAATCCTTGAAGGCTAATGATGGTCCATGGAAAAGTTCCAATACCGCCACTCCGCCATCCAACGGACGCACGGGCGCATCAAAATTAATCGCATCAGCAATGATCCGACGCAAATCAGGTGCAGGTATGGCCCCACCAATCAATGCAGACGCCACGTTAAATGCGATTTCCTGAAAAGAGTGATTTGAGAGGTGCTGGATAAAGTGTGCATCCAGGGTCGGAATGATTTCCGGCATGTATAATCCTTTATCTGCCGGCAAGCTATTGAATACGGCTTCCTTAAACGGTACGCGTAGCGTCTTGTTATTTGTACTGTAAAATTGCATGGTTATGTTGTCTGGTTAGTCACCTATCTCCTTCGGTCCCGTCGTGTTGATACCTGATACGTATCCGTTACTATCGATACCTTGATTGTTCAATAGCTCCTGTACGGTGGCAGTAATCTGTCTAGCTACCTCTTTACTTTGCGCAAAGGCAAAAACTGATGGCCCCGAACCGGAAATGCCGAAACTGAGTGCCCCCGAATCCATGGCTACACGGCGCATCTCATAAAATTCGGGAATGAGGATGGCACGGGTAGGTTCGATGAGTACATCATGCATACTCCGCCCGATAAGATCGTAATCATTGCGGAATAATCCCGCTACAAGTCCCGCGATGTTGCCCCACTGGATTACGGCATCCTTAAGCGCAACCTTCGTGCGGATCATTTGCCGTGCATCACGGGTAGGCACGTCCACATGCGGAAACACCACCGAAGCAAACAACGACGGCGGTGCTGGCAATGTTACCACGTCTAGCGGAGTATAACCTCGAATCAAAGTAATCCCGCCCATTAGTGCGGGGGCCACATTATCAGCATGGCCATGACCACAGGCCAGTTCCTCACCTTGTACTGCAAAGGGCAATAGTTCTTCGCGCGTCAGCGGATCACCCAGGAGTCTATTGATAGCGAACAAGCCTGCTACGGTACTTGCCGCACTCGACCCCAGCCCACTGCCAATGGGCATATGTTTATGCAATGCTATCTCCACGCCTATATCAGTCCGGCCCAGCTGTTGCAGGTAAGTCAGCACACTGGCACTCACGGTATTTTTCGTTGCCTCTCGAGGTAGGCGCCCATCGTCGCCGGTAATCTCCACCAGATGCACGCCCGGATTATTTACTTTCCGTATGCGTACCTCATCGCCGGGCTCATCAAGGGCAAACCCCAACACATCAAAGCCACACACCATATTGGCTACTGTAGCGGGCGCAAACACGTGCACCTGATCTTTTTCCATTACGCTCATCTGATTATGCTCCCACATTTACTAAATCTGCAAATACACCGGCCGCGGTCACTTCAGCGCCCGCACCCGGCCCCTTAACCACCAGCGGCCGCTCCTTGTATCGTTCCGTGGTAAACGATATGATGTTATCGCTACCGGACAGCGCGAAAAAAGGATGATTGCTATCTACCATTTCCAGTGCAATATTCACCTTCCCATCTTCCAGTGTCCCGATATAACGGAGTATTTTATTTTCCTGTTGTGCCTTTTTCTTCAAGGCATCGAAGTGTGCGTCTGCGGTTTTCAGTTCGCGATAAAAATCGTCCACCGAGGCCGCATTGATACAGGCATCCGGCAAGATAGCATCCAATTGTACCGCTTCGGGTTCAATAAGGTGTCCGGCATCGCGAGCCAATATCAGCATTTTACGCATGAAATCAGTGCCTTTCAGGTCATCACGTGGATCAGGCTCGGTAAAACCAAGTTCCTGGGCGGTTTTCACCACATCGTAAAACGATGCATCACCCGTAAAGTTGTTAAAGATATAGGAAATGGTACCCGATAAGATGGCTTCGATACGAATGATTCGGTCGCCGCTCATCATCAGGTCGCGGAGTACCCTTACAATCGGCAGTCCCGCCCCCACATTGGTTTCATAAAAGAAATCCACGCCATGCCGGCGGGCGGTATCCCGCAGGAGTCGATATTGGTCAAAACGGCCTGAATTGGCTATTTTATTGCACGTTACCACGGATATATTTGACTGGAATATCCCCTCGTAATGGCTAATTGGCTGCTCGCTGGCCGTGTTGTCGATAAACACGCAATTAGGTAGATTCAGCTGTTTCATACGCGATACGAACACATCCAAATCGGCCTGTTCGTTCGATTCCTGCAGCTGATCCCTCCAGCTATCGAGCGCGATACCATCGGCATTGAAAACCATCTTACGCGAATTGCTAATGCCCACCACCTTAATTTCGATGTCGTTGTTATCCAGCAGAAAGTCATGCTGCTCACGGATCTGCCGGAAGAGCGTCGAACCGATGTTGCCTGTACCTACGTTAAATACGTGCAATGTCTTATTCAACTTTGCAAAGAAGGCATCATGTACGGCATTCAACGCCTTTGCAAGGTCATCGTGGCTAATGATGACCGAAATATTGTACTCCGACGATCCTTGAGCAATCGCCCGTACATTGATGCCATTACGTCCCAACGCATGAAATAATTTACCCGACATGCCTGGTGTCTGTTTCATGTTTTCACCGACAATGGCGAGTACGGAAAGGTTATCTTCGACTTCAGGCGCCGACAGCTTGTTCGCCTGCAACTCCAATTCAAACTCATTTTCTATAAGGGCTTTTGCCCGTTGTACATCAGCAGGGTGCACAGCAAACGTGATACTATGTTCCGAGGAAGATTGGGTAATCAATACTACGTTGATCTGTTCGCGGGCCAGCAAAGTAAACAACCGCCCGCTGAAACCTGCCCGCCCAACCATGCCACCACCCACGACGTTTAACACGCTTATTGCCGGAATAGACGAAATCCCTTTAATTGCCAGTGATGTCTTGCCACTGTCGTACTGGATTACCGTACCGGCAAAAGCAGGATTAAATGTATTCCGGATCACAATGGGAATCTTTTTGAGAAAAGCAGGAATCATTGTAGGGGGGTAAATAACCTTAGCCCCGAAATACGACAGCTCCATGGCCTCTGTGTATGAAAGAACAGGTAATGAAAATGCTTTCTTCACAATGCGCGGATCTGCAGTCAGCATCCCATCCACGTCAGTCCAGATTTCAATGGCACTGGCTCCGAGCGCTGAACCGATGATAGCGGCGGTGTAGTCGCTCCCGCCCCGTCCCAAAGTGGTTACGCGTCCCTCCTCATTGGCGGCTATAAAACCGGTAAAGAATAATAGCTTCGCGTGGTTTTCGGCCACGTATGCCCGGATAGCTTGCTCTGAAAGCGGTTGGTTCACGTGGGCACCACCGAATTGGCTATCGGTTTGGATAAGCTGTGTGGTATCCACGAAGTCCACCGCAGGAAAATACTGATCTGCAATTTTGCTTACCAACAAAACCGAGCACCGTTCGCCGTAGCTCACTATCAGATCCTTGCTTTGCAGGCTAAGTTCACGCAAATTATAAACACCTTGCAAAAGATCTTCCAATTCATTCAGGTAAATTTTCAGCTTGGTAAAGACCGGATTTTGCCGCTTTACGGCAATAAGTTGTTTCACCACCGAGAAATGGCGCGATTCCATTTCTTTCAGTCCGCCGAGAAAATCCTTCCCTTCGGCCGCATCCGTCGCGAGCCGGGTAAGCAGATTAGTCATTCCGGCCATCGCCGAGAGTACTACCACGGGCTGCTCACCAGCCTCATGTGATTTCTTTAGGATTTCGAGGACTGCAGCAATGCTTTCTACAGAACCCACGGAGGAGCCGCCAAATTTGAGTATCTTCATGTTATTTCCTATGCCTACGCGTTGAAACTAAAAACGCCCTCCTCTGCTCGAGGAAGGCGCTTTATGGTTCTTATCGTTACGACTACATAAACTTACTTCCTCCGTGTATGATACCCGGTGGTAATCGTTGATGTAATGGTCGTGTTTGTATTCACTATGATTGATATTTCCGCGACAAAGGAAATCCTTTATTTTGAAATTTGCAAGAAAAATATCTTTTTTTTACGATTACTTCAGTACAACAAGACACCAGACGGTTCAGTTTCCGGATAAGCAGATGGATATTCAACAAATTTTAATACCTTTAACGGAAAATGGAGGAGAACACAAGCCATGTCTATTATACCAAGCGTCCACTTTTTGTTTATTCCATTCATCCTCATCATGACAACAGCCTGCAACAACACACAAGATACCCGACAATCAACATATAAAACAACAGGGAATATCGAACGCGTCGATCCCGCATTGGATGCCATCATAGACACCACCGCCACGATTGAAATTATTGCCGAAGGTTTTCAATGGAGCGAGGGACCGCTTTGGGTAGAAGCCAGGCAAATGCTACTATTTTCGGATGTACCGGCGAATACGATTTATAAGTGGACCGAAGAAAGTGGCACTGAAGTGTACCTCCAGCCGAGCGGCTATACCGGGACCGAACCCAGTCAAAGTAAGGAACCAGGCAGCAACGGACTGTTGTTGGATAGCAACGGCAACTTGGTCCTTTGCCAGCATGGCGATCGGCAAGTGGCCCGGATGGATGCTCCGTTGGATAGGCCATCAGCTACCTTTACCTCCCTGGCCAGCCACTATGACGGCATGCGCTTTAGCAGTCCCAATGATGCCGTGTACAGCAGGGACTGTGAACTATTCTTCACCGATCCGCCTTACGGTCTGCCAGCACAAAACGATGATGATCCCGCAAAAGAAATCCCTTTCAATGGGGTATACAAAGTGACGCAGGCCGGTGACATCATCTTACTGACCGATAGCATCACCAGGCCCAACGGCCTTGCTTTCTTTCCCGACGGGCACACCCTATTGGTTGCCAGCTCCGATCCAAATGCAGCTAATTGGTATCTGCTGGATGTCCGAAACGCGCCAACCATCCCGATGTTGTTTTACAGTGCCACCGATGAGCGCGAAAACCTTCCCGGACTGCCGGATGGACTGAAAATCACAAAAAACGGCACCATATTCGCCAGCGGTCCCGGTGGCGTATGGATATTCAACCTCGACGGTCATGTGCTGGGAAAAATAAAACTGGACGCTGCCGCATCCAACATTGCGTTATCTGCTGACGAGAAAACCCTATACATTACCAACCACCAGCAAGTATTGCGGGTTACAATGAACAGATAGGCCCAAACTCCTTATCTCTACAGGCTATCCCCCTGTCGGCAATCCACTACAATATCTGATTATCAACCGGTTTATCCTTGCATAAAAGGAGGGCGTTTATACCTTTGTCGTCACTTAGGAAAAAGGGAACCGTCGCATACGGCACTTCTCCGATAAACGAACTAAGATGTATACCGGCAAAACATACGGAATAGATATCAGCTTCGAAACACTCAAGCTGCCCCTGCAGCACGATGTGTTGATCTTGTCAAAAAACGCGAGTCAGGGCAAGCGCGGATTGGGGAGGTCACTGGAGCTACTGGCACCGGGCACCTTCCATCTGGTCGATTCCGATATCAGTCTCGAAGGTATCGAGGCGGTTTTCGTCAATCGGCGTATCCTTACCAAAATCCCGATCGAACGAATTATACACATCCTGCAGCAGCATGTTTTCGAACATGTTGGCGAAGGTGAACTGATACAGGTTGATATGCACGTGCGGATATCCATGAGTAACCTGAATAATTAAAATGAGGCACAAACGGGGACAATGAATATACAATCACTGATAACCAAACATTACACGACAATAGACGCGTATGCCGGAATCGTTTATGCAACGGACCTCCTGCGCACCGCAGATGTGCTAGTTGTGGTTGAAAACGAAGAGCCTGTCGGTATTATCACCGCATCGGACCTCGCCATGAAACGACATCATATTGTGGCCGACTGTGTAAGAAACTGGCCATCAGTTTCCTACAATGAATCGGTAGGTTCGGTATTAAACCGGATGAGCGCATCCGGTGCTACGGCATTGCCAGTTACCTCCAAAGGGAGCTTCTATGGAATCATCAAGCAGGTAGACTTGTTGGTGCACCTGCACACCGACCACGAAAAGCAACGGGCCGCATTACTCGCCGCTGCTCACGATCTCCGCAGTCCCATCGCCTCTATTACCATGCTTGGCACCATCCTCAAGGCCGATCCCGCATTGGGCAAGCATCAAGAGTTGATCGATAAACTGAGCGAAAGCTGTGATTATGCACAGATACTCATACAAGACATCCTCAGTGCAGAGCAATCAACGGGAGAAACTCTGGCACTCGAAGCAGAAAACATCGATGCGCTGGTTGACGAATGCATTATGCCCTTATCTGAGCAACTGGAAGAAAAACAATTGATATTGTCCAGGCAGTTGTACAGCAACCTCACCGTAAGGGTAGACCGCCACAAGCTTAAGCGGGCCATCAACAATATGCTTTCAAATAGCATCAAGTTTTCACATCTTGGCGGCACCATTACATTATCCACGCGCGCAGCTCCCGGCGACCGCGTTTTTCTGGTAGTCCGGGATACCGGTATCGGCATACCCGATCACATGCGTGAGCGGATATTCGATAAGTTCACCAAGGCCCGCAGACCGGGTACGGCGGGCGAACCGACAACCGGCCTCGGATTGTATCTCACCAAAACGATCATCGAAGCACACGGCGGCACCATAGAAATGGAAAGCGATGGAAAAACCGGCACCAGTTTTATCGTTTCATTACCTGCTTAAGACTACCGCTTCAGGTTAAGGCCGCGTATCCGCTCTCCCGAATGCACCACCGTGGCCCCACGCCCCGCAAAAGTGGAATGATTTTATTTTCATAACATTAAGCTTCGCGTAAGACGGCTAAATCACATCAAGTACTACAACTCAATGTCAGATTACTTCAATGTCAATGCTTTAAAGGAGCGTGTCAGCTCCGTGAGCGACTCCTCCACGCCCATCCGTTCCAATGATGAGGCACCTACGAAGCCTTGCACATCGGTGCGATCCAGCACCCACCGCACATCGTCTGGCGTATTAATGGGGCCGCCGTGGGCAAGAAAGAAAGTGTCGGGATTGACTGATCGGCCCGCTTCAATGATCTCCTGGGTGCGCTCAACCGCGAAATCCATGCTGCGCGATGCATTGACCACACCTATGGACCCACCCACGGTGGTACCCACGTGCGAAATGATGGCATCGGCACCGGCATCCGCCATCTGCCTGGCCTCCTCGGGAGTAGCTACATATACAATTGAAAACAGATCCATCTTCGTAGCCAGGCGGATCATTTCCACCTCTTTCGCAAAGCCCATCCCTGTTTCCTCAAGCACCTGCCGGAAATGTCCATCTACAATGGAATGGGTAGGGAAGTTATTAACGCCCGAAAAGCCCATATCTTTTACTTTCAGCAGGTGATGCCACATGCGCCGCCGCGGGTCAGACCCATGCACCCCGCAGATTACCGGCACTTCGTTCACAACCGGCAGTACCTCAAACTCGCCGATTTCCATTGCTTCAGCATTTGCATCGCCATAGGCCATCAACCCGGCGGTTGAACCATGCCCGGCCATACGGAAACGCCCCGAATTATAGATGATGATCAGATCGGCACCGCCCCGCTCAATGAATTTAGCACTGATACCGGTGCCCGCACCGGCTGCAATGATGGCTTTTTTTTCCGCAAGCGTCTGTTTCAACCGGTCCCTTACTTCCTTTTTCGTATAGGGGTTACCCACCCCGGTCCATGGATTTGGCATAGCTAAAATTGTTTTTTGTCTGTGGCACGAAGGTCGTCAAGTTTCCCAACATTCGCAAATTCGGCAGGGTTACGCCTTTTTATGCCCCATTAAGCGGAGTAAGGTAGATACAGCCTGGCGTGCAAAGCCATCGTCATTAATATGCATAGGAAATTCCGTTACTGCCACCTGTTCGCCCGCCGTTTCACGTATCGTGTCAAACAGTGCGCGGTTCGTTTGTGGAGCGGCGAAGACACCACCTTCCGCATCGATTTGAGACAGCCCCCCAGTGGGTAGTAAAATAGCAACGGGTGCAGTGGCACGATTCAGTTTGCCGGTAATCCGTCTTGCCAGTTGACGGTTTTCCTCCATATTGGTACGCATCAGCGTCACATCGGGTGCCCAGTTATACAGTAGGCGCCGACGGTACGTTGTGGGCACCGTATCCAGATGGGCAAAATTAACCATGTCCAGGCACCCCGGAGCCACCACTTGCGGAACTCCGCAACGTGCCGCAGCCTCCAGCCGTGCGGGGCCGGCACTACAGATACCGCCACAGAGCTCATCGGCCAGTTCAGTGGTCGTAAGGTCCAGCACCCCTTCAAAACATCCCTCTTCAATCAGCGATTCCATGGTCTGCCCCCCCACGCCATTGGCGTGGAATACAAACACCTCATACCCTCGTGCCTGGAGCAAATCGGTACAGGTCGTTACGCAGGCGGTAGTATTTCCAAACATAGAAATCGCAATCCGCCCATTAATATCTGAATCATTATCCACCACCTGAGCGTTGGCCATACCGCACAGGGCCGCCGCGGCCTGCCTCATCAGCATCCGGCTGATGCTGTTCAGTCCAGCAACATCCACTACCGAGGGCATCAGTGTGATATCTTTGCTACCTACTTGCCGGGCGAGATCCTTCGACGCCACGGTGCTGAGGCACAGCTTGGGGATACCGAGCGGAACGGCCTGCATGGCAGCTAGCGCAATATACGTACCGCCGCCACCGCCCATTCCCATTACCGCTTTCAGTCTACCCGCGTCATTGAGCTGCTTAAGGATGCTGGCGCTACCCCGCCCCATGACATCCACGGCATAACCCCGGTCGGCTCGCCCCTGTAATTCCACGAGCACATGGCTAGCGGCTGCCGCTACCTGGTCAGCGTCGAAATCGATTGGAAAATCAGCCGTGCTGCCATATATACCCGTATTGATGGTTATCACCGACTCGCCATGGGCCAATACACAGTCGCGGAGAAACGAAAAATCAGGTCCTTTGGTATCAAAGCAACCCAATAGTACGATGGATTTTTGAGAATTAGCCATAGTCTGCAACAAAATTATCCAACACCTGCATCACACTGTACCCTTCCTGCACACTGCACGGATTGGGGGCCATACCGCGGATATATGAAACCACAGCAGCAATCATCGGTTGCTGCACATGTGGCAGGGGTTCGAAATCAAATCGTTGTGTGCGCTGTCCGCTTGTAAGTTCAATGGGTCGGTAGTCGAATATAGAGAAGGTAAGCGTTCCTTCGGAGCCAATAACTTCACACACGTCGCGCTTCTCCGCTACGTTAAACGCCCATTGCCCGGTAAAAAGCACGCCGCTTTCAAATCCGATCTGACCCGACACTACATCTGCTGCCCGGTACAATTCCGTCTGGTTGCAGGCCATGCCCCTGCTCGATGAAATGTCGCCAAAAAAATAACACATGAGGTCAATCTGATGCGGTGCCAAATCGTGGAATAACCCGCCACCGGATTGCTCCGGATTCAGCCGCCATTGCATACCTGGCGACTGCAGTACTTCCGCCGTGAGCGGGGGCTGGTAGTAACGCAGGTTGGCAATCCGTGGCACACCAATATGGCCATCAATCAGTTCTTTTACCCTTTTGAAGTAAGGCTGTTGCCTGCGGTAATGGGCTACGGACAGCTTCACACCACACGCCTGTTGCGCCTCAACCAATACTTTCGCCTCTCCACGATTCAATGTCATCGGCTTCTCCAGGTATACCGGCTTACCCGCCCGCAGCGCTGCAGTGGCGTAGTACAAATGACTATCGGGCGGTGTGGCAATGTAAATCGCATTCACGTCGGGGTCGTCAATGAGTTGTTGTGCATCGGTGTACCATCGTGGTACGCCGTGACGCTCGGCATAGCTTTTTGCCCTGGCGGCGTCCCGCCGCATCACCGCCACCAATTCAGAATGTTCTACTTGCTGGAATGCCGGGCCGCTTTTCACCTCGGTCACATCCCCCGCACCGATTATTCCCCACTTTACTTCCATAGTTCACGTCGTTTAGTGTGTGATTACAACAACCCCTTCTCTTCCAGCGTCGCTCTGATCTGCTTATTCTTGTCCCAAAATTTATTTTCGATGGTATCAAATACCGCTTTGAATGCAGGATTACCGGTAAACGGGGCTACCATCGTGTCTTCTTTAAACAACAGGATCCAATATTGGTAGTTATCTTCTTTCGAAAACTGGCGCAGGTGGTTAATCATCCCGGCCTCATCCTCCCGATAGGCTGCAAACAGTGCCAGATGCATATGTTTATAAATGGATTTGTCGGCATCGGCAAACCGCTTGAAGCGTGCAAAACACGCTTCGGCTTTCTCCCTATCGCCTTGTCGCGACCAGAGGATGGCCATATCCAGATCGGCCGTTTGAAAAAAATCCAACTCGTTCGCTTCGCGCAATTGGAAAAACCGCTGATAGTAGCGGAACGCTTTTTCGTCATCTCCAGCATGAAAATAGAGCTTACCCAATTCCTGCAGGATATGCATCTGGCTCGAATCTTTGACCAACTGCGCGAGCAGTAATTCCTCCGCTTTTTCCGAATCATGGTACTTTGCGTAAACCGACACAGCTTTCAGCCATTGGGCAAACGAATTATTGGGGTCATATGTAATAGATTCGTCCACATACTGCAAAGACTCGTCGACAAATCCAGTTTGTATCAGCGCATTGCTCAGGTGCAAGTAATTCATGCTGGCAGTAGCACTGTCCTGTGCAGCCGGGTCAAGCCGAACGCCCTGCAGGGCATATTCGAGGTATTTGGCAGTATTCGGTACCCGCCAATTATAAAAATCCGACAGAAAATGAATAATCAATGGCGAGTTCGGCTTGTACGCCAATGCTTTCTCCAAGTATGGAATAGCCGAATCATACGCCTTTTGATTCACATAATGAAGCCCCTTCGCAAACAAGCTCTCCGCCAGCGTAGGATCGTGGAGTAAGGCCATGTCGGCATAAGAGCCAATGGTATCGACATATTGCGGTTGTTGCTGGAATACGTCGAGATAATGATACGCAATTGCCGTAACGGCATAGGCCAATGCAAATTCGGGATCGCGGCTGATTGCGCTATCAAGCTGGCCAATAGCCGTTTTCAAATTTCCCGTCCCGCCTTGGCGCATCCGCTCGGTCGCCTTCAGGAACAGGTCATATGCTGCCAGATCGGCGGTTGGAATCCGCTCAATCTGCTTTCGCTCTTCCCAAGTTACAATCGCCTGTATCTCCTTAGCGATGTCTTTTGCTATTTCCTGCTGAAGCCCGAAAATGTCCGTTACTTGGCGTTCATATTGCCTGGCCCATAGGTGGCCGTCGCGCTGCGCATCAATCAATTGGATGTTGAGCAGTATCCGGTTGCCAACCTTCTGGCCACTCCCCTCCACTACATAGCTGACTCGGAGTTCATCTGCCAGTTCGGGAATGGTCTTCGTCGTATTCCGGTACTTTTCGGTGGAAGTGCGGCTCACTACCCTGAGGTCCTTTATTTGCTGAAGGTTATTCAGCGTGGCTTCCATCAGCCCGTTGATGAGGTATCTGTTGGTAGAGTCGTCACTATCGTTCTTAAAGGGCAGTACCGCAATGGATTTCTCCATCGGGGCAGACGGGTTACGATTGCTGGCAAGGTAAATCCCTACACCTATAGCAGCCACTATCGCTATGGCCGCGACTGCACGTAGCCATGAGCCTCCTTGCCTCAGTGGGGTGGGCGGAGGGGATGTTGCTTCCCCACTTTCCCGTTTTTTTCCAACCGCACCTGGCGGGTACCCGAAGTGTTCGCGAAAACATTTGATGAAATAAGATGTACCGCCGAATCCTACCTGATGTGCAACTTCCGAAACCGTGTATCCGCCTTGTTCCAACAGTTCCATGGCGCGAACGAGCCGAATCTCACGGATAAACTGGCTCGCTGATCGGTTAGTGCTGTGTTTAATCCGTCGGAGCAGGTTAGATCGACTCATGTGCATACGGTCTGCCAATTCAGACACGCCGAATTGCTCATCCGCCATTTCTACCAACACCGCAGCTTTACATCGCGCAATAAAATCATTAGCTATCGGATGCGATTCGTCGAACATGGGTTAGCAATGCGTAAGCACACAAAGATAGGTTTTGCCAGGGTATTTGCATCATAATTTATACGCACGCGCCATATTTTCCATCAGTATCATCAAACTTGATGCATTTATCCGCATAGCTCCTTTCCCCGATTAGGGCAATGGCAGACCTTTGTTCCGTCCGCTGAATGGACCATTATTGTATCATTTAAATCAAGTAATCATGAACATCCGTAACATCAATCCAAATTACCAATGGATACTAGTCGTTTACCTAGCTATCGCCGCAGCCTGTACGGGCGAAGGAAATTCATCACAGCAGACCAGCGAGGTAACAACCGGTAAAGTGGAGGTACCACAAGTAGATATCCATACGGCGGTAGTCAGCAGTAATGAGGAGGCCCTTCGGCAGCATATCGCGGCCGGTACGGACCTCAATGCCAGGGATCCATTTGGCGGCTCCAGTCCGTTGATTACTGCAGCCGTATTTGGCAAGACAGACATGGCCAAAATCCTCATCGATGCCGGCGCTGACCTCGACTTTCAGAACAATGATGGTTCCACGGCACTCATCTCGGCAGCGTTTTTCGGGCGGCCTGAGATCGTCCGGTTACTGCTGGATGCAGGGGCCGACAAAACCATTAAAAACAAGTACGGTGGAACGGCCTACGGATCGGTCATCGCCCCGTTCAGTGAAGCGAAGGCCACCTATGACATGCTAGGCAAAGCACTGGCGCCGATGGGACTCAAACTAGACTACACGCACCTCGAAAAGGTGCGGCCTGAAATCGCAAGCATGCTGAAATAATGGAACGCCGTTACGATATCGACTGGATACGAGTCATTGCCATTGGCCTGCTCCTGGTATACCATGTGGCCATTGGCTTCCAGTCCTGGGGCATCATGATTGGTTTTATAACCAACGATAAACCCTGGCCATCGCTATGGATTCCAATGACGCTACTCAATGTATGGCGTATTCCGTTGCTCTTTTTCGTATCTGGCATGGGCGTGTATTTCGCCCTCCGCCGCAGAAGCTGGGCGCGGCTCGTCAAGGAACGCGCCCAGCGTATCCTATTGCCTTTCGTATTCGGCATGATTGCTATTGTACCGGTTCATATGTACATTTGGCAACGATACTACGCATTTGAGGTAAGCTACGCGCCTGGCCCGGGCCACCTCTGGTTTTTAGGCAACCTGTTTTGCTATGTGGTTATGCTATTGCCCGTGTTCTATTACCTGAAGCAACTGGAGGGACAACGCCGCCCGAAATGGATAACCCTGGTTTGCCGAACACCGCTGGCTTTGCTGCCCGTATACGTGCTATTCGTTGCCGAAGTACTGATTGTCCAACCTGTTCCATTTGAGCTGTATGCCATGACATGGCATGGGTTTGCCATTGGCTTGCTGGCCTTCTTCTATGGGTTCCTATTCGTTTGGTACGGCACGTCATTCTGGCAAATGCTGCTCCGCTGGCGCTGGTTATTTGTAGTGGCAGCTACGGGTCTTTTTATTCTACGGCTTACATTTTTTCAATCGATGTCCCCCACTTATCTTGTCGCTATCGAGTCAATTAGCTGGATTCTAACCATATTCGCTTTTGGATATCGTTACCTCAACCGTCCAAGCAGGGCGTTGAGTTACCTGAGTCAAGCGGCCTACCCCGTTTATACCGTGCATATGATATGCTTATATCTGGCTTCGACGATCGTCTTTCCGTTATCCCTCGCCGTTCCCATTCAATTTATCCTGGTGCTGTTACTCACCGCTGTTGGCTGCTTCGCCTTGTTTGAACTGCTTATCAAACGGGTAGGATTTTTACGGATACTTTTCGGATTGCGGCGACGTTAAGGTGAATAACCTTTAAACGACATATGTATACCCATCCATAACCAGAATTAACCTAAACTTAATAGACCTGCGATATAGACTTCAGAAACGGCTACTAATTTTGTTGTCAGAGATTTTTTTGGTTGAAGAAAAAATATAACTTTGTTGTTAACAGACCAAAAATAGTCCTTAAGATCAATAATAAGTAGATTGGTTTATCATCATGTCTGCACGTATCGAAGTAGCTGCCGAATTGATTGCACACCTGAAAAAAGGAAAAGAAACTGCATTTCGTAAAATTTATGAGCAGTTGCATCGACCCGTGTACCGTACTATCCATACCCTGGTAAAGGACACCGAAAAAACCGAGGAACTGGTGCAAGAAGCATTTGTTGCCCTGTGGTCAAACCGCAGTCGCTTGCATGAAGATCAACCGCTCTATCCCTATGTCTACCTCACTGCCAAACGACTTGCCATCGATCATTTCCGGAATACCCTGCGGGAAGCCCGGGCCATGGATTATCTCAAAAACACTTCCTCATCCATAACTCACAATACGGAAGAATCGATAGCTGCTTCTGAACTGCAACGATTTACCGAAGAAACGGTGAAACAGCTGCCTACCCAGCAGCAGACCGTCTTCATGCTGAGCCGCCATGAAGGGTTGTCTTACGACGAAATTGCACAGCGGCTTCAGATTTCTCCCAATACCGTACGCAACCATATGGTCTGTGCACTAAAGGCTATCAAACTCCACTTTATCCAAGGTGGGTTTGTTTCATTATTCGTTGCTGCGCTTACAAGCTGTTGGTAAAAAAATCAACACCACTAGTCCTTTCCCATTTGCCGTCCGTTTATTCTTTTAAACGCAGCACGTAACTACGTATGAGCAAAAGTAAAGATCGGCTTCATTTTTTGATAAAACGACACATTGCCGGCACACTCAGTGAGCAGGAGCTGGTAGAGTTGCACGATTTCGACGATACCGCTATCCAACGTGCACTCAACGAGTTGCTTGACAGCACACACAATGGCAGTTTAACCGACATCCCGGACGATGCCATTCCCAGCAATAAAATGTATCGCGAAATCCTGCATCATCCGAAAGTCTTGGGCCACAAAGACGAAGCCGCTCATCGCCCCCCGTCATTCCATGGGCGATATATCTGGTGGGCGGCCGGCATGGCCGCGCTGTTATGCATCGGCATCCTACTGTTTCGCATGCATTACACCGCCCATGCACCCGTGTCTGATACTGCGCTGGCTGCCTCGCCCATTTTACCGGGCGGCAACAAGGCGACACTTACATTGGCAGATGGCAGCGCCATAGCGCTCAATGAAGCACAGGGAAGCATCATCATTGGCGGCAACCACATTACCTATGGCGACGGCACGCAGCTAATCGGCGAACAGCAACCGATAGGCGAGTACCTCGAACTTACCATTCCGCGTGGTGGCACATATCATGTCACGCTTGCAGACGGCACCGAAGTATGGCTCAACGCAGACACTCGTTTCCGATACCCCGCAGCGTTCACCGGCCATCAGCGTATCGTTGAGCTCGATGGCGAAGCGTTCTTCGCCGTGGCAAAGCAACAGCGGCAGAATGGCCCGGGAAATATGCCGTTTCTTGTCAAGACGAAATTCCAGACGGTTGAAGTGATTGGCACGCAATTCAATGTCAGTGCCTACGGTGATGAAGCCGCAGAGCGCACTACCTTAGTGGAGGGTGCCGTACAGATCATCCCCAATGACGGAGCAACACAGCAACTTTACCCCAACCAGCAAGGAATTGTGACAGCAAACCGAACTCAGGTAAAGACAGTGGATATCAACAATTTCACTGCATGGAAAGATGGCTATTTTGCCTTCTCAGACGCACATATCCGCGATGTCATGCAGGTCATTGCCCGATGGTATGATATTCAGGTAGATTACGCTGATGAAACACCTGATGCGCGGTTCGGCGGCACCATATCGCGGTTCTCCGACTTCGAAACGTTATTACAAACCATCGCCCTGACCGGCTCGGTCAGGTTTAAAATCACAGGAAGGAGGGTTACCGTTATGACATAGCCGCGCAATACGATGTCCGCGGCCGGGTCTGGGAAAAGCATTCAGGAGCGTTGCGACCGCCCCTGAAATGCATGCATGACACATGGCCATGTGGATTATCAAACAAGGATAAGTAAGAAGCAAACCCTTTGTTAAAACCCTATTCAAATGTATAAAAAAATTACTGCACATCACGACAAAAGCAGCATATACCGCTGTCAACGTGTCCCCAAAAATGTTATCCTGGCTATGAAACTAAGCGTTATCTTGTCTTTGGTCTGCTGTCTGCAGGTGGGTGCATCCACGTATGCGCAGCGCATCACGCTGGCAACCAAGCAAGCCGCATTGGTAGACGTACTTAAAAGCATCCGGAGCCAAACCGGATACCATCTGTTTTACGACAGCGGCACGATAAACGGTGCAAAGCCAGTTACGGTAACACTTCAGGATGCCACGCTCGAAGAAGCCCTTTCGGTAAGCTTACGCGGGCAGCAACTGGGGTATCAAATCGTCGATAAAAACATCATCATCACCCGCGAAACCCACACCTCCACCGCAGCCCCGGTGCACATCGTTCGTCTCCAGGAAATTATCATTACTGGTCGCGTTGCAGACGCGGCCGGCAATCCCTTGGAGGGCGTCACCGTACGGCTCAAAAACAGTGCGGCGGGCGTTACCACTGATGCGTCTGGAAACTACCGTATTTCCGTACCCAACCGCAATCAGACATTGCAGTTCTCTATCGTTGGCTTTACCGCGCATGAAGCCGCCATCCCGGCGGGCAACACATTGAACGTCATACTCGAAGAGGAAGTGAGTGACCTAGACGAAGTAGTGGTTGTTGGCTATGGCACCCAGCTCAAGGCGAACCTTACCGGTGCAGTAGATCAGGTGGGTTCAGAGGTACTTGAACAACGCCCCATCACCAACCTTTCGCAGGGATTGGTGGGCGTAGTACCCAACCTCAACATCCAACTGCTGGATGGTAAGCCTAACCAGTCGCCCGAATTCAATGTAAGGGGGATGACCTCCGTAGGGCAGGAAGGCAGTGCACTGGTGCTCATAGACGGTGTAGAGGGCGATCCCCGCATGCTTAACCCCAACGATATCGAAAACATATCCGTACTAAAAGACGCTTCATCGGCGTCTATTTACGGCGCGCGTGCTGCCTTCGGTGTCGTGCTTATCACCACCAAAAAAGCGGTGGAAGGCACGACATCCATCACCTATTCCACCAACTTTTCGTCACGGGCGCCCACCGCAGTCCCCGACAACATGACCGAATCGTACCCTTGGGCACAAGGCTTCAGTGATGCCTGGTCGCGGTGGAACGACAATGGCAATACGCCTACAGCGGTAAACAAAACGCTGCCCTTCTCACCAGCCTACCTGGCGGAGATCAAGCGGCGCTGGGAAGACCCTTCGCTGCCCCGCGTAGAGGTAGACCCCTCCACGGGCGAGTACCGGTATTACTACAGTACCGACTGGTACCGTGAGCTGATGAAAGACCGCTTCTATGCGCAAGATCATAACCTATCGCTTTCGGGCGGTAATGACAAGGCTTCGTTTTACGTAAGCGGCCGCTTCAACGGACAGGACGGGCTGTTCCGCTACAATTCAGACGAATACAACATGCACAACCTCCGGGCCAAGGGTACTATCCAGCTTACACCATGGCTGCAGGTGGAGAATAATACCGACTTCTCGCGGATGACCTACTTCCAGCCGCTCAACGTGGGCGAGGGCAGCGGTATCTGGCGTAACATGGCCGACGAAGGCCATCCGTTGGCGCCCTTACTCAATCCGGATGGTTCGCTGTCTTTCTCGGCGGCCTACACCGTGGGCGACTTCTACATCGGCCGCAACGGCATCGACAACACCCAGCGGCAGCTGCGCAATCGCACCGCCGCAACCGCCCAATTTTTCGACAACAGCCTCACCATACGGGGCGATTTCACGTTCCAACAAACGGACATCGGCTCCAGCCAGAACCGGGTGCAGGTACCCTACAGCCGTTACGAAGGGGTAACTGGTTACACCGGCACCAATACCAACGATCTGGAAGAAAGGAACCGCACCACCGAATACCTGGCCACTAACCTGTATGCAGACTATGTAACCAGCATTGCCGATGCACACAATTTCAAACTGCTGGCCGGATTCAACTACGAGCAATCACGGTACAAAAACGTCACCGTGCGCCGCAACGGCATTGTGTATGATGATGCAAACGACATCAACCTCGCACTGGGCCAGGGCATCGTCACGACCGGTGGTTACCAGAAGTGGGCCATTGCCGGCGGCTTCTTCCGTGTCAATTACGACTACCGCGGGCGGTATCTGCTCGAAGTCAACGGCCGGTATGATGGGTCATCAAAATTCCCCATCGACCAACAATGGGCATTCTTCCCATCGGCCTCCGTGGGCTGGCGCATCTCCGAAGAACCGTTCTGGAATGTGAGCCCTGCCGCCGTTTCCAACCTGAAACTCCGGGCGTCTTACGGTTCTTTGGGCAATGGCAACATCGACCCGTATGAGTTTACCGAAAACTTTGAAATTAAACAATCCGACCGCATCATCAACGGCGTCCGGCCGCAGCAAACCGGGCAGCCGGACGTCGTCCCTATGGGATTGACGTGGGAAACCGTTACCACCGGAAACGTGGGCCTGGAGTTCGGCATGCTCAATAACCGCCTCCAGTTCGTAGGTGACCTCTACCGCCGGTGGACCACCAACATGTTTACTGAAGGCCCTACCCTGCCAGCCGTGTTCGGCACGGATGTACCCAAAGGCAACTATGCCGATTTGGAAACCACCGGCTGGGAAGCCTCGCTCAACTGGCGTGATCAATTTGAAGTGGCAAGCAAACCATTTGGTTACGGCATCAAGGTATTCATGGCCGACTCATGGGCAACCATCACCAAGTATAACAATGCAGAGATGAGCCTGGCACTGCCCCATTATACCGGCCAACGCCTCGGCGAAATCTGGGGCTATCAAGTGGAAGGCCTCTTCCGCTCCGCAGAGGAAATTGCCAACTCTCCCTCCCAACACAACATCCCCAATACCAACACACGGAAAAACTATCCGGGAGATATTAAGTTCAAAAACCTGGATGGCGATGATGTCATTTTCCACGGCGAAAACCAGGTTGGCAATTCCGGCGACAAAACCATCATCGGCAATTCGTCGCCTCGTTATGCCTATGGTATCAATTTATCGGGCGACTGGAGCGGCTTTTTCGTTTCCGCCTTCTTCCAGGGCGTGCTGAAGCAAGACTGGTACCCATCGCCCGAAGCCCGTTTCTGGGGACAATACAACCGCCCGTATAACCAGTATCCCGCCTGGCAGCAAGACAACATGTATCGCGAGGAACTGGGCAATTTTGACGCCTACCTGCCGCGGCTGGTCGGCTACATCGCCCAGGGCACAGGAAGGGCATTGAATATGCCGAACGATCGGTACCTGCAAGACGCCTCGTACATCAGGCTGCGCAACCTACAGGTCGGCTACCGTATTCCGCAGGGTGCACTGAAGAACTTGCATGTCAAAGGGCTCACGGTGTACCTATCTGCAGAAAACCTCTGGACCTGGTCGCCGATGTACAAATGGACGCGCGATACCGACGTAACCGGCATTTACGGATCAGACCGTGACCTCAGCGGCGGTAAGAGCGGCGATGGTTACAATTACCCCATGATGCGATCTATCGCCGCTGGGTTAACGCTTACTTTTTAATGATAGCATGATGATGAATTTTCGATATATAATTCTCCTGGTAGCAACGCTATCGTTTGCTGCCTGCGAATTGGACGAGATGCCGGTAGATACGGCCACCAATGAAGCCATATTCGGATCGGCCAGCGGCATGGAACTCTATGCCACCTCTTTTTACGACATTCTACCCGGCACCGATGTCGGCGTATTTACCGGCGATGATGTGTCGGACATCGTAGCCCGCAACGGTGTGGACAACTTGTTATCTCCGGGCGCACTGAGCCCGATAACCAGTACAGGCTGGGATTGGGATGATCTGCGCAACATCAACTATTTCATCGAAAAAGCGTCCGAAAGCACCGTTCCCGAAAAAGACCATTACCTGGGCGTAGCCCGCTTTTTCCGTGCCCTGTTCTATTTCAACAAGGTGAAGCGTTTCGGCGATGTTCCCTGGATCGATAAAACTATCGCGGTGGATGACGAGGCCACGCTGAAAGGCGAGCGCACCGATCGGTTTACCGTAATGGAAAATGTGCTGGCCGATCTGGACTTTGCCATCGCAAACATCACGCTTGAATCCGACCCCACCTCCACGCGCGTTACCAAAAATGTAGCGCGGTCTTATAAAACACGGATATGCCTATTTGAGGCTTCATTTCGTAAATACCATACGGATTACGGTATGCAGGCTACGGCGGATGCATGGTTCCAGCATGTGGTGGATGCCGCCAACGCCATCGATGGCTTCAACCTGCACCGGGCTGCCGATGAGTCGCGCTCCTATCGCGAGCTGTTCATCACGCGCGTGCCGTATGCAGATGAAACTATCCTGGCGGTCACGCTCGATGCCAGCCTGCAAGTATTCAGCTCGGCCAACCGTCGGTTCATCAGCCCAACATATGGTAATCGCCCCAGCCTCACGCGCGACTTCGTGAAGATGTACCTCAACCTGGATGGGACGCGCTTTACCGACCTGGCCGGATACGAAGAGATACCGTTTATGGAAGAAGTCGAAAACCGCGATCTGCGGCTGCAGCAAACCATCCGATCTGGAAATTATCACCGTACGGAAAATGGCGTTCCCGTTATTGCGCCTCCCAATCTCAGCCAATCGTTCACCGGCTACCAGCCTATCAAATGGAGCTACGACGAACGGTTCCCTTATGACGATGAAAGCCGCAACGACAACGCCCACATTATTATGCGGTGGGGCGAAGTACTGCTGAACAAGGCCGAAGCACTGGCCGAACTGGGCACCATGAGTGCTTCAGACTGGGCATCAACCATCGGTGCATTACGCGGCCGGGCAGGTATAACGGGGCCTTCCTTAACGACGCTCCCCACCGCGGCAGATCCGTACCTGCTTGCTTACTACCAAGGGCGGTTTACTAACCCCATTCTGTTAGAAGTGATCCGTGAGCGCACCGTAGAATTGATTTTCGAAGGCCTGCGCCCCGACGATCTCCGGCGGTGGAGACTGGGCGAACTCTTCCAGGATGCCGCTATGAACGGCATGTATGTGCCCGCGTTAGGCGAATATGACCTCAATGGAGACGGTGTGATGGATGTTTACTTCTATCAGGGAAGCGAACCTACACCATCCGACCCGTCCGTGGCAATGGTAGACGTATCGCCCTCGTCTGCGGCCGGCCGGCGCCAGTTGTCAAACGGTACCTCGGGCGAACTGATTTTCAACCCCGGTGAGCGGCAATGGGAAGACCGTAAATACCTTTACCCCATTCCTCAGGCCGATCGCGAACTTAACCCGGCCCTTGGCCAAAACCCCGGATGGTAACCATGAAAACGTATCTTCTTCTCTTGTCATTCGTTCTGCTAGGCAGTACGAAGGCGCAAACGCAACCCAGCAGCAGCATCAACGTTGCCAGTTATAACCTTCGGATGGACACGCCGCGCGACAGTCTGAATGCGTGGCCCCACCGGAAAGAAAACGTCAAAGCGCTCATCCAGTACCATAATTTCGACATTGTGGGCACGCAGGAAGGTTTCCTCCATCAGTTGCAGGATCTCATGGGAATGCCGGGCTATGCCTATTTCGGTGCCGGCCGCGATGATGGCAGGCAGGCGGGCGAACATTCGGCTATCCTGTACAAGAAAGACCGTTTCGAGGTTATTGACTCGGGCAATTTCTGGCTGAGCGAAACACCTGATAAACCAGGCCTGGGATGGGACGCCACCTGTTGCAACCGTATTGCCTCCTGGGTAAAATTCAACGACCGCCATACCGGCAAGGCATTCTTTGTGTTCAACGTGCATTTTGACCATCAGGGGGTTGTGGCCCGTCGCGAGTCGGGCAAGCTGATGGTGGCCAAGATAACGGAGATTGCCCAAGGCTACCCGGTAATCTGCACCGGTGATTTCAATTCTACGCCCGAAACCGAGCAGATCGAGCGCCTCTCTACCGTGTTGCAGGATGCATACACAGCTACGCAGATGCCTCCTTATGGACCCGTGGGCACCAGCAATGGTTTCCGGTTTACCGCATCGTTTAAGAATCGTATCGATTACGTTTTCGTAAGCAACCATTTTGAGGTGCTGACCTATGCAGCACTTACAGACGCCAAAGACCAGCGATATCCGTCAGACCACCTGCCTGTAGTGGCCAAGGTTCGTCTTGCCGATTAACAACAGCCATACACCGTATCGCAAAAAAGGTGCCTCACTGTACAGCGAGGCACCTTTTTAATCACATCCAGACTAAACATACGCTTCGCCATTGGGTACATTGGAAGCTTCCCGATCATCAGCTATTGCCGTCCGGGCTATCGGCAAGGTAAGGTAGAAGGCGGAGCCTGTACCTGGTATGCTCTCCACGCTTATCGTTCCGTTCAACCGATGGGTCAATTCTCGGCAAAGGAACAATCCCAAACCGATTCCCTTCTCACTTTCAGTACCGTAGGTCGATTGGATTTGCCCGTTAAAAATCTCTCTAATATCGTCGTCCGTCATTCCTACGCCGCTATCGCGCACGAAAATGGTGCATTCATCCCCTGCACCATCTTCGGTTACGCCCACGGTGACCATCCCTCCTTGTGCTGTAAACTTAATGGCATTGCTGACGAGATTGCGGACAATCAGTTCCAGCATTTCCACATCGGCAGTTACCGTGGTATCGCCAGCCGTATCCACACGAATGCCTACTCCCTTCTTCTCGGCGATAAACCGCTGTACCTCCAGCACCCGATCAATGACGGCTGCCGGGGCTACCGTTGTAAATACGGGGTTAATTCCCTTTATCTGTCCGAGCACCCATGAAAGTACGTTATCCAGAAGGTCCGACGTATTACGTGCTGCAATTAACAATTCCTCTTCCAGTCCCCGCTCCTGTTCGGCGGAAAGATTTTCTTTTGCCAGGATTTCGAGTGTGCCGGTAATCGCATTTAGGGGGTTCCTCAGATCATGACCCAAAATGGATATTAGTGCCAGTTTCTCATGATTTGCCTCTTGCAACAACCGGTTTTGGT
>Ga0182739_1001486_pt1 | contig 24532 bp, 19 predicted proteins | sample eDN5th30CBELigBY_FD_128873 | JGI IMG/M metagenome (GOLD analysis project Ga0182739, IMG submission 128873) | Enriched backyard soil microbial communities from Emeryville, California, USA - eDNA 5th pass 30_C BE-Lig BY (version 2) (version 2) | ecosystem: Environmental > Terrestrial > Soil >... | reverse complement strand
GTAGGAATCATGTCTCGATCCGCTGCCGTTCGCCGCCTGCCCCCGTCGGCGCCTCCCCAGGCGCCGGCGGGGGATTTCCTCGGCTCAGGCGTTGCCGCCACGCGGCGGCGGGGCCGCGGCACGACCTCGAACGCCTCGGGCCGTTACGAGGCGCTGGCGCGCATCGCCTTCGACGACGGCTGGCGTTCGATCGAGCAACTGCCGCCGTTCGAGACCACGGTGGCGGTCGATGCGACGCGCACGATCATCTCCCGCAACGAGTCGCCGGACATCTCCTTCGACCGTTCGATCAATCCCTATCGCGGCTGCGAGCACGGCTGCGTCTACTGCTTCGCGCGGCCGACGCATGCCTATCTCGGCCTCTCGCCGGGCCTCGACTTCGAGTCGAAGCTGTTCATGAAGCCCGACGCCCCGGCGCTGCTGGAGCGCGAGCTTTCGGCGAAGAACTACACGCCGCGGACGATCGCGATCGGCACCAATACCGACCCCTATCAGCCGATCGAGCGCAAGCACGAGATCATGCGCGGCATCCTGGAAGTGCTGGAGCGCGCCGGCCACCCGGTCGGCATCGTCACTAAGTCCGCCCTCGTGACGCGCGACATCGACATTCTGGCGCGGATGGCCGAGCGCAACCTGGTCAAGGTCGCGCTCTCGGTCACGACGCTCGACGCCAAGCTGGCGCGGCAGATGGAGCCGAGGGCCGCGACCCCGACGCGGCGGCTGGAAGCCCTGCGGCAATTGTCGCTGGCCGGCATCCCCACCACCGTGATGGTCGCGCCCGTGATCCCGGCGGTGAACGACGCCGAGATGGAGCGCATCCTCGACGCCGCGGCGATGGCGGGCGTGAAGGAGGCGGGCTACGTCCTGCTGCGCCTGCCGCTCGAAGTCCGCGACCTGTTCCGGGAATGGCTGACCGAGCATTTCCCCGACCGCGTCGAGCACGTGTTCCGGCTGATCCGCGACATGCGGGGCGGCAAGGACTACGACGCGACCTGGGGCAAGCGGATGAAGGGCTCCGGCCCCTATGCCTGGATGATCGGCCGCCGGTTCGAGATCGCCTGCGAAAAGCTCGGGCTGAACCGCGAGAAGCGCTTGCTCGCGACCGAGCACTTTCAGGCTCCGATCAGGGGCGCCGAGCAGTTGAGCCTGTTTTGACGGGCGTTCGGCCGATGGCTGCTTTGCTGAGCCGCCGGCAACGCGCGCGGAAAGCGCAGCGCTAATTGATCCGCCGCTCTTCGGCGGGCGGCATGAAGGACGGATCGAACACGTCGGCGAGCTTCGGGCGGTTCTTGAAATTGTAGGAGACGGCGAGCTGGTCGAGCCCGGTATCGAAGCGCGCCTGATCGATGTCGCCGATGCCGTGTTCGCGCACGGCGCGGGTGACGATGGTGTCGCGGATGGCGACCTTGAGCCGCTCTAGCTCGCCTTCCGCATGGCCGCCGCCAGCCATGTGGCGCATCACGACCGGAATGGCCGCGGGGGGATCGTTGACGGTTTCCTTGAGCCCGGCGAGCAGGCCGCGCAGGAAGGCGCGGACGGCGTCCGGCTGCTGTTCCAGCACTTTGGCGTTGACGATAATCGCGGCGCCGTAGAGCGCGAGCCCGAACCGTCCCATCACCATCGTGGTGATGTCGTCGCCCGGCACGCCCTTTTCGCGCAGCGTGATCGGGCTGTTGAACGAGGTGCCGGTGGCGGCATCGATCTCGCCCGCGACCAGCATCGGGTCGCGCACCGGAATGCCGACGTTCACAAGGCGGACCTTGGCCGGATCGATGCCGTTGAGCTTGGCGAAGGTCGGCCACACCGCGGAGGCGTTTTCCGCGACCGGCGCGCCAAGCCGCTTGTCGACCAGGTCCGCCGGCGTCGAAACGCCGCGGCTCTTGCGGCCGACGATGGCATAGCCCGGGCGGTTATGGACCACGAACACCACTTTCAGCGGGGCGGCCGGGTTCTGGTCGCGGTAGCGGATGAAGGCGTTGATGTCGGCGACGCCGAGATCGAACTGGCCAGACGCGACGCGGGTGATCGACTCGAGGCCGCCGTTTGCCGGCTCGATCGTCACGTCGAGACCCTCGGCCTTGAAGTGGCCGCGCGCCTGCGCGAGCAGGTAGGGCGCGCTCGGGCCCTCGACGCGGCCTTCCAGCGAGAGCGATAGTGCCGTCTGGGCGAGCACCGGCGGGCCGGCGGCAATGAGCAGAGCGGTTCCGGCTGCCGCTGCGACGGTAAACCGGACGCAGCTCCAACGGATGACGCTGGTACCCATTCCCGTTACCCTTTGTGGCCGAGCCTGCTCGGCAGAAAAAGCCCGTCATTCCCTGACGTGGGATTCAGGCTAACGAGAGGCCGGTGCAAGCCCGAATTACTGTCAGGGAGAAAACAATTTGTGAGCAGAGGCGACCCGCCCGAAAAGCCGCCCACAGAGCCGCCGCCACGCAGCAATGGTCCTGCTCCGGAAAACCGGAACGATACGCAGCGTTCGAATTGAGGATAGGCGGCGTCAACCTTCGATACAACCGCGGCATGGATTGTTGGTAACCGCATTTTCTTCGGCTGTGCCGCGGTAACCCGAATCTCGTTCCCCGGCCAAGCCGCGCTTGGGCGCGGCGCAGAGCCGGGGTCCCGGTTTGTCTTGAACTGGCCCCGTAAACCGGAGGCCCGGATCTCGCTTCGCATCGCGATGCTCGTCCGGAACACGTAGAGGACGGTGAAAACCGGTTCCGGCTTCGAGACGCCCCTGTGCGCCGCCCGTTTGCTGCATAGGTATCGTCTGCATGGCCACTCCGCCGAGGGAAGGCGTATGGGATCACCGTCGAACGAAGCCGCGCGCGTAGCAATGCCCGCATTTGCCGCGCTTTATGCGCCGCCGGACGAGGAACTGGCGCGCAGCTTCCGCGCCGCGCTGGCCGGCGAGCGTGCCGCCGACGCGCGCATCGCGGAGGAAGCGACGCGCCTCGTCGAGGCGGTGCGTGCGCGCTCCGGTGGCCTCGGTCATATCGAAGACTTCCTGCGCGAATATGCGCTCTCCACCAAGGAGGGGCTGGCGCTGATGGTGCTGGCCGAAGCGCTGCTTCGTGTGCCCGACCCGGCGACCCAGGACCGACTGATCGAGGACAAGCTCGCGGCCGGCGACTGGGCGCATCACGAAGTAAAGTCGGACGCGCTGCTGGTTTCAGCCTCCGCCTGGGCTCTCGGCATTACCGCCAGCATCGTGCGCCCCGGCGAAACGCCGGATGGCATCATCGAGCAGATCGCGCGGCGGCTGGGCCTGCCCGCCGTGCGCGCGGCGACCCGTCAGGCCATGCGCCTGCTCGGCGCGCATTTCGTGATGGGGCAGACGATCGAGGAAGCGCTCGGCCGCGTGCGCACGGCGCCCGGCCTTCGCTATTCCTTCGACATGCTGGGCGAGGGCGCGCGCACCGCCGCCGACGCCGAACGCTATTTCGCGTCCTATGCCCATGCCATCAAGGCGATCGGAGCGGCGGCCGGCGGATCGGGGAACGAACCGGGCATATCGGTCAAGTTCTCCGCGCTGCATCCACGCTATGAGGCCGTCTCCCGCGAACGGGTCCTGCGCGAACTCGTCCCCCGCGTCATCGAACTGTGCCGCATGGCCAGAACGCGCGGCATCGACCTGACGGTCGACGCCGAGGAGGCGGACCGGCTCGAACTCTCGCTCGACGTGGTGGCAAAGGTTCTGGCCGACCCTTCGCTGCGCGGCTGGGACGGATTCGGCATCGCCGTGCAGGCCTATATGAAGCGCGCGCCGCGCGTGATCGACTGGATCGTCGATGCGGCCAAAGCGCTCGACACCCGGCTCACCGTGAGGCTGGTGAAGGGCGCGTATTGGGACACCGAGATCAAGCGCGCGCAGGAGCGGGGGCTTGCCGATTATCCGGTGTTCACGCGCAAGGCGATGACCGACCTCTGCTACGAGGTCTGTGCCCGCAAGCTGCTCGCGGCGCGGCCGCACGTCTTTCCGCAGTTCGGCACCCACAACGCATTGACGGCCGCGACCGTGATCGAACTGGCCCGCGGCGTCGAAGGCTACGAGTTCCAGCGTCTGCACGGCATGGGCGAAGCGCTTTACGAGGAACTGCTTGCGGCCCGCCCGGATGCGGTCTGCCGCATCTATGCGCCGGTCGGCAGCCACCGTGACCTGCTCGCCTATCTCGTGCGACGGCTGCTGGAGAACGGCGCCAATACCTCCTTCGTTTCGGCGGCGGCCGATCCCGACATTCCCGTCGCCGATATCGTCACGCCTCCGCTTGTCGCGCTCGGCGACGGTCCCCCGCGTCATCCGCATATTCCGCTGCCGCCCGACATCTATCAGCCTGAGCGGAAGAACTCTGCCGGCTTCGAATTCGGCGACCGCGCCGCTTTGACGGCGTTGCTTGAAGGCGTCGAACGCGCCGGGCGCAAGGCGGCGCACGCCGCGCCCCTGATCGACGGCGTCAACCGCGAAGGCCATGGCCGTCCGGTAGTTTCGCCCATCGACGGCGGCGTCGCGGGCGAAGTTGTCGAGGCCGATGCGGACTTGGCGAAGGCTGCGATGGCGGCGGCCGCTGCCGGCTTCGCCGCATGGTCGACAACACCTGTTGAAACACGCGCAAACATGCTCGACCGTGCCGCAGACGGCATCGAGGCGGCGCGCGACCGGCTGCTCGCGCTGCTGCAGAACGAGGGCGGCAAGACGCTTGACGATGCGATCGCCGAAGTGCGCGAGGCGACCGATTTCTGCCGCTACTACGCGGCGCAGGCGCGGCGCGAGCTTGCACCGGCATCGTTGCCGGGGCCGACCGGCGAGTCCAACAAGCTGATCCATCGCGGGCGTGGGGTGTTCGTCTGCATCTCGCCGTGGAATTTTCCGCTGGCGATCTTCACCGGGCAAATTGCGGCGGCGCTCGTCGCCGGCAATGCGGTGGTCGCCAAGCCGGCCGAGCAGACGCCGTTGATCGCCGCCGAGGCGGTGCGCATCCTGCACGCGGCCGGCGTCCCGGCGAGCGCGCTGCATCTCGTTCCCGGTGATGGCGCCATCGGCGCCGCGCTGGTCGCGGACCCGCGCGTCGGCGGTGTCGCCTTCACCGGCTCGACCGAGGTCGCCTGGCAGATCAACCGCACGCTCGCCGCCAAGGACGGACCGATCGTCCCGCTGATCGCGGAGACCGGCGGCATCAATGCGATGATCGTCGATTCGACCGCGCTGCCCGAGCAGGTCACCGACGACGTGATCGCGTCGGCCTTCCGCTCCGCGGGGCAGCGCTGCTCCGCCTTGCGTTTGCTTTGCCTGCAGGATGTGATCGCCGATCATGTGCTGGCGATGATCGAGGGCGCAGCGCAGGAATTGAAAGTCGGCGACCCGCGCGATCCCGCAACCCATGTCGGCCCGGTGATCGACGCCGAGGCGAAGGAAAAGCTCGACGGCTGGCTCGCCCGCATGGGAAGCGCGAACCGGCTCGGCTTCCGGTGGACCGGCCGTGAGGCGCTGCCGGCGGGAACCTATGTGCCGCCGGCCATCGTCACGCTCGACCGCGCCAGCGATCTGAAGGAAGAAATCTTCGGCCCGGTCCTGCATGTCGTGCGCTGGGACGGGGACCAGCTCGACACCCTGCTCGATGAGATCGCGGCCAGTGGTTATGCGCTCACGCTCGGCGTTCATTCGCGCATCGACGCGACCGTGCAGCGCATCGCGCGGCGGATGCCGCACGGGAACATCTATGTGAACCGCAACATCATCGGCGCCGTCGTCGGCACGCAGCCGTTCGGCGGCAGCCACCTCTCCGGCACCGGCCCCAAAGCTGGCGGGCCGGCCTATCTGCACCGCTTCACCGCCGAGCAGGTGGTCTCGATCAACACCGCGGCCGCCGGCGGCAATGCGACGTTGCTGGCCGAGGTGGAAGAGTGAACGCGCGTGTTACTCCCCCAGAATCTCGATAGCTAAAATTTTAGCGAATCCGTTGAGCGCCCGCTAACGCTGTGCGGCGAGAAAGGCCCGGGCACGGCCGGAATTGACCAAGGTCAGCAATCCGATGCCGGCACTATGCGTCCCGACAAGGTTGGGCCATGGACGCGGGTACCCTCATCATCGGCACGCTCGGCGCGGCACTGATCGCAGGCGGCATTGCCGCGCGCGCGATCGTGCGGCATCGCCGGCTGCTGCGCGTCGTGCGCGGGCTGGAGGAGAAGCTCGAGGAACTCGCCGACCGCAACTGGGAACTGCGCGACAGCGCCGAGCGCGCGCGCAGCCTGCTGCAGGCGCAGGGCGACCTGATCGTGCGTCGCGACGCCTCGGGCGCGATCACCTATGCCAACGAGGCCTACCGGCTGCTCGCGGGCGATGCCGAAATCATCGGCACCGATTTTCAGCCGACGGTCGATGCGCAGCGCGAACCGACAATGCTGCCGGACGGCACGCGCGTACGCGACCAGGCGATCGCGGGACCCGGCGGGCCGCGCTGGATCTCCTGGCGCGAGGTCACGGTGCGCGATCCGGGCAACAACCGCGCGGAGACGCAGAGCGTCGGCCGCGACGTGACCGCGCGGGTGGCGGCCGAGCGCGCGCTCGCCGAGGCGCGCGATCAGGCGGAAGCCGCGAGCGGCGCGAAATCCCGCTTCCTCGCCGCGATGTCGCACGAGATCCGCACGCCGCTCAACGGCATCCTCGGCATGGCCGACCTTTTGCGCGAGACGCCCCTGACGCCCGAGCAGGCGACTTACGTGAATGCGGTCGGCAATTCCGGTCGCAACCTGCTGGCGCTGGTCGAGGACGTGCTCGACTTCTCCAAGATCGAAGCCGGCAAGCTGGCGCTCTCGCCGCTGCCGTTCGCACTCGCCACGCTGATCGAGGAGACGGTGGAACTGCTGGCGCCGCGCGCGCAGGAGAAGAAGCTCGAGATCGCCTCCTATATCGACGACGCGCTGCCCGCGCGCGTGATCGGCGATCCGGTGCGGCTGCGGCAGGTTCTGTTCAACCTCGCCGGCAATGCGATCAAGTTCACGCCGGCGGGTGGGCTGTCGATCGCGGTCACTGCGGCGTCGGATGGACGCGTGACGTTCACCGTCGAGGATACCGGAATCGGGATCGCCCCGGCGGCACAGGAGCGCATCTTCGACGAGTTCGAACAGGGCGAGAGCGCGCAGGTTCGCCGGCCCGTCGGCGCCGGCCTCGGCCTTGCGATCTCGCGCCGCATCGTCGAGCACATGGGCGGCCGGTTGTGGCTGGACAGCAAGCCCGGTGCGGGTTCGCGCTTTTATTTTTCGATCCCGCTGCCGGCGGATCCGGCAAGCCCGAGCGCAGCAGAGGCAAGCCCCGATCTGCGCGGTTTGCGGGTTCTGATCGCCGGGTCGCCGGTTGCAGGTCGCGTGATCGCACGGCGGCTCTCGGCCTGGGGTGCGCGCTCGCACCTTGCCACCGATCTCGCGGAGGCGCGGGAGCGGCTCGCAGACGGCTGCGATGTCGTGCTCGCGGACCGCGCCTTGGGCATGGACGCATTGCGCGAACTCGGCGCGGCGACGCCGGCCGGCTGCCAGCGCATCGTTCTGCTCGCGCCGGGCGAGCGCGGCGATCTGCCCGCGCTGGCCGCGATCGGTTTCGAGCGATACCTGATCAAGCCGGTCCGGGCGGCCTCGCTCGCCGCCATTCTCGGCAGTCAGGAAATCAGGTTCGATCCGCATCAGACCGCCGAACGGGCCACGGGCCCGTCGCTTGCGAGGCCGGCGCGCTCGTCCTCGCTCAACGTGCTGGTAGCGGAGGACAATGAAATCAACGCGCTGCTGACCCGCACGCTGCTCGTCAAGCTGGGGCACCGGGCGACGCTGGTGGAGAGCGGCGCGGCGGCGCTCGAGCACTGGGCCGAAGCGCGCGCGGGCGAAGCGCCGTTCGACCTTATCCTCATGGATGTCCAGATGCCGGAGATGGACGGGCTTGAGGCGACGCGGCACATCCGGGCGCGCGAAGCGGCAGAGGCTCTGCCGCGTACGCCGATCGTGGCGCTGAGCGCGAATGTCTTCGCGGAGGATCGCGCATCCTGTCAGGACGCAGGCATGGACGGCTTCCTGGTCAAGCCGCTCGATCGCGACCGGCTGGTCGAATGGCTCGCGAACCGCGCCGGGTCGTCGCTTGCCGCTTGAACGCGGCCGTTTGTCACAAACCTGTCCGCACTTCATGATGTAAAGGCTGTGGGTGGCCGCGCAGCGAATCGGCGCGGTTCACAAGCGAGCACGGGTAGCGTGCGCAGGGTCTGCATCCGCCGAGGGGAGCCGACATGCAGCGACACGTCGAAGCAATGCCGGGTGGGCGATTCTGGCGTGCCTGGCCGTGGCCGATCAATGCCCGCCTGTGGCCGGACCTGCAGGCGCTCAGCCCGTTCCGCCGTGCCTGGATGCAGCCGGAGGAAGCGCCTCCGCTGGGCCGGCTCGGCAGTCTCGAGATCAGGCTGGCACGCTCCGCGAAAGAAATCCGGCTGGCGCAGCGCCTGCGCTACCGCGTCTTCTACGAGGAGATGACGGCGGAGCCGGACACGCGCATGCGGCTTGTCCGCCGCGACATGGATGCGTTCGACGCCTTGTGCGACCACCTGCTGGTGCTCGATCACGCAGCGGAAGGCAGCGGGCTACGGCGCGAACCGCAAGTAGTCGGCACCTATCGCCTGCTACGTCAGCCGGTCGCCGAGCGGCATCGCGGTTTCTATACCGCCGGCGAGTTCGCCATCAACGAACTGGTGTCGCGCCGGCCGGACCTGAGATTCCTCGAGCTCGGCCGTTCCTGCGTGCTGGCGCCCTACCGCAACAAGCGCACCGTGGAACTGCTGTGGCACGGCATCTGGTCCTATGTGCTGGAGCACCGCATCGACGTAATGTTCGGCTGCGCGAGCCTCGAAGGCACGGACCCCGACCGGCTGGCTTTGCCGCTGTCGTTCCTGCACCACTTCGCGCGGGCGGAGGAGCCTTGGCGGGTTTCCGCGCTCGGCGCGCATGCGGTGGCGATGGACCGGCTGCCGAAGAATGAAATCGACCCCAAGCTCGCGCTGCGGGAACTGCCGCCGCTGATCAAGGGCTACCTGCGCCTCGGCGCCTGCGTCGGCGAAGGCGCGGTGGTCGACCGGCAGTTCGGCACCACGGACGTGCTGGTGGTGCTTCCGGTCGCCGGTATCAGCGGGCGCTATATCAACCATTTCGGCCAAAGCGCCGAGCGCCACGCGGCATAGGCCGCGTCGACGCACGCATTGAGAGCAGGGTGCTGCGGGTTCTTGTTTGAGCATCGCTTATTCCGAAAACCGGTATCCACTTTTCGGAGCGATGCTCAGCGGGCACGCTGCATTTTTGATTCTCCCGACGCTTGTCCCCGACCAGATTTGGCGCGAAGTTCGCCGACGGAATTGCGCGGACGAATTGCCCGCGCGAAACAGATCGAGGCGGACAGGGATGGAAAAAGTCGTCGGTATCGTTGGCGTCGGCATCATGGGCGGCGCCATGGCGCGCAATCTCCTCAAGGACGGCTTTCGCGTCATCGCCTATGACCTCTCGCCCGCCGCTCTCGACGCGATCGTGCAGGCCGGCGGCGAGGCCGCGGGATCGCCGCGCGAAGTCGCGGAGCGGACGCGGATCATGATCGTCTCGCTGCCGAGCATCGCCGCGCTCAAGTCTGCGGTCGAAGGCAATGACGGTCTCATGACCGCAGGCGGCGAGAGCCAGATCGTCATCGAATGTTCGACCATGCCGCTGGACGCGAAGCAGCAAGCCTATGAGGCGCTGGAGAAGCGCGGCAAGATCATGCTCGACTGTCCGGTGAGCGGCACCGGCGCGCAGGCCGCGCGCAAGGACCTCGTGGTGTTCGCGAGCGGCGATGAAGCGGCTTACAAGCAATGCGCCGACGTCTTCGCGGGAATGTCGCGTGCGCAAAAATATCTCGGCGTGTTCGGCAATGGCAGCCGCATGAAGTTCGTGGCCAACCACCTGGTGACGATCCACAACGTCGCGGCGGCGGAGGCGATCGTGCTCGGCATCAAGGCCGGGCTCGATCCGCAGATGGTCTATGACGTGATCTCCGACAGCGCGGGCTCGTCGCGGATGTTCCAGGTGCGCGGGCCGATGATGGTGAAGGGCCGCTATGACGAAGTCACGGCCACCAGCGCGACGCACCTCAAGGACATCAGCGTCATCAGCCAGTTCGCGGTCGACCTCTCCTTCCCGATGCCGATGTTCAACCTCGCTTCGCAATATTACCACGCCGCCGTCGGCCAGGGCCGCGGCAATCAGGATACCGGCGCGGTCTGCGCGGTGGTCGAAGGTCTCGGCGGCAAGGTGCGCGGCGAATGACGGAGCCTTCGGCCGAGATGGGCCTCTCGGCGCTTTCCTCCGGTACGGACCTGCGTTCGGCGATTGCCGCGCGCATGGCCTCGTTCGAGCGCGTTGCATCCGCGTCCGACGAAAGCCTCAAGCGCGCCGCGGTCGCGATCGCGGTGGTCGAGGTCGAGGCCGCTGGCCGGCCCGGCTTCCTCCTCACGCGGCGCGCGGCCAGCCTGCGCGCGCATGGCGGCCAGTGGGCGCTTCCCGGAGGTCGTTGCGACTCGGGCGAGACCTTTGCCGAAGCCGCCTTGCGCGAACTGCACGAGGAACTTGACCTGCGGCTCGGCGCCGACCGTATCCTCGGCGCGCTCGACGACTATCCGACGCGCTCGGGCTATCTCATCACGCCGGTGGTCGTTTGGGCGGGCGTCGGCGCGACCATCACGCCGAACCCGGCCGAGGTGGCCTCCGTGCATACGATTCCGCTTGCGGAGATATTGCAGGCGGACGCGGTCGACTTCGTGAGCATCCCCGAGAGCGAGCGCCGCGTGATCCGCTTCCGCATCAATGGCGGGCACATCCACGCCCCGACCGCGGCGCTGATCTACCAGTTCCGCGAGGTGCTGGCGGGACGCCAGACGCGGGTCGCAGACCTCGAGCAGCCGCTGTTCGCGTGGCGGTAGGGGTATAGGCGCCGGCGCAGCGTCGCGACTTCACGCGCGCTTTTTTGCCTCTCGCTTCTGCTCCATGTAGGAGCGCAGCACGGCGTTCATGCGTCCCTGGTAGCCGGAGCCTTCTTCCTTGAAGAATGCGATCACATCCGGATCGAGGCGGATGGAGATCGCCACTTTTCTGGCCGGGACAACGACCTCGGCCTTCGACCAGTCGAACGTGAACGGTACGGCGTCAGGATCAAGACGAACCGCCTCCTCAATCTCACTGTCCGACATTGCTCGCACGCGTGCCCAATCGGTCTTACCCTTGCGGGGAGAGCCTCGTGACACGACTGTGATATCTTTTTCTTTCATCTCTTCTCGCTGGTCGTGCCGAAATCCATCGGCACCTGTCGCCGCGTACCGTACAAACCGCAGCGATTACTTGTCCTTCCACCACGCCAAAAAGCTCAAATCTCAATTCGCCTTCCCGGTCCGAGCGATCCACGATCAAATCGCCGTCCAGGAACTCATTCAAATCCGAAAAATCTATGCCGTGCTTTTGAAAATTGCTCGCCCGCTTCCGTTCATCCCATTCGAACGCGGTGACGTGTCCAAACGGATCTTCGGTCGGATCGTCTATCATGACGAGCAATACTCTCTTGCCTGAGGTCTCTCATGGCTGTGGGTCCCTTGCGCGTCTAACGCCTCCGGCGAGGGCTCATGCCCGCACGCTGGCAGGTCCACTGAGAGCTAAGGCCAATCGCTGAGCTTATTTGAATATGCTTTTCGTATATACAAAATCTTCTCAAGGTCCGCAAGGACGCCGCGCCACGTCCGGCCACAGGTCCCCCTGTGGATAGCCGGGAGAAGCGCTTTACTGCCCCCGCGGCCCGCTGGCCGACCTATATTCGTTAACCGAAGAGGTTCAGCGAATCACCCATGCGCTTCCCGCCGCAATTCCTTGACGAGCTTCGTGCCCGGCTTCCGGTATCGGACGTCGTCGGCCGGCGCGTGAAGCTGCGCAAGGCCGGGCGGGAGTGGAAGGGGCTCTCGCCCTTCAACCGCGAGAAGACGCCGTCGTTCTTCGTGAACGACCAGAAGCAGGCGTGGTTCGACTTCTCGTCCGGCAGGAACGGCAGCATCTTCGATTTCGTCATGGCGACCGAGGGGGTCTCGTTCCCCGAGGCGGTGGAGCGCCTTGCCGCGATGGCCGGGCTGCCGATGCCGGTCGTCTCGCGCGACGAGGAGGTGCGGGAGGAGCGCCGCAAGAGCCTGCATGAGGTGATGGAACTCGCCGCCCGCTTCTTCGAGGCGGCGCTGGCCGGCCGGCAGGGAGCGGCTGCGCGCGGCTACCTCTCCGACCGCGAGCTCGACCCGGCGGCGCAAAGTGCGTTCCGCCTTGGCTACGCGCCGAACGACCGGTTTGCGCTCAAGGAGCATCTGGGCGCGCAAGGGGTGCCGGTCGAGGCCATGATCGAGGCCGGACTGCTGGTCGCCGGCGACGATATTCCTGTCCCTTACGACCGCTTCCGCGACCGGGTGATGTTTCCGATCACCGACCAGCGCGGCCGGGTGATCGCCTTTGGCGGCCGCGCGCTCGCCAAGGATGTCCCCGCCAAGTATCTGAATTCGCCCGAGACCCCGCTCTTCCACAAGGGCGCGACACTCTACAATATCGCCGCCGCCCGCGCTGCCGCGCATCAGGGCGCGCCCGTCGTCGTGGTCGAGGGCTATGTCGATGTGATCGCCATGGTTCGCGCCGGCTTTGCGGGCGCCGTCGCCCCGCTCGGCACCGCGCTGACCGCAGACCAGTTGGGGCTGCTCTGGAAGATGGCCGACGAGCCGGTGCTTTGCCTCGACGGCGACGGGGCGGGCGCCCGGGCCGCCTATCGCGTCGTGGAACTGGCGCTCGGCGCGCTGCAGGCCGGCAAGAGCCTGCGCTTCGCCCGGCTGCCGCAGGGGCAGGACCCGGACGACCTGTTCCGCTCAGGCGGCAAGGCGGCGGTCGCGGAAGTCGTGACCGCGGCCGCGCCGCTTGCCGACATGGTCTGGATGCGGGAGACGGAAAGCGGCGGATTCGACACCCCCGAGCGGCGGGCGGCGCTGGAGGCGCGGCTGCATCAGGTGGTCGAAGGCATCGCCGATCCGATCGTGCGCAAATACTACCGGGACGATCTGGCGCTGCGCCTGCGGTCGCTATTCGGCGCGCCCGATCTCCGGGGGACACCGCGCCAGCGCGGCCAGCGGCCGTCGGGGGACTGGCGGCAGCGCGGGAAATCGCCGGGAACGGGCCGCCTCGGCGCCGGACACAGGCCTGCGGAGGTCGTCTACGTCGTCAGTCCGCGGCTGGCCGCGAGCCCCGTCGTCCGCGGGTTCCATACCCGGCTGCCGCCGCGCGAAGCGCTCATCCTGGTGGCGACGCTTAACCATCCGTGGCTGCTCGACCAGCATGCCGAGGATTTGGCGGGCATCGAATTCCGCCATCCGGACGCCGACCGGATGCGCCGCGCCATTCTGGACGCGGCCGCAGGCCACGGCCATGCGCCGATCGAACCGGCATTGCTGCGGGAGGCCATCGCCGCGGTCGGCCTCGAGCCGGTGCTGTCCCGGGTCGAGGCGGCGATCACGCACCGGTCGGACTGGCCCGCCCGGACCGATACGGCTCCCGGAGACGTGGTCCAGTGGTGGGACCACATCATTACCTTGCATCGCAAGCAGAGGACGCTACATAGGGAACTAAGAGAAGCGGAGCAGGCGCTGGGCGAGGCGCCGAGCGACGAAAATTTGGCTTGGCTGCGGGACCTGCAAGCGCGTCTGGCTGCGTTGGAGGGGACGGAGGCTTCGATCGAAGGCTTCGGTGCATTATCGGGTCGGGCAGCCAAAGGCATTTGATTTTTTTTCAGGCACGCGGTTTCGAAAAGCATATCAGAGGGATCGGGCATCTTTGGGCGTCGGCTTGCGGTAGGTTAAGCGCAGCTTAACGTCGGTCGGTGAAACTCCCGGTTTCCAAGTGCGGGGCTCGGCCTGTTGCAGGGCGGGCTCCATTCGTCTTCGGGCCGCCGGGCAATGCGGGCCGAAGGAGAACTGACGGCGACCAGGCGGCAGCGACCAGCGATGGCAGATAAATCGGCAATGACGAAAACTTCGACCAAGACGGCACCCCTCAAAGCGGCACCTTCACGCATCGCGTCGGCCAAGGCCACGGCGTCCAAAGGCAAGCCGCCCGGGCAGAAGGAAGACGGGTCGGAGAAGGAAGTCGCCGAAGCCGCCCCCTCCGACGGGCCGCTGCTCGACCTTTCCGATGCTGCCGTGCGGCGGATGATCAAGCTCGCCAAGAAGCGCGGCTATGTCACCCACGAGCAGATCAATGCCGTGCTCCCCTCCGAGGAAGTGACCTCGGACCAGATCGAAGACATCTTCGCGATGCTCAACGAGATGGGCATCAACGTCGTCGAGAACGAAGAGGCCGAGAACGACGAGGAGGAGAGCCAGGAAGAGGACGACGAGCCCGATGGCGAACTGGTCGAAGTCGCCGCCAAGCCGCTCGCCGTCGCCGAGAAGAAAGAGCCGACCGAACGCACCGACGACCCTGTGCGCATGTATCTGCGCGAGATGGGCTCGGTCGAACTGCTTTCGCGCGAGGGCGAAATCGCCATCGCCAAGCGCATCGAGGCCGGCCGCGAGGCGATGATCGCCGGCCTGTGCGAGAGCCCGCTGACCTTCCAGGCCATCATCATCTGGCGCGACGAGCTCAACGAGGGCAAGGTCTTCCTGCGCGACATCATCGACCTGGAAGCGACCTATGCCGGCCCGGACTCCAAGTCCGGCGGCGCGGCGCAAGGCCAGGAAGAGGGCGACGCCGAAACGCCGCCGGTGGTCGCCGGGGCGCCCGCCTCGGCGCCGGCCACCGCGACGCCTTTCCGCCCGGCCGGACCGGCGCAGAATGCCCGTGGCGGCGGCGACGTAGAGGGCCTTGAGGGCGCGAACCTCTCCGACGGCGAGATGGACGACGACGACTTCGAGAACTCGATGTCGCTCGCCGCGATCGAGGCCGAGATCAAGCCGCGGGTGCTGGAATCCTTTGACCGCGTCGCCGATACCTACAAGAAGCTGCGCCGCCTGCAGGACCAGGACATCGCCAACCGCCTGCAGAACGAGACGCTCTCGCCCAGCCAGGAGCGCAAGTACAAGAAGTTCAAGGACGAGCTGATCGCCGAGGTGAAGTCGCTGCGGCTGAGCCAGGCGCGCATCGACCAGCTGGTCGCGCATCTCTACGACATCAACCGCAAGCTGGTGTCGCAGGAAGGCCGCCTGATGCGGCTTGCCGACAGCCACGGCGTCGCGCGCGAGGATTTCCTGCGCAACTACCAGGGCTCCGAGCTCAACCCGCAATGGCTCAACCGGGTGTCGAAGCTGGCCGCCAAGGGCTGGAAGGACTTCGTCGCCAAGGACAAGGACCGCATCAAGGACCTGCGCCAGGAAATCCAGACGCTCGCCACCACGACCGGGCTCGAAATTCCCGAGTTCCGCAAGATCGTGCACATGGTGCAGAAGGGCGAGCGCGAGGCCCGGCAGGCGAAGAAGGAGATGGTCGAGGCCAATCTGCGCCTCGTGATCTCGATCGCCAAGAAGTACACCAATCGCGGCCTGCAGTTCCTCGACCTGATCCAGGAAGGCAACATCGGCCTCATGAAGGCGGTCGACAAGTTCGAGTACCGCCGCGGCTACAAGTTCTCGACCTATGCGACGTGGTGGATCCGGCAGGCGATCACCCGTTCGATTGCTGACCAGGCGCGCACCATCCGTATCCCGGTGCACATGATCGAGACGATCAACAAGATCGTGCGCACCTCGCGCCAGATGCTGCACGAGATCGGCCGCGAGCCGACGCCGGAGGAACTGGCCGAGAAGCTCGGCATGCCGCTGGAGAAGGTGCGCAAGGTTCTCAAGATCGCCAAGGAGCCGATCTCGCTCGAAACGCCGATCGGCGACGAGGAGGACTCTCACCTCGGCGACTTCATCGAGGACAAGAACGCGGTGCTCCCGATCGACGCCGCGATCCAGAGCAACCTTCGCGAAACGACGACCCGCGTGCTCGCCTCGCTCACCCCGCGCGAAGAACGCGTGCTGCGCATGCGCTTCGGCATCGGCATGAACACCGACCACACGCTGGAAGAAGTCGGCCAGCAGTTCTCGGTGACGCGCGAGCGCATCCGCCAGATCGAGGCGAAAGCGCTGCGCAAGCTGAAGCACCCGTCACGGTCGCGGAAGCTGCGGAGCTTTTTGGATAATTGAGTCAGGACGCGATGCCGACGGTCGCTTACTTCTACGGCATCGCGATCCAGATGTTCTACAACGACCACAGCCCGCCCCATTTCCACGCGCGGTACGGGCAGGCGAAAGCGATCGTCCGGATATCCGACGGAGAGTTGATCGCGGGCGAATTGCCGCCGACTGCCGTTCGCATGGTTCGGGAATGGACGCTCACGCGACGAGGGGAACTAGACGAGAATTGGCGGCGTGCGCGGGCGCAACAGCCCCTGGAGAGGATCGCCGGTCCCGATGCAGACTGACTTTCCGATGGTCGACGTGCTGCGGCTCCGTCCGCTGGATGGCTACCGGCTCTGGCTGCGATTCACGGATGGCAGCGAAGGCGTGCGCGACCTGTCCGACGTGATCGCGCAAGGCGGCCCCATGGTCGAACCGCTCAAGGCGCCGGATTATTTTGCCCGTGCTTTCGTCGAGACAGGTGTCCCCACCTGGCCCAACGGCTTCGACCTCGATCCCATCAACCTTTACATGGAGCTTCGCGCCGAAGGCGCACTGTCGCGCGCGGCAGCGGAGTAATGGGCGGAGGCGTTTTGCCGTACAGGAGAGGAATCCAGCGACCCCTTTCAAATTCAGGCGCCATCGCCGGGCTCATGCCCGGCGTTTTCATTTCCGGAGATGCAGCCCGCGTGTTCCGAAGCGCCGTGGCCGCGGCGATGCCTCGATGCCTTGCCGTTCGCCCCCGGCCAACCCACCTTTCGACTGACCTTGGATGCCGGATCGGGTGGCGGGCCTGATAGGGCAATCTTCGATTACTACCCGGCGTTACGTGTGGCCCCATGCCTCGTTACCACTTCAACATCCGGATCGGCGACGATCTGATCCCAGACGATGCGGGCGAAGAGCTGCGCGATCCCGACCATGCCTGGGAGGTCGCGCGCGCGATGATCCAGGAACTTCTGCAGGAGCAGGACGAACTGGCGAACCTCGTGGCCGCCAGCCTGATCGTGACCGACGACGGCGGGGACGTCGTGCTCGAATTTCCGTTCGTCGAGGCGCTTGTCGAACTGTCCGATCATCCGCGGACGACGCATTAGCGCCAGATCGTATGCCGTCCCGCACCGAAGTCGAAGCCGCTTTGCGCCATCTCGCGCCGCGCATTCCGCTGCATGAGTTCGCCGCGGTGGTGGACCGTGCGATGGACAGCCGCGGCTTGCGCGTCGCGTCGCCGGAGAATGCGGCGTGGCTCTCGCTCGTGGCCTATGCGCGGCACATGCTGACCGACTATGACGACCTGCTGGCGCAGGGCTACGATCAGGACAGCGCGCGTTTCTTCATCGCCGACGACCTTCAGGAGGTCCTTACCGGCTGGGGCGTCCGGCGCAGCCTCAACCGCGACGAATGAGCCATGCGATCAACCCGGCACTGAAGAACGGCTGCAGCGGACCCACATTGCGCCTCTCATGCCGGTCAAATTGAACCCGCACTCCGTATTTTGCCGACGCGCGGCGCGGCTGCGCTTTCTCTCGCCACAATCCTCGTGCGATAAATGACGCCTCCCGGGGGAGGATTTCCGAGGATTTCCATGCAGCTTCGCCGTTTTGCGGCCCTGGCCGCCGCCTCATTGTTTGCCCTTACCGTCGCCGGCAGTCTCGCCAGTCCGGCCCAGGCCGCCCAGTGCGGCGGCGATTTTTCGAACTTCCTCGGCCAGATCGGGCGCGAGGCGCAGGCCACCGGCGTCTCCCGCCGGGTGATCGACCAGGCCTTCGCGGGGCTCACCCCCGACCCGGCCGTGCTCGCCTTCGACCGGCGCCAGCGCGGCACCTTCCGCCGCACCTTCGAGGACTATGCGCGCACCCGCGTCATCCCGGCCCGCATCAAGCGCGCCCGGACGCTGATGGCCCGGCACGCGGCGCTGCTCTCGCGCGTCGAGAAGCAGTTCGGCGTGCCGCGCGAGGTCATCATGGCGATCTGGACGCTGGAGACCGACAACGGCACCGCCGACATGGGCAAGATGTCGGTGGTGCGCACGCTCGCCACACTCGCGCATGACTGCCGGCGCACCGAACTGTTCCAGCGCGAACTGATCGCCGCGCTGCAGATCGTCCAGCGCGGGGACATCCCGCTCGCCGACCTCAAGGGCGCCTATGCCGGGGAACTCGGGCAGACGCAGTTCCTGCCCTCGTCCCTCATCAAATACGGCGTCGATTATGACGGCAACGGCCATGTCGACTTGCGTCGCAGCATACCGGACGTGCTCGCCTCCACCGCCAACCTGTTGAAGGTCAACGGCTGGCGGCCCGGCGCGGCTTACGGCGAGGGCACGGAGAATTTCCAGGTCATGCGCGAGTGGAACCGCTCCGAAATCTACCGCAAGACCATCGTGCTGATGGCGGAGCGGATTTCGGAATAGGCGGCTCGGCGCGCCGCGCGGCGAATATTCGAGACACCAGAAAGGCCCCGGCGCCTCCGGGGCCTTTTTATTTTCTGCGGCTTTCGCTGCGGCGCCGAACCCGCGCGGCAGGGTCGCGTTGGTTCGGTGGCGGGCTACCGGCAGTGAGCCCCCGCTCCTCCGGCTGCGGTCACTGGCTTGATTTTTTCATGCCGAGCGCTGATATGCCGGCATGACCGATGTATTTTTTCCTTTGCAGGACGGATTGAAACAATGACGGACAATGGCGCCCGTAAGGCCGACGCCATGAACAACAACGATCCCGCCCGCGAGGCTGCCGGCACGGCGCCCGAGCAGCCCGTTCGGGAAGAAGCCTCCCAGGATCAGACCGAGGCTCTTGCCAAGGAAGCGGGTGAGATGCGCGACCGCTGGATGCGGGCGATGGCGGAGATGGAGAACCTGCGCCGGCGTACCGAGCGCGAGATCGCTGACGCGCGGACCTATGGCATCGCCAACTTCGCGCGCGACATTCTCGCCGTTGCGGACAATATGGACCGCGCGCTCAAGGCGCTCGACGACGAAATCCGCGAAAATGCCGATGCCGGTGTGAAAGCGCTGCTCGACGGCGTCGAACTGACCGAGCGCGAGTTGCACAAGGTGCTCGAGAAGCACGGCGTCCGCAGGCTCGAGCCGCAGGGGCAGAAATTCGACCCCCATATGCACCAGGCGATGTTCGAAGTGCCGGACGCATCGGTGGTGGCCGGCACGGTCGTGCAGGTGGTGCAGGACGGCTATAAGATCGGCGAGCGCGTGCTGCGCCCGGCTCTGGTCGGCGTCGCCAAGGGCGGGCCGAAGCAGGCGCCGGCGGGCGACAACGGTGCGGAGCCGACGGATCGGCCGTCTACGGACCGGACAGTCTGACCCTCGACCGTTTGACCATACCACTGCCTCAATCTAGACTTGAAATCCTATCGCGGCGCGCGAAGCACGAGGCGCGCGCCGCCGTCGCACGTTAGCGACCGGACTGCTTCCGTCCGCGTCGGGGTGCGCGTTTCTTCAGGCCACCGTCGGAGCATCAGGCGTTGAGTCAGCAGGAGCAGGATCGGTCCGGACGCCGCTCGCGCCAGGCCCGCAGTCGCTCGCGTGTGCAGCAGGATCAGGAATCGGAGGGGACCATGTCATCGCAGCCCACGGGCGCGCCCAGCAGAACGTCGCGGATACTCGGGATCTTCGGCTGGATCGGCGGCATCATCGTCGTTCTGTTGCTGGCGATCATCTTTTCGGCGTCGCCGTTCTTCACCGTCGATCAGGGCGAAGCGGGCATCGTGCTGCGGTTCGGCAAGGTGGCCAAGGTCGCGCCGCCGGGCCTCAACTTCAAAGTGCCGGTCATGGACCGCGTGGTGCGGATGTCGACCCGGATCGAGAAGCGCGTCTACGACAAGGTCCTGTCCTATTCGCGCGACGTGCAGGAGGCCTCCATCCGCCTCTCGCTCAATTATTACGTTCCGTTCGAGAACGTCGACGATGTCTACACGCGCTACGGCACCAACTATGCCGAACGCATCATCGACCCGATCATACCCGACCGCACCAAGAAGGTGTTCGGCCAGTATCAGGCGCAGAGCGTCGTTTCCGACCGCGTGAAGCTCGGGCAGGAGATCGAGCAGGCGATCAAGACCTCGGTGCCCAGCCTGATCGTCGTCGACAGCGTGCAGTTCGAGAACATCGACTTCTCGGCCAATTACACCAGGGCGATCGAGGCCGCCGCGCAGGCGGAGGCGCAGGTGCGCCAGTCGCGCAACGAACTCGAACGCGAGAAGGTCGAGGCCGAGAAGCGCGTCGTGCAGGCGCGCGCGCAGGCGCAGCAGACGCGTGAACGCGCGCAGGCGGACGCCGATGCGATCCAGATGAAGGGCGAGGCCGAGGCACGCGCGATCGCCGCCAAGGCCCGCGCCTTCCTCGACAATCCCGGCTATACGCACCTGATCGCGGTGGAGCGCTGGAACGGCGTGCTGCCGCACACCATGCTGCCCGGCTCCGCGCTGCCGTTCATTCCGATCCCGCAAGGAACGGGCCCGGAGCAGAAGCCGGCGACGCCGCGCGCAGCCTCCGCTTCGACGGCGACGCAGTAACCGCGCTCGCCGTTCGTGAGGCCCGGCTGCCGCTCGAATGGCCCGGGCTGCCGCGTTGTCATCCCGGACGCGCTTTCAAGCGCGATCCGGGATCCATGAACACAGACAGGGGTTATGGATTCCGGGCTCCGGCCTTCGGCCGGCCCCGGAATGACAACGCCGACGTGATCCGCCGGAAACCGATTCAGACCGGCCAGCCTTCGAGGCGGTAGGCGGAATCCCAGAACATCCATTCAAGCTGCGTCGCCCGCGCGAAAGCCTCGTGCATACGGGTCCGCAGATGCGGCGAGGCAAGCGCCGCGGCTTCGTCCGCCGCGGCGATCACGCCCTGCACGGCGGCGTGGAATTCCTCGCCGGCATAGGTATCGATCCAGGCCTGATAGGGATTTGCCGGCTTCGCGCGCGCGTGAATGTCGCGTCCCACTTCGGCATAGATCCAGAAGCAGGGCAGCAGCGCGCCGAGCACCACTTCGTAGGGCTCGGCATAGGCGGTCGCGGTCAGGTAGGAAACGTAGTGGTGGCACGCGGGCGTGAGCGGCGTCGCCGCAAAGGCTTCGGGCGTGACGCCGAACTGCACGAAGAACGAACCATGCAGCGCGCGTTCGACGACGATCGCTTCTTCCGCGGCCTTGGCGAACTGCACGACGCGGTCGGGATCGGGCGCCTTGGCGGCGGCGATCGCGAGCGCGCGCCCGAAGCCGGTCAGATAATGCGCGTCCTGCACCATGTAGTGCTTGAACCGCGCCTCGCTCAGCGAACCGTCGGCAAGCTCCGCGTTGAACGGCATGCTGCGGATGGTGTCGTAGAGACGCGCGTTCTGCGCCCAGGCCTCGCGGGAAAACAATGCGGCGGGCGCGCTGCTGCGGGTCATCGGCTTGTCAGTCCTTGCCGCGAAGGCGGAAGATCAGGCTGAGATTGTTGGCAGGCATCGCGACCCGCCGCTCGAAATGAAGATGATGCCGCTGCGCGAGCGCCACCACCTCCTCGAGGTCGCGCACGCCCCAGGCCGGGTCCCGCGCGCGCAGGCTCTCATCGAATGCCGTATTGCTGGGGGCCGTGTGCGCGCCGCCCTCCTTATAGGGCCCGTAGAGATACAGCACCCCGCCGGGCGTGAGCACGCGCGCCGCGCCCGCGATCAGGGCTTCGCTCGCCGACCAGGGGCTGATGTGGATCATGTTGATCGCCACCACCGCGTCGGCGGCATCTACCGGCCAGCGCGGCGCATGCACATCGAGTGCGAGCGGCGCCAGCAGGTTGGGCAGCCTTGCGGCCTCGCGCTGCGCGGCGATGCTCGCGAGCGCCAAAGGGTCCGCATCCGTCGGCTGCCAGGCGATCTCCGGCAGGCGGGCCGCGAAATAGGCCGCATGTCCGCCCGATCCGCTCGCGATTTCCAGCACGCTTCCGCGCGGGGGCAAGGTCTCGCGCAGTACCGCGAGGATCGGGTCGCGATTACGAAGGACGGCAGGATGTACCGGCAGTTCTGGCGCGGTCATGAGGGGGCCGGCGCTATCTCGGCCCGATGCCGTCACGCACCTGACGGAAGCGCGGGTAGTGATCTTCCCAGCCATCCTTGCGGACGACGCCGACGATCCGCACGATCGTGCCGGTGCCGAAGCGCAGCCATTGCACCATGCTGATGTCGGTATCGGACTTCGCGTCCTTGGCCTCCACCAGCAGTTCGTGTCCCTGCTGCCCGGCGATCCGCAACGGCTCCGACCGCGTCACGCGCGCCTCTTTCAGGCCCGGCACGTCGGAGATCAGACGGCGGGCGAAGCCGTCGCGCTCCTCCGGTCGCGGCTGGTTCGGCATCGGTGCGATCGAAACCAGGAGAATAGGCTGCTCGGACGACTCGATCGCATTCTTCGGTCCGTCGGTGAGCATCGCCGCGGCGCCCGGCTGCACGCGGACGATCCGGTAGCCCGCCAGTTCGCGCATCGAGAACGGAAGCACCGATAGCTGCTCGTCGACGGGCACCGCCGCGCGCACGGTGAGGGTCGCGAACGACTTTTCGATCGCCTCCTGCGAGGCGACTTCCTTGATCGCCTCGGGCACGATCGCGGTCACGACCACCGTCGTATCGCGCAGATGCGCGACCAGCATCCGCTGCAGGATCGGCCCTTGCGGACTGTTCTGCTCGAGCGTGACGAGGAAGGCGCGGGCGCCCTCTTCCTTGAGCGCAAAATCCTTGCGCGCGGCGGCGGCGTTGGGGTTGCCCGCCATCTCCTTCGCGACCTGTGCTTCCAGTGCTTCGAACGCGTAGCCCGGCAGTTCTGCCAGCGCGATCTGCGCCTGCTTTTCGCTGTGCTCGAAGCCGGAGAATGTTGCGCTCGCGATGAAGCCCGGCGGCGGCACCATGCCGACGCGCAGCGAAGGGGGGAATACCGGTTTGGCGTCCTGGGCGATCGCCGCCGCCTGCAGGGCAAGGAGGGCCGTGACCAGGGCCACGAGCCAGAGCTTCGTTCGATCCCGACAGACGGCGTATAGCGCGTTCAAAGAGCACTCCTGCGGCAGCGCGGCGGCGGCAAGGTTCCAGCCACTACAAGGTTCCGGCCACGACGTTCCAAGGGGCAATATAAGGGCGTCTCCGGCCCGAGAATAAGGCGAAAGTTCCGCCGTGGCCCACAATTGTGCACCCGATTTCAAGCTTTCTTAGGACGTTCCGGTCTTTAGTTACAGGCACAGTGGCGCTTGTCGACGAACGCCGGGACGACGAACGCCGAGACCTGGCCCAATTGGTCCCGGCCTGCCGGTCCCGGCCCGAAGCGTCCGCGATCCAAAGCGTCCAGCTCAAAGAGCCACAGGGAGACGATGCGTGAGCGAAGCCGTTCTGGCGCCTCCGCGCCATGCGACGCCGCACTGGCTCTCCCACCCGACGATGCTGCTCTGTCTCGTCGGCGTTTTAATCCCCAACGTGATTTCGGTGGCCGCGCTTGTGTTCGGCATCGGGGTGCCGCCGCGTCCGGCGATGATCGTGGCCTATGCCACCGTGGTGATAGCCGCCCGCACGCTGCCGCTCGCCGTCGTCATCGCGCTGTACCTCGCCGTGGTCGCCTACGATGCGGTGGCGACCGTCGCACTGCTGTTCAACCTGTCCCCGGGCGACATCGGTATTGCGCTCCATCTGGTGAGCGAACTCGACCTGATGAAGTCGCCGTTCTACCTGGCGCTCATCGCGGCGATGGTCGGCCTGACCGGCCTCAATCTGTGGCTGATCGTGCGCTGGCGCGCGCAGCTTGCCCGCGGCCATGCCGCGGTGGCGATGGCCGCGGCGCTGGTCTTCGCCGGCGGCGACTTCGTCGCCAATACCTCGGCCCATTACCACTTCGGCACGCTCTACAGCGCCGGCAAGCCGATGGAGTCCGCGGCCGAAAGCTCCGGCTTCCGGCGCGCGGCGCTCGATGCCGGCAGCCGCCATGTGGTGCTGGTGATGGTGGAGGCGCTCGGCAGGTTCGCCGATCCGCGCCACCGTGCACTGCTTGAGGATGCGCTGGCGACCTCGCCGGTGCTCAAGCGCTACCGGATCGAAACCGGATCGACCACCTATTACGGCTCGACGACGGCCGCCGAAATGCGCGAACTGTGCGGCACGCGGAAGCCCTATCAGGACCTCCTCGACGCCAAGAACTTCGTCTGCCTGCCCGAACTGATGCGCGCGCGTGGCTACCGCACGGTCGGCATGCATAACTTCACGTCGAAATTCTTCGACCGCTGGGCCTGGTATCCGAAGCTCGGCTTCGACGAGAGCCTGTTTGTCGAGAACCTGCCGGCTGGCGGCAAGCGCTGCGGCGGGCCGTTCCGCG
>Ga0182739_1001484_pt1 | contig 24549 bp, 25 predicted proteins | sample eDN5th30CBELigBY_FD_128873 | JGI IMG/M metagenome (GOLD analysis project Ga0182739, IMG submission 128873) | Enriched backyard soil microbial communities from Emeryville, California, USA - eDNA 5th pass 30_C BE-Lig BY (version 2) (version 2) | ecosystem: Environmental > Terrestrial > Soil >... | reverse complement strand
CGCTTAACGGCCCGTTCGAATCTCACCTCGCCATCCAACAAAAAAAAGCGACCCCTTGGGATCGCAATTTGTTTTTTTGTTGGATGGCGGAGAAGGTGGGATTCGAACCCACGCACGCTTTGACACGCCTAGCTGATTTCGAGTCAGCCCCCTTGGGCCTCTTGGGTACCTCTCCGCATTATGTTGACGCAAAAATGATTATATCATAGCCAAAGCACAGAATGCAACATCGTTTTTTGAGGGAGCTTCTTCCCCTTTTGTCCCTAATATTGCCCTAATATTATGACTGTCAATGTGAATCAGATTAATCTCGAAACCCATCGTCTCCATTCAATCAAGCTTGAGCTTCATCCGCTTTAGCACGGATAACCTTCTTCATATTTTTCTCAAACTTCAATCTTGGAATAAGCACACTATGCTTGCAGCCTACACACTTAATTCGAATATCCATCCCCATACGCACCACTTCCATCTCATTTGAGCCGCAAGGGTGCTGCTTCTTCATCTGTACAATGTCCCCCAGCTCGAATTGCTTTCGTTCCATGTACATCTCTCCTTCTCATGCATGATCATCGAATGAATTCCTTACAATAAGTCAATCTCATCATAGCCTGTATGTACAGCTTTAAAAATACCTCGTATCTCTACTTGTTCCTCTACTATAACACGTTTAACAGCATCAAGCGACTCATCTGGAAAGTGAATTGACAAGGCACAGCCTGCCGTTATTTCTTTCGGCGTTGGACAAATATCAATTTCAATCTCTACATACTCTAACAGCATTTCTGCACGAAGCGCTTGCTGTGTAGAATCAAAAGCGATAAGCATCTCCGTCGTCCTCCTTATCAACAAACTCTTCAGCTGCAAGGAAACCTTCTCATGTATAATTTGGCGTGTCCTTCCATATACTAGTACTACTATGATTAGCGATGGAGGGATTCTATGAAACTCCCGTTTATAAAAGAAGCGCCTCTCAAAATTCCGTACACGACAGCTAATGTTTCAACTACACTCATTAACCGTCTAACCGATATGCTGGAGCATTTATCCGGCAACAGACCTATTGTTATTGTTTGTGTAGGCACAGACCGTTCAACCGGCGATGCGCTTGGACCGCTTATCGGTTCTGCTTTATTCAAGTATAACAGCTCTCATTTTCATTTATACGGTACGCTTGAAAACCCCGTTCACGCTATGAATTTGGACGATACGCTGATCGATATTAATCGTCGATTCAGCAAACCATTTGTGATCGGAATAGACGCGTGTCTCGGACAAGTTGCCAGTGTAGGCAGCATTCAAGTCGGCATGGGTCCTGTCCGCCCTGGAGCCGGTGTTAATAAAGATCTCCCTCCTGTCGGAGATATTCATATAACCGGAATCGTTAATGTTGGCGGCTTTATGGAGTACTTTGTCCTGCAGAACACGCGTCTTCATTTAGTAATTTCTATGGCTGACATTATTTCGTCTGCTTTATTCGGCGCTATAACCAATCACTCGCAATTTATTGCTGCTCGCAACCAGACTGCCGCTGATTTTTCATCCTGACATATCAGCTAGCATGGTTACTTTGCCGCAGCTATCGCTTCCTTCTCCTCTGGAGTAAGGGTGTATTTAGAGTTTCCTTTATCAACCGGCTTAGCATAAATAAACATGTTTTCCCTGTTGTGAATGCCTGACAGTACGATCCCATCATTCTGTTCATTCACAACGGCAACAGAGAAGCTAAGATCATTGCCTTGCTCGCCAAAAGCATTATATCTTAATGCCCCAACCTTGCTCTTCATTTGCGGCAACTGCTTCTCCACTCCTTCAAGCGCGGTACGAAGCCTTTGTATTTCATTTTCTTGGTCAGCTAGCTTATGCTTAATCGAAATAACAACATCTTCGATATTTGCAACGCCGGTTTCACCCATCGTAGCCAAGTATTTTTTACGGAGTTTCTTTAATCTGCCGCTAATGACTGCTATCCATACCATTAATAAAATGATGACCAATGCCAAAGCAATAATGGCTATACCAAGCGGATCTCCAATCCAGTCCTCCATCTGTACGCTTCGCCCCCGTTGTGTTTTACAGCTTATATTGCTTTGTTATTTCCGCCATTGCCGATGCTAATGCATCTATCTCTTCATTCGTTGTAAAGGCACCAACACTAGCGCGTACAGCCCCTGTCCCTGTTGTACCTGCAGCTTGATGAGCTAATGGGGAACAATGAAAACCTGCACGAATAGCTATGTTATAATGCTGATCTAGAATAAAGGAAAGCTCTGACGGATCAATGCTATCGACAATAAAAGATACGATACCTGTTCTTGCCTCTCCTAATGCGGGTCCTAACAATGTAATGCCTTCTATGCTCGCAAGCTGTCCCATTAGCCTCTGCGTTAAAGCCCATTCTTTCGCATATATTCGTTCGACTGTCTCACTTAGCACATATTGAACGCCTGCTTTCAGCCCTGCCACGCCAGGAGTGTTTTGTGTCCCCGCCTCATACCGATCAGGCCTAATTAAAGGCTGTTCAGGGATCTCTGACTTACTTCCTGTCCCTCCATGCAGCAATGGTTCAAACTCTATATCCGGAGCGATATACAAGCCTCCAGTCCCTTGAGGACCGAGCAAACCTTTATGTCCTGGAAATGCCAGCATATCAATTCCCATCGCCATTACATCAAGGGGCAGCACGCCTGCGCTTTGCGCCGCATCAACTAGCAGCTTAACGTCTTTGCTCTTTAGCAGCTCTCCAATTTCAGCTAACGGTAGGATCGTACCAAGTACATTAGAACTGTGATTTACGATAGCTAATGTAGTATTAGGCTGTATTGCATCCCTAACATCATCAAGCTTAATCATCCCATGTGCATCAGCTTCTATATAAGTTACTTCAATTCCAATCGTTTGCTCTAAATAATGCAATGGTCTTCGAACCGCATTATGCTCTACTGACGTGGCAATGACATGATCTCCAGGGTTCAACCATCCCTTAATCGCCATATTAAGACCCATTGTCGTATTGCTTGTAAAAGCAATATCATTAGGATTCCTTATGTTAAAAAGCTTGCTCAACACTTTACGTGCATCAAACAGGATTCGACTCGCTCTAACTGCCATACCATGGCTGCCTCGACCTGGATTCGCCGCATCGCGCAGCATCGCTTGAACAACTGCATCCGTTACTTCCTGTGGCTTAGGCCACGAGGTTGCAGCATGATCTAGATATATAACACCTTCCCCTTCAACCTTCCCCATCCTTATACCCCCCTCAGTTCGCACAACAATGGCATACCTTAGTTTAATCCTTCACACTCAAGATTACAACTTTGGTATGCCATCATTTAGAACCTATTGCTCCATATTTTGGAGCAACTCGAGAAGTCTTTCTAAATCCTGTTTGTTATAATACTGCAGCTCAATTTTGCCCTTATCTTTCTGCTGCTTTATTTTCACTGTCGTTTTAAATTTTTCACGGAGCGATTCCTCAATGTGTTCGATATATGGATCACGCTTTTTCACTTTCAGCTTAACCGTTTTACCTTCTGGTTTTGGAGTATCCAACTTCTGTATCGCATCCTCCAGATCTCGTACGCTCCATTCCATCGATACAACTTGTTCTGCTAGTTCCTTTTGAATCCTCGCATCCTTTACACCCGCTAAGGCACGAGCATGACCCATTGAAATTGTTCCACGTGAAACATTATCTTTAATTTCCTCTGGTAGACTAAGCAGTCTTACAAAGTTTGCGATATGCGAACGCGATTTTCCAACCTTCATAGATAATTCTTCTTGTGTGAGATTAAACTTATCGATCAATGATTGATAAGCTATTGCAATTTCCATTGCATTCAAGTCTTCACGTTGAAGGTTTTCAATTAAAGCGATCTCCATAACTTGTTGATCTGAGAAAGAACGAACAACCGCAGGTATCGTTGTGTTCCCGCAATATTGCGAAGCTCTAAATCGTCTTTCACCAGCAATGATCTCATAGCCTTTTATAACACTCCGTACAATGATTGGTTGAATGACACCATGCTGCTTAATAGATTCAGCTAAATCCTTAATGGATTCTTCATCAAATGTTTTTCGAGGCTGATATGGATTGGCACGCAGCTGAGATAAATTAATTTCTATAACCTTATCATCATCATTCACTGAAAGAGATGGAATTAGTGCATCTAAACCTCTACCTAGACGTTTGCTCATAGCTTACCACTTCCTTTGCCAGTTCAAGATAAACTTCAGCACCTTTTGATCGCGGATCATAGGTGATTATAGCTTGTCCATGTGAAGGAGCCTCACTTAAACGAACATTGCGCGGTATGATGGTCTGGTATACCTTCTGTTGAAAATACTTTTTCACTTCTTCAATAACTTGAATTCCCAGATTAGTTCTTGCATCAAGCATCGTTAACAGTACGCCCTCAATTTGAAGCGACGTATTCAAATGCTTCTGCACAAGTCTTACCGTATTTAATAACTGACTTAAACCTTCAAGCGCATAATATTCACACTGAATTGGAATAAGAACAGAATCGGCCGCAGTTAAAGAATTAATGGTCAAAATACCGAGTGATGGCGGGCAATCAATGAGGACATAATCAAATTGATCTTTTACCATATGCAAAGATTTTTTCAAACGCTGTTCTCTCGAAATTGTTGATACAAGCTCTATCTCTGCACCTGCAAGCTGAATGGTCGCTGGAATAACCGTAAGGCCTGGCACATTTGTCTCTACCATAGCCTCTCTTGGATGAACCTCATTAATAAGCACATCATAAATACAATCACTAACATCTGCCTTGTTAATACCAACGCCACTTGTCGTATTCCCTTGTGGATCAATATCAACTAGCAGCACCTTTTTCCCTAAAGAAGCTAAGCAAGCGCCCAGATTCACCGATGTCGTCGTCTTACCGACTCCACCCTTCTGATTCGCAATTGCAATTATCTTGGACAAAACCGTTTCACCTCTGTCTGTAGATCGATAATAATATTGCAGCATTCGGTCTTCAATCAATCTACTACAATCAATATCAAAAATGGATTGCCGCTCCCAATGAGAGCGGCATATAGATTAGACATCATATACAATTAACGCTTAGGTATTTGAATCACAATCTCGTAATGATCCTCATGATCAGTTTCATTCGTCTTGATCGGAAGTCCTGAACCGGAAACCATATCAATCGATTGTCTAATTGTATTTAAAGCGAGTCTAACATCTTTCGTGAACGAAATACGCTTAGCTTTCTTCTGTTTTGAAGCTTCCTTCAAAAAGGCAATTCGCACCTCAGTCTGCTTCACATTCAGCTCTTTTGTCATAATTTCCTCTAACACTTTGAGCTGAAGTTCCTCTGAATCTAGCGAAAGCAATGCACGAGCATGGCGCTCAGTAATCTTCCGTTCCATTAATGCTAGTTTAATCGTATCGTTCAACATTAACAACCGCAACTTATTAGCAATTGTAGATTGACTCTTACCTAAACGCTGCGCTAGACTTTCCTGCGTCAAATCATGCAGCTCTATAAGCTTCTGATAAGCTACCGCTTCTTCAATTGCAGTCAAACCTTCACGTTGAAGATTCTCGATAAGTGCAATCGAAGCTGTTTGTGAATCATTAAATTCACGCACAATAGCAGGTATTGTGTCGAAACCAAGCTTAGTGCACGCTCTCCATCTACGCTCACCCGCGATGATTTCAAATCTGTTATTACGAACTCGAACGACAATGGGCTGAATAACGCCGTGCGTCTTAATGGTCTGGCAAAGCTCCTCAATCCGTTCATCATCGAATATCGTCCGAGGCTGAAATGGACTGGAGTCGATTTCACTAATCGGAATTTGCCTAACCTCTTCATGATCTGTGCGTTGTTCAGATAACCCAAACAACCGAGAAAGTTGTTCTTTCATATCGCTAATAACCACCCGACCGTAAGATAAACTTTTAATCAAAGCTGATGATAATAATTAAAAGCTAGAAACTACACAACCGCTTAGTACAACTTGGTAATTGAACACCCTATGCTTCTAAGCTGCAACTAATCATGCAAACCTACAATTCAACTGTCTTCATCTATTAATTTCAGTTCCACGTTTTAAAATATACAATATAATATATTTAACGTTATACGTATATCCTATATTTCTCGGAACGAAACGCGATGCCTTTCTAAGGATGGTGACAGCTGTTTTGCCTTGCCAACATATAGTTATCAATTCTATTAAAATTCGACTGCAGTTCATATAAATCCTGCTTGACAGCTGGCGAAATAAAAACTTCTTTGGCTAAGTGCTAATGTTTCACGTGGAACATTTTGAGCAAGAAGTTTATATGATGGGTTGTTTTAAAGGCGTACCCGCTTTTCTAGGGTATTTGCGAGGTGTAGAGTCTGTTTTTTCTATTATAACAATATGTCGTTCTGATTGCTCGTTAGGTAGCTTAAGATCATGTGTTGCTACTAGTTTTCCTTTCAGCTCGCGTAAGCTGTTTTTCGCTTCGATAATCTCTTCATTAGACTGAGAGCCTTTCATAGCGGCAAATAATCCGCCTGTGCGAGCAAAAGGTAAACAAAATTCATTAAGAACATTTAGCCGAGCAACAGCTCGAGCAGTTACTAAGTCATACTGATCACGATGCTCAGATAATCTTGCAATATCCTCAGCACGCCCATGGACGGCAGCGATATGCGCGATACCTAATGCATCGGCTAAATGCTTTAAAAATGTAATTCGTTTGTTTAATGAATCGACAATTGTCACCTTAAGATGCGGAAAGCATATAGCGAGAGGAATGCTGGGAAACCCAGCCCCTGAACCAATATCGGCAATCGTCTTCATACTATTCATAGGCACGAAAAACGAAAGCGACGCTGAATCATAAAAATGCTTCTCATACACCGCGTCCCTCTCCGTAATGCCGGTTAGGTTCATTTTTTCATTCCACTCAATTAACAATCGATAGTAAATATCAAATTGCTCCAATTGATGCGGGGAAAGCGGAATACCGCTCTCCTCCATCTTGTTAATAAACCATTGCGGTGTTGCTTCCATTAATTCGCCCTCGCTGCCTTTACACGGTTATAGTGTTCCAAATATACAAGCAAGATTGAAATATCAGCTGGTGTCACGCCGCCAATTCGGGATGCTTGCCCAATAGATAATGGTCGAATCAGACCAAGCTTCTCTCTCGCTTCAAATGCGATACCGCTCACATCATTATAATCAATATCGTCAGGGATGCGCTTTTTCTCCATTTTGTTCAATCGCTCAACCTGCAATAATTGTTTCTCAATGTAGCCGGCATACTTCAATTGGATTTCGACCTGCTCCTTCATTTCTTCCGTCATTTCATCACTGCAAGGCACGATTGTCTCAATCATTGCATAAGTGATTTCAGGACGGCGAAGCAAGGACAGTACATCGGTCCCATGCTCGATAGGCGCTGAATCCGCAGCCTTTAACATGTCATTGACATCATCTGGCTTCACCTTCGTTGTGCGCAGCCTTTCAATATCTTCTTCAACCAATTTCTGTTTCCGTTCAAAATCCGCATACCGTTCTTCAGAAATAAGTCCAATTTCATGACCAAGCGGTGTAAACCGGACATCAGCATTATCATGTCTTAGGAGCAGACGATATTCTGCGCGAGAAGTCAGCAGACGATAAGGATCATTCGTGCCTTTCGTCACAAGATCATCAATCATTACACCGATATAACCCTGTGAACGACTAATAATGACTGATTCCTTCCCCTGCACTTTTCTGGCTGCATTAATGCCTGCAATAATACCTTGAGCAGCAGCTTCCTCATAACCCGATGTACCATTAATTTGTCCAGCCGTAAACAGTCCATCTATAGCCTTTGTCTCTAACGATGGCCATAGCTGCGTAGGAATTATAGCATCATACTCAATGGCATAGCCGTTCCGCATGATTTCAGCGTTTTCCAATCCTGGCACAGATCTTACAATTTTTAACTGAACATCCTCAGGCATGCTTGTTGATAGACCTTGCACATAGTATTCAGAAGTATTAGCGCCTTCTGGCTCAAGGAACACTTGATGCTTAGGCTTATCGGAAAAACGAACAATTTTATCCTCAATGGATGGACAATATCGTGCGCCAGTGCCTTCTATAGCGCCTGAAAACATCGGAGCGCGATGAAGATTTTCATTAATAATCTGATGCGTTTGCTCTGAAGTATAGGTCAACCAGCAAGGTAATTGCTGATTTTTAGATGACTTCGTCTCATAAGAGAAAAATTTTGGATTCTCGTCACCTGGTTGAACCTCTGTTTTTGAAAAGTCGATAGAGTCTCTATGCACGCGCGGTGGTGTTCCAGTTTTGAATCGCACCAATTCCAAGCCATGCTGCTTCAAGCTAGCGGATAAACGTACGGAAGGCTGTTGGTTATTCGGACCGCTTTCGTACATAAGCTCACCCATAATAATTTTGCCCCGTAAATAGGTTCCAGTCGTTATAATGACTGTTTTGGCCCGATAAGTAGCGCCTGTTTGCGTAAGAACTCCAACAATTTTGCCATCCTCGACGACCAGCTCCTCTACCATCCCTTGGCGAAGAACGAGTCCTGGTGTCGTTTCAATTGTTTTCTTCATCGTATGCTGATAGGATACTTTATCCGCTTGCGCGCGCAAAGCATGTACCGCCGGTCCTTTGCCTGTATTGAGCATCCTCATTTGAATGAATGTCTTATCAATATTTCGGCCCATCTCTCCGCCAAGCGCATCAATCTCACGCACGACATGTCCCTTCGCAGGACCACCAATAGATGGATTGCAAGGCATAAATGCGACCATATCCAAGTTAATCGTCAGAAGCAGCGTATCACAGCCCATTCTTGCGGCAGCAAGCGCGGACTCACAGCCAGCATGACCTGCTCCAACAACGATAACATCATATTCTTTTCCTTCATAACTCACTAAATATCCCTCATTTCCCTAAACAGAACTGTGAAAAAATTTGATCAATTAAAGAATCTCCCGCTTCATCGCCCAATATCTCGCCGAGCGATTCCCAAGCTTGCCGTACGTCAATTTGTATAACATCAATAGGTATTCCCATATGCGTTGCTTCTATAGCATCAACTAATGATTGTCTTGCCCGCTTTAGCAGCGATATGTGCCGCGCATTGCTGACATAGGTTAAATCTCCTGACTCCAGCTGCCCTTCAAAAAACATATCTGTTATTGTACTCTCCAGCCCTTCCAGGCCTTGATCGAGAGCAACCGACATATGCACTATAGCATCTCGAGGCACAAAGCGTTCTACCTCATCAATATTTAAAGCGCGCGGCAAATCCGTCTTATTTATAATAGCGATGATATTACGATGTTGAACGGTTTTTAACAGCTCATAGTCATCCTCATGCAGCGGCTCATTATAGTTTAACACGAAAAGAACCAAATCCGCTTCCTCAAGCGCAGATCGCGAACGCTCAACACCGATCTTCTCCACTACATCATTTGTATCTCGAATACCCGCTGTATCTAGCAGACGAAGAGGAATACCGTTTAAAGTGACATACTGCTCTATAACATCACGCGTTGTTCCAGGTATATCGGTGACAATCGCTTTATTTTCTTGGCTTAGTACATTCATCAACGATGACTTTCCGACATTCGGTCTGCCGACGATTGCAGTTAGAATGCCCTCTCTTAATATTTTGCCTTCATTCGCTGTCTTTAATAATCGGTCCATCTCCGTAATCGCGGAGCTGCATTGATCACGTATGAACGCGCTGGTCATTTCCTCAACATCATGCTCCGGATAATCAATATTAACCTCTATATGAGCAAGAAGTTCTATGACAGTCTGTCTTAAAGTCTTAATTTGCTTGGACAGCTTTCCCTCCGCTTGCTTCCTAGCCACGCTGAAGGCACGATCTGATTTGGAACGAATGAGATCAATAACAGCCTCAGCTTGCATAAGATCGATCCGTCCATTCAAAAACGCCCGTTTTGTAAATTCTCCAGGCTCGGCAGTACGGAATCCATCCAGCTGCAAAATAACATCGAGCACATTCTTAACGGCGATAACCCCGCCATGCGCATTAATCTCCACAACATCCTCTGCTGTAAAGGACCTCGGTCCGCGCATCACTGATACGAGCACCTCTTCCACAGCTTCATCCGTCTTCGGGTCTACAATATGACCATAATGAATCGTGTGTGACTCAGCTTCATTCAGCTTTATTCTCGAGCGAAACACTGAGGAAGTTCCAGCTATCGCATCCGGTCCGCTCACTCTAATTATTGCAATGCCGCCCTCACCTACTGCTGTCGATATGGCCGCAATTGTATCCATAATCATTACTACTCAGCACCTCTCAAATGGAAAAACAGCAATGACTGTAGAGAGCCATTGCTGCGAATAAACGATCTTATCTAAGCTATTATTTCCGTTAAACCTGCTGCTTAAGCGAAATAACGATACGTCGATTAGGCTCTTCGCCCTTACTGTACGTTTTCACCTTTGGATGATTGTGCAGCTGTGAATGAATGACCTTCCGCTCATGCGGAGACATCGGCTCAAGCACAACCTCTTTTCTTGTTCGTATTACACGTCCTGCTAAACGATCCGAAAGCGCCTCAAGTGTCTTACGACGCCGCTCTCGAAAATCCTCTGCATCAAGTACAATTCTCAGATGGCTGTCTGAAAAACGATTAGTCACAATATTTACTAAGTACTGCAGCGCATCAAGCGTCTGCCCTCTGCGTCCTATTAGCATGCCAAGATCTCCGCTGCCGGAGACTGACAATAGAATGCCATCTTTCGTTTGCTTCCGCTCAATTGACACCTGAAGTCCCATTGCAGAAGCAACATCAAAGATGAATTTCTCTGCTTCCTCAACTGCATCCGGGATCAGCTCCAGCTCAACCTTCGCTTCCTTTGCACCGATAAGTCCGAATAGGCCTTTTGAAGGCTGCTCCAGCACTACCGTTCTAACGCGATCTTCAGTAACTTGTAATTGTGTTAAACCATTTTTCACTGCATCCTCGATTGTTTTCCCTGATGCAACGATTTTTATCATTTGGCAGGTACCTCCTTCTTACTCTTATCAGAGTTGCGTACATATAGGAAGTAATTCTGAATAATAGTGTAAATGTTACTGTAAACCCAGTACAGCGGAAGTGCTGCTGGGAACGACATGGACATAACAAAAATCATCACTGGGAATATAACGAGCATCAATCCCATTCCTGGCATAGTCTGCTGCTGCGTTGATTGCATCATCTTCGTCTGAAGGAACGTTGTCGCAGCTGCAAGCAGCGGAAGAACAACTTTATCAGGCTCACCAAGCTGTAACCATAGGAACGTAGCGTCGCGAATATCAGGATTTTTATAGATCGCATTGTAAAGTGCGATAAATACTGGCATTTGAACAAGCAGCGGAAGACAGCCAGCCATCGGATTAACCTTATGAGTCTGGAACAGCTTCATCGTTTCCTCTTGCTGCTTCTGAGGATTGTCCTTGTACTTCTTTTTAATTTCAGCCATTTGCGGCTGCAGCGCTTGCATCGCCTTCGAGCTGCGATACTGCTTCAGCGTAAGCGGCAAAATCAATGTTCTAACGATAATCGTCAGAAGCAGGATAGCTAGTCCATACGAATAGTTAAACCATCCGGCAAAAGTGTCAAGCGTAACGGCAAACCAGTAAACGACGTTTCTGTCCCACCAACCGCTTTTCAACAAATCCGCTGTCTCTGTTGTTTGGTTGATCTGGCCTCCGCAGCCCGCCAACAAACCAACCATTAATAATAATCCAGCTACTAAAAGCCATTTGCGTTTTGTGTTCCGAAACAACATTTCAAACTCCTCTCTAAAGAGCCAATACATTCATTTAGACTATACCATAAATTTTGGGACAAATAAACATCACTCACATGCTGAATATACAGAACTACTAATTGAAAGAAGTCAATCGCCTGAAAACAAAAAAAGCAGCCATTCTAATCACTAAAATTAAGAATTGGACTGCTTTTCCGATTTTGGAGAATTCGATTTAATTAAGCCGGCACGCTTCAAGACATGCTGCACGCTCTTCTCCATTTCCTTCATCTTCATGCCCACCGCCGGCATTCTAACGATAAGAATAAAATCGACATGTGGAACAATTCGATGTTCATTCGCTCTTACAATTTCCTTCAACATACGGCGCATTCGATTTCGAACAACAGCGTTGCCTATCTTCTTGCTGGCCGATACACCTAATCGAAACGGCTCAGCTACCGGCTGCTTGGACCAATATACAACGAACTGACTGTTAGCGAATGATTTGCCGCTTCTATAGATTCGACTAAAATCTGCGCGGTTGCGAAGCCGTAATTTTCTTTGCACGATGAAATGCCACCGTTCCCTTTCGCTTAACTACTCCATATAGTTAAAAAAAAAGACCACCGACGTGGTCTTCAGCTTATGCGCTCAATACTTTTCTTCCCTTTTGACGACGTGCCGCCAAAACTTTACGTCCGTTCTTTGAGCTCATACGCTTACGGAATCCGTGCACTTTAGCGCGTTTGCTTACATTCGGTCTAAATGTAGGTCTCATTACTCTGCACCTCCTATATCACGTGTTCACTATGACAACTGTTACTTTGTCGCTTATTAAAGTAGAAACGTTGTGCGTTCCTCGTCTAAAAAAACACCTTACTAATTAAACCATGCAGCAGATTAAAAGTCAATGGCTCCTCTCAAATAGGCTGCAATACTTTTCCTGAAACTTTTCCCATGTGGATAAATAAATAATTAGGCATTAAAAAACACAATTTATCAAAAACTAATAACATGTGCATAATTTTTCGGGCGCTTAAACGAACTTTGTCGAAGTTTAAACAGGATATAAACAATATCTAGTGTTGTCGATAACTTTTATGCACAACCTATTGAGTATGTGGATAAAATATGCGAACTCGTTGAAATATAAGGCATCTTTTGCTATGATTATTATGTTTTTATTGTGGATATGAAATCCATTCCCTAATCTTATCAACAGCCTGTGGATAAGATTGTGAACAATTTTATCCCCACTTCATAACTCACTATCCAAAACTGCGTCATAATGTGGATTATTTCGTTGTGAAATCCATCGTTTCGACATTTTATCGCATATACCGCCGTTTTTAATGCTTACTATAAGGAGTGACAGTCTGTGGACAGCCATACGTCTGAAATATGGCAGCAAGTGTTGTCGATCATCCAGACCAAATTAAGCAAGCCAAGCTTTGACACCTGGTTCAAGGCGACAAAGGCTTCTTTCGTCGATGATTCCATGCTCGAAATAACTGCGCCGACAACATTTGCCGCTGAATGGCTGGAAGGCCGTTACACAAAGCTAATTCGCAATACGCTCTATGAATATTTGGGCAGAGAGATCGATGTCCGCTTCTCTATTGAAGAATCAAGGGGAGAGGAACAGCCTATTGTGCTGCCTCCGAAAGCGACCGAGCCGCCGCCAATCCATGATGAGCCTTATTCGCATATGCTCAACCCGAAATATACGTTTGATACATTTGTCATAGGCGCGAATAACCGATTTGCTCACGCAGCTTCGCTTGCAGTAGCGGAAGCACCGGCGAAAGCCTATAATCCTCTTTTCTTATATGGCGGCGTTGGACTTGGCAAAACCCACTTAATGCACGCAATCGGGCATTATATTATGGATCACAACCCGAATACGCGTGTCTTGTACATTTCCTCTGAGAAATTTACGAACGAATTTATTAATGCGATTCGTGACAACAGAGGCGAAAGCTTCCGAACCAAATATCGTAATATAGACGTTTTGCTCATAGACGATATTCAGTTCTTAGCAGGAAAAGAGCAGACGCAGGAGGAATTTTTCCATACCTTCAACGCCTTGCACGAAGAACGAAAGCAAATCGTCATATCCAGTGACCGTCCGCCAAAAGAGATTCCAACGCTCGAGGATCGGCTGCGTTCCCGCTTCGAATGGGGATTAATTACAGATATCCAGCCGCCTGACTTAGAGACGCGGATCGCCATTTTGCGCAAGAAGGCGAAAGCCGAAAATTTAGATATTCCTAACGAAGCTATGATCTATATCGCTAATCAGATTGATACCAATATACGTGAGCTCGAAGGCGCACTTATAAGAGTAGTCGCTTACTCATCACTTATTAATGCTGATATCACCTCTCATCTGGCGGCAGAAGCCCTTAAAGATATTATTCCATCCAGCAGGCCGAGAATGATCACGATCCAGGATATTCAACAGAAGGTTGGCGAGTTCTACGGATTGCGTCTCGAGGAGTTCAAAGCCCGCAAGAGGACGAAGGCAATCGCTTTTCCAAGACAAATTGCCATGTATCTATCGCGTGAGCTGACGGAGTTCTCCTTACCTAAGATAGGAGAAGCCTTCGGCGGCCGTGACCATACTACTGTCATCCATGCGCACGAGAAAATATCCAATCAGCTTAAAGTGGATCAGGATCTTTACAAAATCGTACAAAATCTCAGTGAGAAAGTTAAAAATCATATGTGAACAACTAAGTAAGCCTATGCACACGCTATGCACATGTGGATAGGCTTGCTTTATCCATAGAAACAGTACTTATCCACATATTCAGTGTCCCTACTGCTACTACTACTATTTTTTAAATAAAAAAGAACTACATATAAACGCCAAAATCAAGGCTTCGCCTATCTATACAAACCAATTAAAGAAAGGCAAGGAACCTAACTATGAAATTAACGATATCCAAAAATGAATTAAACGACGCAATACAACAAGTCTCTAAAGCAACCTCCAGCCGTCCGACCATACCTATTCTTGGCGGTATCAAAATAGACGTTAACCATATGGGAGTTACTTTAACGGCAAGCGATACGGACATCGCCATTCAAAGCTATATACCCGTTGATAAGGACGGAACCGTTTATGCACATGTTGATAAGCCGGGGAGCGTCGTGCTTCCCGCTAAATTTTTTGTAGAAATCGTTAAGAAGCTTCCTTCCGAGCAAGTCGTCATAGAAGTACAAAGCAATTTTCAAACCATTCTTCGTTCTGGCACTACAGAAATTAATATGGTTGGTCTTGATCCAGAAGAGTTCCCAGTGCTGCCATCCATTGAACAGGATCATGTGCTTCAGCTGCCAGGCGACCTTTTAAAAGCGATGATCAGGCAAACAGTTCTTGCCGCATCAACTAGCGAGCAAACTCCAATTCTAACCGGTGTGTTATGGACCCTAAATGGCGGAGAACTTAAATTCGTCTCCACAGACCGCCATCGTCTAGCTAGCCGGACTACGAAAGTCGCTGTTAATGATGACTTTCAATTCAACAATATTGTTATTGCTGCGAAAACATTAGTAGAGCTATCGAAGCTAATTCCGGAGGACGAGTCCTTAGTTGATATCGTTATCGCTGATAATCAAGTTCTCTTTAGGCTCGATAACGTGCTGTTCTTTACACGCATTTTGGACGGGGCTTATCCGGATACTTCTAAAATTATTCCGCAAGTGTTCAAAACAGAACTTGTTCTTGATACAAAATCTGTAATGGATGCTATTGATCGTGCTTATCTGATGTCGCGTGAGGAGAAAACGAATATTGTTCGTCTAATGACGCTTGAGGACAGCACCATTGAAATCTCTTCAAGTTCTACTGAGCTAGGAAGAGTAACAGAGCAACTGGAGGCTAAAGAATTTACGGGCGATCCGCTGCGAATCGCATTTAACTCCAAATATATGCTGGACGTTCTAAAAGTTATTGACAGCGAACAGCTGTTCATCGGCTTTACAGGCGCAATGAGCCCAATCATTATTCGTCCAATGGATCATCATTTCAATATGTACGTCATATTGCCTTACCGAACAACGAATTAAAATCGCTGAGCAAGTACCTGAAAGGATGAGAACAGCATGAAGGAAGTTAAAATTGGTACGGAATATATTACATTGGGACAATTTCTAAAGCTGTCAGATTGCATTTCAACAGGCGGACATGCGAAGTTCTTTCTTCAGGAAAACAAGGTAGTCATTAACGGAGAAGAAGATAACCGCCGTGGAAGAAAGCTGTATCCAGGGGATAAGGTTGAAGTAGAAGGCTGCGGCCACTTTGTTGTGGGTCAAGTATAATTGGCTGTACAGCCTGGAGGTTAGAGCGTGTTTTTAAAAAGCATTGAGCTGCATAACTATCGGAATTACACCTCGCTGAAGCTTGAGACGCCCAATATGGTTAATATCTTCCTCGGCCAGAACGCGCAGGGGAAGACGAATCTGTTGGAAGCCATTTTAGTCATCGCAATGACGAAGTCTCACCGTACCTCCAAGGATAAAGAACTGATTGGCTGGGAATCGGACGCTGCTAGAATCTCTGCCGAAGTAACTAAGAAGTATGGTACAGTTAAGCTTGACCTGTTGTTTTCATCGCAAGGCAAGAAGGCCAAGATTAACGGATTAGAGCAGCGAAAGCTCAGTGATTTCGTAGGCTCCTTGAATGTCGTCATGTTTGCGCCGGAGGATTTGGAAATTGTAAAAGGAACGCCGGGTGTTCGAAGACGGTTTCTAGATATGGAAATCGCTCAAGTACAGCCCGGCTATTTGCATACGCTCCAGCAGTATGGAAAGGTGCTTCAACAGCGCAATAATTACTTAAAGGGCATTGGACCTTCCGGACTAAATCAGCAGATGCTGGATGTCTGGAATATGCAGCTGGCAGAGTATGGTGTTAAAATTATGAAAAGAAGGAAATACTTCATACAACAATTACAATTGCATGCCGAGCGAATCCATGCAGGTATTACGAACGGTTTAGAGAAGCTTGTTATTGAATATCGCCCGTCTCTAGATATGGATTTGGAGCAAGATGAAACTGTTTTATTTGAGAAATTTATGTTAAAGTTATCACAGGTGAGAGAACAGGAGATTCGCAGAGGATTGACCTTAGCAGGTCCTCATCGCGATGATATGACATTTTTCATTAACGGTAAGGAAGCTCAAACATACGGCTCGCAAGGGCAGCAGCGTACAACTGCCTTGTCATTAAAGCTAGCCGAAATTGAGCTTATTCATGAGGAAATAGGGGAGTATCCGATACTGCTGTTGGATGATGTGCTCTCTGAATTGGATCATAATCGTCAGACTCAGCTGATAGAGACCTTTCAGAGCAAGGTCCAAACCTTTATTACAACAACCGGCCTCGAAAGCGTGAATGAGAGCAAGCTTCGGGATGCCGGCGTCTATTATGTGCAAGACGGATGTGTGACAAGATGATACGCGCGCCTGGAAAGTTGAGGAGGATACTATGTATATCCATATCGGCGGAGAGAAAATTATCCGTACTTCTGAGCTAGTTGCAATATTTGATATATCTATTGAGCAATCCTCTAAGCTGTCCAAACAATTCGTTGCAGGAGCGCGCAAACGCAAAGATGTGGAGGCAATTGGGGAGGAGGATCCGAAGTCGATCGTCGTTACCAAATCCAAAATATATTATTCACCCATATCATCCTCCACACTTAAAAAAAGAACCCACCATTTTTCAACAAATAGTTGATCTATAGCAATCAAGAAGAGCAGTTGAGAGGAGCAGTGAACTTGCATGTCTTTAGAACAAAATACTTATGACGAGAGTCAGATCCAGGTGCTAGAAGGTCTCGAAGCGGTCCGCAAGCGTCCTGGTATGTATATTGGCTCCACAAGCGCCAAAGGTCTTCATCATCTCGTATGGGAAGTCGTTGACAATAGTATTGATGAAGCGCTTGCAGGCTACTGTAACCGAATTGAAGTAATCGTTAACGAGAATAATAGCGTTACTGTTATTGATAATGGACGCGGCATTCCGGTAGGTGAGAATACAAAGCTAAAGAAATCAACGCTAGAGGTTGTAATGACCGTTCTCCATGCGGGCGGCAAGTTCGGCGGTGAGGGCTATAAAGTATCCGGCGGTCTTCATGGCGTCGGCGTATCCGTCGTTAATGCTTTATCTGAACTTGTTATCGTAGAGGTTAGGCTTAAAGGGAAAATTTACCAGCAAGAATATCGCAAAGGAATTCCGCAATACGATATTAAAGTTGTTGGCGAATCAGAAGAAACGGGCACGACAGTAACTTTCCTGCCGGATCCTGAAATTTTTACAGAAACGACCGTTTTTGAGTACGAGGTGCTGCAATCCCGTATTCGGGAGCTTGCATTCCTCAATAAGGGTATTGAGATTGTACTCACCGATAAACGTACCGATGTGAGCAATTCGTTTAAATACGAGGGCGGTCTGATTGAATTCGTTAGATTTCTTAACCGCAACCGCGAAGTTCTTCACGAAGAGCCGATCTATGTGGAAGGAACTAAGGATCAAGTTCAGGTCGAGGCTTCTCTGCAGTACAACGACAGCTATAGCGAGAATATTTATTCCTTCGCGAACAATATTCACACGCATGAGGGCGGTACGCATGAGTCTGGTTTCAAGAGCGCATTGACACGGATTATTAATGATTACGCTCGTAAAATGAATATGCTGAAAGACAATGATTCTAATTTTTCCGGCGATGATGTGCGTGAAGGTCTAACGGCTATTATTTCCGTTAAAATTCGCGAGCCGCAATTCGAGGGTCAGACGAAGACTAAGCTGGGCAACAGCGAGGTGCGCGGTATTGTTGAATCTTTGTTTGCGGAGAAGATGCAGCAGTTCTTAGATGAGAATCCGTCTGTTTCAAGGAAAATTATTGAGAAGGGCCTTCAGGCTGCACGCGCAAGAGAAGCAGCACGCAAAGCGCGTGAACTTACTCGGCGCAAGAGTGCGCTGGAGGTAGGTTCCTTACCGGGCAAGCTTGCCGACTGCTCCTCTAAGGATGCTTCGATCAGCGAGCTCTATATTGTCGAAGGGGACTCTGCCGGCGGCTCTGCAAAGCAAGGACGCGATCGTCACTTCCAAGCGATCTTGCCGCTGCGCGGTAAAATTCTTAACGTAGAGAAAGCAAGATTAGATCGTATTTTGGGCAATGCTGAGATCCGAACAATCATTACCGCTCTTGGAACAGGGATCGGCGATGATTTTGATATTGAGAAGGCTCGCTATCACAAAATCATTATTATGACAGATGCCGACGTCGACGGTGCGCATATCCGTACTTTGCTGCTCACCTTCTTATTCCGTTACATGCGTAAAATTATTGAATATGGCTATGTGTATATCGCACAGCCGCCGCTTTTCAAAATTGAACGAAACAAGGTCATCCGCTACGCGCAATCTGAAGCTGAACGTGATCTTATCATTGCTGAGTTCGGTGAAGGAGTCAAAGTCAACGTACAGCGCTATAAGGGCTTGGGTGAGATGAATGCCGGACAGCTATGGGAGACAACGATGGATCCGGAGAGCAGAACGATGCTGCAAGTATCGATATCTGACGCAATGGAAGCAGATGCGATCTTTGATACGCTGATGGGCGACAATGTTGAGCCAAGACGTGATTTTATTCATGAGAATGCTCGATATGTTACAAACTTGGATGTATAGATGTAAGATGCATAACTATGTAAAACAGCCGTCCACAAGGGCGGCTGTTTTGTAAGCTTAACAGCTTAATGAGACATGATTAATGCTGTTTGTATCTTCCGTAACCGCAGGCATAACGATATATTTTACGGAATACGGCTTGGTCTGGAAGCTTGCGAAATATGAAGGGATCCGGCAGCGTGTTTACTTCAAGAATCCAAGGATGATTTTTATCGTCAACCGCGACATCAATGCCTAACTCCTTTAGACCAGGGTATTTTTTCTGCAGCTGCTCAGCAACTGAGACACCCAGTTTACGCAGATGACTCGCAAATGCAGCAAGCTCAGTCGCATTCATATGCGGGGACATCAGCCGTTCAATAGGCAGCGGCGTACCTCCGCTATGATAGTTAGTTACAATTTTAGAGGGATGGCTAAGTCGTCCGATAATGCCGGTAGTCTCCCATGCTTGCTGATCATTTTTTTGGACCATGACTCTTAGATCAAATCGGCGTTTGTTATAGCGCAGCAGATGTATTCCTTTTTGAACAAGATAACCTCTATTTCGAATGAGCCTTCGAAGAGCTTGGTATAGCTGATTAAATTGATTGTAGCTAGCGGATTTGCTGTTATATCGCAATCGATACCCTGTACGGGTGCGTTCAACTCGAATAACACCAAGTCCAAAGGTTCCCTTGTCAGGCTTAATGTACACCATGCTATATTGCTGGAGCATACTGTTAACGGTGTTGATGCTGAAAGGCTTCGTATCAGGGATATATCGGTTAAAAAAATCTGATTTCAAAAGCGCATTAGTTTTAGCCCACTTGCTGTGAACACGTTGAATGGCCAACGAATCTTTCTCCCTTCAAAGGATTGTTTACTTTCCAATGTAGCAGGCGACAGACTTTGGAATGAGTGGTATAATATAAGTTAGGTTTGTTCATTTTATGGAATTTTTTCGTCTATGGAGAGCGGCAATACACCCATTTTTTGAAGGCATTCCAGACGATTTGATTTTAATTTCCACTAGCCATTGCAGATGAGGTTTAAGCGATCTCTATTTGTGAAAGTAATATTATAATGGTTATGGTGATTTATTGTAGATATAGAGGACGTCAGGGAGGTAAATCATGGCGGAAGAACAACGTATATCAATTAAGGATCGTGATATCGGAACAGAGATGCGTGAATCGTTCATCGATTACGCAATGAGTATTATTGTCAGCCGCGCTCTGCCCGATGTTCGGGATGGCTTAAAGCCGGTTCATCGTCGGATATTGTTTGCAATGTCCGAGCTTGGCATGTCACCAGATAAACCGCATAAGAAGTCGGCGAGAATTGTCGGTGAGGTTATTGGTAAGTACCATCCGCACGGCGACTCAGCTGTCTATGAATCAATGGTTCGTATGGCACAGGATTTCTCGATGCGTTATATGCTCGTTGACGGTCATGGCAACTTTGGCTCGAATGATGGCGATATGGCAGCAGCGATGCGTTATACAGAAGCGCGTCTATCTAAGATTGCAATGGAGCTTCTGCGTGATATTAACAAAGAAACGATTGATTTTGCTCCGAACTATGACGGCGAAGAGAAAGAGCCTGTTGTATTGCCTGCTAGATTCCCTAACCTGCTTGTTAACGGCGTAACAGGGATCGCGGTAGGGATGGCAACCAATATTCCTCCACATAATCTTAATGAGGTTATTGACGGCGTACAAGCATTAATCCGCAATCCGGATATAACGCCGCTTGAGCTTATGGATTATATTAAGGGGCCTGATTTCCCTACAGCCGGTTTTGTAATGGGCTTATCGGGCATTCGTCAAGCTTATTTGACAGGCCGCGGTTCAGTTACGATGCGCGCTCGGGCAACGATTGAAGAGAATGGCGGCAAGGCTCGTATTCTCGTCCATGAGCTTCCGTACCAAGTAATTAAAGCAAGGCTCGTAGAAAAGATCGCAGAGCTTGTTCGTGAGAAGAAAATAGACGGAATTACCGATTTGCGCGATGAATCAGACCGCAATGGCATGCGCGTCGTTATCGAGCTGCGCCGCGATGTGAATCCAAGCGTTGTACTGAACAATCTATACAAGCAAACTCAAATGCAATTCAACTTCGGCATTAATATGCTGGCGCTTGTTAACGGTGAGCCTAAGACGCTTAATATACGTGAAATGCTTTATCATTATTTGCAGCATCAGATCGAAGTTATTCGTCGCCGTACAGAATTTGATCTCCGCAAAGCGGAAGCAAGAGCTCATATCTTAGAGGGCTTGCGAATTGCTCTTGATCATTTGGATGAGGTTATCGCCTTAATCCGTTCTTCACAGACAGCGGACTTAGCGCGTGAAGGCTTGATTAATCGATTCTCCTTAACTCATGAACAAGCACAGGCGATTCTGGACATGCGTCTCCAACGTCTGACTGGACTGGAACGCGAGAAGATCGAAGCGGAATACATGGAGCTCATGCGTAAAATTGCTGAGTATAAAGCTATTCTAGCTGATGAGCAGCTTGTTCTTGATATCATCAGCACTGAGCTTGAAGAGATTAAGGAACGCTTCGGTGATGAACGCCGTACTGAAATAACAGCAAGCGATGATGAAATTTTGGACGAGGATCTGATACCTCGCGAGGATGTTATCATTTCTATAACGCATACAGGCTACATTAAGCGCTTGCCAGTGACGACATACCGCAGTCAGAAGCGGGGCGGCAAAGGAATCGTTGGCATGGGCACGAAAGAAGATGACTTTGTAGAGCATCTATTCGTATCCAATACGCATCATTACTTGCTGTTCTTCACGAATAAGGGCAAGGTGTACAAGCTTAAAGCGTATGAGATACCAGATTTGAGCCGTACAGCGAGAGGTACGCCTATTATAAATCTTATACAGATTGAGCAAGGCGAAACCATTAATGCAGTAATTCCTGTACAAGAGTTCAATTCCGAACAATATTTGTTCTTTGCTACAAGACAAGGCGTTGTTAAGAAAACACCGCTAGATGACTATATTAATATCCGCAAGGTTGGATTAATTGCAATCTCGTTGCGCGAAGATGACGATTTGATCGGCGTGAAGCTGACTGACGGTAACCAAGAGATTATTATGGGTACTGCAGACGGCATGTCAATTCGTTTCTCTGAGCAAGATGTTCGTTCGATGGGACGTTCAGCGACAGGGGTTAAGGGTATTACGCTCAATGACGATGATAAGGTTATCGATATGGACGTCGTCGTACCTGACCGTGAAGTGCTGATCGTAACGTCCAAAGGTTACGGTAAGCGTACACCGATCGATGAGTATCGTATCCAGACTCGCGGCGGCAAAGGCATTAAGACGCTTAATGTAACCGATAAGAATGGCCCAATCGTGTCATTGAAGGTTGTTGAGAATGATGAGGACCTGATGATTATGACGGCGCTTGGCACATTAATCCGCACAAGCATGGACGGTATTTCCACAATGGGCCGTAACACACAAGGCGTGAAGCTCATTAATACCAAAAATGACGATACCGTATCAACAGTAACGAGAGTCGCGCGCAGCGAAGAAGTCGAAGAGAATGAAGCTGGCGAAGACAGTGAGGAATCCATAGAGGAATAGCTGCATGGAGGGGACATGAATGGCAAGCATATCGATAGCTCATATTAAGGCTGGCAATCGACTGGGTGAAGATGTCCTCACCCCTCTTGGTGGGGTTCTGTTTTACAAAGGTACTGTTATTACACCTAGAGAGCTTGAAATATTACAGGCGTTTCTTATATCAAGCGTAACCATAGACAATGTTGATGAAGCAATCGCAATGACTGAATCGGCTAATGAAAAGTCAGGATTAGAAAAGAAACCTGCGAGCGAATCCGCAAAGCAAGATAAGCCACTGACACCTTTTCAAAATGAATACGATAAGATGATCGGTTTGCTGCGTAATGTTTTTGCAACTCAAATTACAGCTCAAGGCATGCCGATTATGGATATTAGAAAGCAGCTGGAAAGCCTGCTTTCTAATATTGATGATTATAAGGTGCTAACCTTTATTCCTTCTGGTTTCTTAGAGAGGGATTACTTGCTGCACAGCAGCGTCTGTTGTTCGCTTACCTCCTATTTGATGGGACAGTGGACAGGATTCCCGCAAAAGGAATTAATGCAGATCGCTCTTGCGGGCTTGCTCCATGATATCGGTAATATAAGAATAGATAAATCTATTTTAACTAATCCCAACACGCTTTCAGTCGTTGAAATGGAAGAGATGAAGCGGCATACGGTATATGGTTATCAGCTAATTAAAGATAATATCGCAATTAATGAGGGAGTAAAGCTGTCTGCCCTTCAGCATCATGAGAAGATCGATGGGTCCGGCTATCCTCTGGGCATAGATTCCAGCAAGATTCATCCTTATGCTAGAATTGTAGCTATTGCTGATATTTTTCATGCAATGACGTTGAACAAGGCTTATCGTAAAAAAATCTCACCGTACCTCGTACTAGATCAGCTTGAAGCCGAAGGCTTTGGCAAGCTTGATCCTTCCTATGTGAGAATTTTTATTGAAAAGACGGTACAATTCTCGAGTGGAACAATCGTTAAACTTAACGATGATCGTGTTGGGGAGATTGTATTTACCGATAAGGCCCATCCGACAAGACCTTGGGTATCTGTTAATGGGACGATTGTAAATCTCTCTGTTGAACGGCAATTTCATATTAGAGAAATTATTAAATAACTAAAGACACCTCTTGTAGAGATGGAACACTCTCATGAGGTGTCTTTTATATTAGAGCAGTATTTAATCCAACAGTGCTAATATAATTTAAAACAATGGGCATATTATCCCCATTGGAACTTAATATACGAGGCATGCAATATATTTTTAAAAAAGTACTTGCAATCGTGTAGGCGGATATGTTATATTATTTCTTGTCGCCGCTGAGACATTGAGCGAACGACATGAAGAGTAGATTGTTCTTTGAAAACTGAACAACGAGTGAAACTGCCCCGTTAATCCTAACGGATTAATGGAAAAGCGATGTATCAATCTTGATCGAAGAAACTCAGTGATGAGCGACCGCGATTAGAGGT
>Ga0182739_1001483_pt1 | contig 24552 bp, 39 predicted proteins | sample eDN5th30CBELigBY_FD_128873 | JGI IMG/M metagenome (GOLD analysis project Ga0182739, IMG submission 128873) | Enriched backyard soil microbial communities from Emeryville, California, USA - eDNA 5th pass 30_C BE-Lig BY (version 2) (version 2) | ecosystem: Environmental > Terrestrial > Soil >... | reverse complement strand
TTGACGCCGCCGGATGTTTTGTGGTCTATGCGCCTCATCGAATGGGCGTGTAGCTCAGCGGGAGAGCACTACGTTGACATCGTAGGGGTCACAGGTTCAATCCCTGTCACGCCCACCATTCGAACCCTTGTATAAGTTGAAAAATCCGCTTCGGCGGGTTTTTTCGTTTCTGGCGACTGACACGCTACTGACACGTAATCGAGCTTCGGGACCGTGTAGGACAGGGCCAGTTCTGCGAAATAGGCGTCGATGGCCTCCCGGCCCTGGCTCAGATAGTCTGGCGCGAAATGCGCGTATTTCTCGGTCGTGCTCGGTCTGCGATGCCCCAGAAGTCCCTCGACCTCCCACGGCGGAACGCTACGGCGGCGAAGCTCCGTCGCCATCGTGTGGCGCAAGCTATAGGGCGTGATCTCGCTCGACAGGCCAGCATCGGACACGGTGCGAGCAAAGGTCTTCTTCACGCTCTCAATCGGCTTGCCATTCCAGAGCACGAAAGCCGGAACGTCGGTGCGATGAAGGAACGGCAAGAGTGTGTCGGTGATCGGCACGATTGGCCGGTACTTCTTCGTCTGCTTCCGGCCCTTCGGGTTCAGGTTGATGCGCTTATCCACAAGGTTCACCTGGGCCGGAGCAAGGTCGAGGACGGCCTCTGGACGGGCAAGGGTATTCAGGGCGATCATGCAATAGATGAAGATATGCGGGCGCTCCTGCGCCTTCGTGAGCAATCGCTTCATCTCCTGCGGTTTCAGGACATAGGGCTCCTTCTCGTCGGACCTGTCAGGCTCATCAAGGATGAAGGGCGCTGAAGCGATCTCGCCATTCCTCCACGCCATGCGGACGGCAGAGCGCCCCACGGACATGACGCGGGACACATAGCTGTTCTTGTACCCCCTCGCCTTCAGCCAAGCCATGAAATCCTTCTGCCTGGGCGGGGTGAGATCGGCCACGGTCCCCGCCTCCCAGAACTCGGTCCAGAGCGCCAGCGCGTATTGCGCCGCCTCGGCGGACGCAATGGTCTTGGCGTGGCTCTCCCAATACCGATAGAAGATCAGTCCCAGCGGCATCTCTGCGGCCTTCTGCTCCTTCGGCTGAGCTTGCTTCAGGACGTACTCTGCGAGGGCTTTTTTGGCTTCATGAAGGTCTTTTGTGCCAAGAGATGCGCGGCGTGTTTGTCCAGTGCCAGCGTCGTACCATGTGGCTTTGTAGACGGGGCTGTTGTGTTGGGAGAGCCAGTAGTCTCCGATTTGGAACCGTTCTTCGGGCATAACTCAATACTCGCTAGGTAGGTCTCAAGGTGTTCGATGCTGTAGAAAAACTTCCCTCCGATGGGGTAGCATCCGATCTTCCCCTCCTTCCGCCTGCGGCGAAGCGTGAAGATCGTCATGTGCAACCAATCGGCGGCTTGTTGCTCGGTGCGCAGTTGAGCCGATCCGGGACGATAAGGCGGGTCTATCAGCTGCTGGGCTTTCTTCGCGAACTGAAGGCCCTTCTTCGAGGGCTTCTGGGGCGGGAACTTGGACTGGGTGCTAGGCATCGTATCCGCCTTCTTCTGGCATTGCGTCGAGGATGACGACGGCATAGCGGCAGGCTGTTTCGTTGAACATCATGTGCTCGGTGCGCTTGGCGTCATCCATCATGACGATGCGCATGGCGATCTTGACGGCTTCGGCCTGATGTCTACCGAACCGTGACCGGATGGTGGCAAGCATCGCCTTCTTCTGGTCCTGCAATGCACTGATGTCGTTCTCGATAGACCGCCAGTGCTCGGCCATCTGGACCAGAAACGCCGGGTCGAGGTCTTCGGGGAAGTCCCATTCCACCCCTCGCGTATGCGTGCGCCGCGCACGAGAGGTCTCTCCCATGTTACCGTGCATCATCTATACTCCCTACAAAACAATGATTTGGTCATCGATAAGTGGTTCCGAGTTTGGCGAAACCTTCGGGATCGTCTTCCTCGCCCCTGCGGATGGCAGCGAAGATTTCCAAGATTTCACCGTTCACCGTCCGGTGGTTGCGGGCTGCTCTTTCACGCAGCCACGTTTTGATTTCAGGGGTGACCCTGAAGATGATTTTGGGCTGGGCTGTTATGTCCATGTTAACTCCAAGATGCCAGATTGATGGCTTGCAGCCATACGATGGCGACATGGTACATGGCTGTCAATAGAAACTATGGCTCCAAGCCATACGGAGGAAGCATGGTTAAAAAATCGGTTCAGACACAAGACAAGTTCATCTTACGAATGCCAGACGGCATGCGAGACGATCTCAAAAAGCGGGCAGAAAAGAGCAAGCGCACAATGACGGCAGAAATCCTCGCCAGGCTCGAATGGAGCTTTGCGGCGGAGGAGGAATTTGCAAAGCATCAAGCGAAGGTGGACACTCGCTCGGAATTGGCCGCGCAAAGAATAATGAATACCAATCTCACTACGCGCCTCGATCCAACGGAGACGCGCTTCTCTGAGCTTGAAGCCCAGATAGCGATCATCAAGGAACAGCTACACGCCCTGATCCCAGACTATCCCGCTGGCGACAAGATCGAAGCCATTGAAGCTCGCCTCGCCAAGCTCGAAGCGAAATGATCAGCGTGGTGTTGGCCTCGATCCGTAAAATTCGATTAAATTTGCAATTAATTGCACAAGGTCAGTTGTCCGGCTCCCAGCCCCCAACTCAGCGAAGGTCGGCAGCAAGTTGTGAGAGGCCCTGGCCTTCAGGTCGACGAATTTATCAGAAAGCATTCCCAACAACTGATGAATTGCAGTTGACCCGACGATTACCCGCTGTCTTCCGTGCCATTTTCATCAATTGTGGGCGGCTCAAAACTAAATGATGTCTGGTCATCCTCGGGCGGAAGTTGCAGGTCTTCAATGCCCAAGACCTCGAATTTCGAGCCAGCTAGCTTCTTGATGTCCCCGTCGTCAGAATAGATGACCGTCGCGCCCTCGATAGCGGCTATGGCGACGATCTGGTCATCGAACTTGGCTTTCGCCTTTGACGCCGCTTCGGATTTCGTCCCGCTCCGACGGCGCTCAACCTGCATGGCGGCGTATTCGACCGCCGCACGCTCATCGAAAGGCGAGATGCGGAAGTGCTTGCTTCTCTTGATGATCGAGAGGCGTTCCGGCGCTCCATCCTGCGCCCTCACAAGGCTTTCGGCCAGCGAGGGCGTGGGGATGATGATCTTCGTCTTTTCCCGCTGGAGGGTAGCAATCAGATACTCGACCCGCTCGCGGCAACGCTCCACCGGTAGACCGGTGATCTTACTGATCGGCGCATTGGCGTTTTCATCAAAGAGGTAGACCAGTATGTTGGCGTCGAAGGCAACAATCAATTCGCGTCTCCGCCACCATGACGATCTTCAAGGAGTGCGCGAACAGGATCGGGAACCTCGTTCCAGGTGCTGCCTTTGATCTTTCGCAGGGAAGCAACCACATCTTCCAGCGGTTCGTCGCCGAGAACTTCAAAATCGGTGATCTTGAAGCTCTTCAAGACCCAACTACCATCGGCCTCCCGATACCATGTCCCACTACCGTAAACGCGCAAGGTCGGGCCGAGAAGATGCTGTGCGATCTTCCGAGCGAGGTCGGCTGTAGCGTTGAGGCCGCTATGGACGACGGCACCATCGCGCAGGTGAACAGGGATGGTGTCATCCTTGCCACCGACGCGGATGACCTGCCCCTCAAGGCTGCCTTCCTGCCGTATCGGGCCAAAGACCAGCGGCTCAGGCCGGGTACGACCGGGAAACGGCAGAATGACAGCGCCATCGTTCCCGCTCAGTTCGCCGGTCGCATTATCCTTGCGCAGCATCTCATCGAGTTCGTCAAACGCCTTGAGGGCATCCTTGGGCGCACTCCCCCGCTGAAGACTACGCACCCTGTCCTGCACCTTCGGCTGCGCCGGTTCATCCACTGCGGCGACAAGGATCGCGGAACCCGTCTCGACACCCTGGAAATGAACATTGGCGGTTTCACCGAGCAAACGGGCATACGCCGCCATGTACTCCGCAAGCCGGTCCATCGGCAGCGTTTCCGGCGTGTAGCTGTTTTCTATGTGAAACCTGTATTCGCTCATTCTAATTATGCCTCACGCTGATCGGCGCAAATTCCGACCACCTTGCCAGACGACTACCATTGATCGCCCCTGAAACCAAACGGTACATTTTCATCGTGGCAGGAAATAGCGGCGCTGGCCGTCGATCTCGCCCGCGCGCGCCACGCCAGCCGCCACCAGCGTTTCCAGAACCTCCGCGACACGCCCCTTGCGCTTTGCCGTATTCCTGCCGTCGAATACACCAGTGATGGCGTCGGGAGGTGCTCGGCTAGACAACATTGAAGCCCGTCTCGCCAAGCTCGAAAAGTGACCGGCACTAGCCTAGCTGACCGCATGCGCAGGAAAACGCTATATTGCAAGTTGCTCCACAAGGGAGTTGAGCCACTGAGGTTTTCCGACTTATCCTAATGAGCTATCAACGGTCAGTTACAGCGGCATGGTCGGGGGAATACTTTTTTGGCGTCGAACGCATATCAGGGGAGCCTCTTTTCGAGCGATTTTGTCGAGAGTTCCATCGCAGCCGATTTCGATTGGGAAGCCCTCACGCCAGATCAGCTCTCATCCACTCAGCGCGACATCGAGGCGGTATTCGCACGCTTTCCCACCGCCCAGACCCCAAATGAGAGCCAGACAGAGGATGATCTGATCTGGCGTATAATGGCCCGCCTCGGCTGGTCTGAGCATCTTCGCCAGCAGAACCTGACAGCTCGTGGACGTCAGGACGTGCCGGATGGCGTCCTGTATCTCGACGCCGATGCGAAAGATCGGGCCGTCACTCATGCCGAAGAATGGAAAAGGTACGAGTTTGGCACTGCCATTGTCGAGAGCAAGCGGTGGGGCCGTCCTTTGGATCGACGCTCCGAGCAACGCAATGAGGTCATGGCACCCTCGACACAGATGCTGCGTTATCTGCGTCGCGTCGACGACCTGACGAATGGGAGCCTTCGCTGGGGTATCCTGACCAATGGTGCGCGCTGGCGGCTCTACTATTCCGGCGCAAGATCGGTGTCGGAGCAATTCTTCGAGATCGACCTTGCCGCTGTGCTCGGCGTACCCGGCTACAATGAGGGTTTGTTCGCGCTTGCCCCGGATGAACAAGCACACTGGTTCAAGGTCTTCACACTCATGTTCCGGCGCGAAGCCTTCGTGCCCGGAGCAGATCGCCGCACTTTCCATCAACGGGCATTGGACGAAGGCCGTTTCTATGAGGAGCGTGTCGCCCAGAACCTGTCCGATCTTGTATTCGGTACTGTCTTTCCTCAGCTTGCACAAGGCATCGCCCAGGTCGCGCCGGACGCCGAACTGTACGATGTTCGTGATGCGGCGCTGATCCTACTCTATCGGTTGCTCTTTATCCTTTATGCCGAGGACCGCGATCTTCTGCCGGTACGTGACACGCGATACGACGATTATAGCCTGCGTGATCGTGTGCGCCTTGACGTGAAGCGGCGCAAGGACGCCGGAGACACTTTTTCGGCGACGGCGGCGCGATACTGGAACGTAATTGACGATCTATGCCGCGCCATTGATCGCGGTGACGCCAGCATAGGGCTGCCGCCTTACAATGGCGGCCTGTTCAGCCGCGAGCGCACGCCGCTGCTCGACGGGATCAGGCTGGGCGACGCGCTCGTCGCTTCCGTCATCGACACTCTGTCCTTCATTTTTGTCGATGGTCAGCGCCGCTACATCAACTATCGCGACCTGAGCGTCCAGCAACTCGGCTCGATCTATGAGCGGCTGCTGGAGCATGAGATCGTGCGCAATGATGGTGAGGTCCGCGTCCGGCCCAACATCTTCGCCCGTAAGGGGTCAGGCAGCTACTACACACCCGACGACCTCGTGTCCCTCATCATCGACGAGACGCTGGAACCACTCATCCAGCGAGCGAAGAAGTCGTTCAGCGACAAGGTGGCCGAGCTTGAGGCACTGCCGCTGGCGAGCCGTAGGATCGGCGCTCTAACCCGCCTCGACCCCGCTCTGCGGCTCCTGGAGCTGAAGGTGTGCGATCCAGCAATGGGCTCGGGACACTTTCCCGTCAGCCTCGTGGACAAGCTTGCCGACCACATCATCGAGGCGATGGCCGAGGCCGGGGCATCCGTCCAGTGGGGTGACGAAATCCAGTATGTCTCCCCGCTCACCGAAAAGATCGAGGCGATCCGAAACACGATCCTGAGCAATGCCGAGGCGCGGGGGTGGAGCGTTAACGAGGACCAGCTCGACGACCGTCACATCATCCGGCGTATGGTGCTCAAAAGGTGCGTCTACGGCGTGGACAAAAACCCAATGGCAGTGGAACTCGCCAAGGTGTCGCTTTGGCTCCACACCTTTACGGTCGGTGCGCCCCTCAGTTTCCTCGACCATCATCTTCGCGCGGGCGACAGCCTGTTCGGATCATGGGTAAGGGACGGGATCGAAAAAGTTCAGCGATATGGCTCCCCGTTGCTGTTGCATGGTCCTGTCCGCGCCGCCGTACAATCTGCCGCGCAGATGCAAATCGTGGAGGGACTAACCGACGCCGAAATTGCCGAGGCCGAGAAGTCGTCGCAGATTTTCGAGCAGATCACCGACATGACGGAGCCGTTGAACGCATTGCTGTCGTTCATCCATGCACTCGACTGGCTGAATTTGCGTGGACGCGAAAACATCGCCCTCATCCAGAACTTTTTCGATGGCGACTTCGGCGATCCTGTTCGTATCCTCATGGGACGAGAGCCTCTTCGCGCCGCCCGCGATACCCACCGGTTTGCCAACATTCTCCAGCAAGCAACTGAACTGATCGAAGAGGAGCGGTTTCTACACTGGCAAGTCGCATTTCCAGGCATTTGGTCAGAATGGGAGGCAGAGGGACTGACGGGAGGGTTCGACGCCATTGTCGGTAATCCGCCGTGGGACCGCATCAAACTGCAACAGGTGGAGTGGTTCGCCACCCGCATGCCGGAGATCGCCCATGCGCAGCGGGCGTCAGACCGTACGCGTATGATAGACGTGCTAGTGAAGGCCGAAGACCCGCTGGCGCAGGACTTCGACAAGGCGAACCGACGCGCCGAGGCCGGAGCTAGGATGGCAAGAGCCTGTGGCGACTATCCGTTGCTGTCGGGTGGCGACATCAACCTCTACTCGCTCTTCGTCGAGCGGGCGATGAAGCTCATCAAGCCTGACGGCATGGTCGGCCTTGTGGTGCCGTCCGGCATCGCATCGGATTTGACGGCCTCGAAATTCTTCAAGAGCGTTGCGACCGAAGGGCGACTGAAGGCGCTCTACGATTTCGAGAACAAGAAGATTTTCTTCCCGGCGGTTCATGCCTCCTTCAAGTTCTGCATATTCGTTGCCAGCCGGTCCCCTACTCCCGACCCGGCTCGCTGTGCCTTCTACCTCCATTCAGTTGAGGCCGTCCAAGACCCTGATCGTTGTTTCCCACTGACCGCCGAAGACTTCGCCCGCGTGAACCCCAACACGGGCACCGCGCCGATCTTCCGATCCCGCCGCGACGCTGATCTCGCCACGGCTATCTACAGCCGCCTGCCAGTGCTCGTGGATCGCTCGGGCGACGAGCCGGTGTCGGCGTGGCCGGTGCGCTACATGACCATGTTCCACATGACCAACGACAGCGGGCTGTTCCGCACCCGTGTCGAGCTGGAGGAGCAGGAGGGGGCATTTCATGTCGGCGGCAACCGCTATCGGAGCGCAGCCGGCGACTGGGTACCGCTCTACGAGGGCAAGATGGTGCAGGCGTTCGACCACCGCGCCGCCAGTGTCGTCGTTAACCCAGCCAATCAGCATCGACCGGCCCAGCCAGTACCCACGTCGCTTGAGGAACATCAAAGCCCCGACTGGTTGCCAGAGCCACAGTTTTGGGTACGAGAGAATGACTGCGATTGGACGAAAGAAATTGCTTGGGTTCTCGGTTTCAAGGAGATTACGTCAGCTACCAACATGCGCACGGTCATTGCTGCTGTGATGCCGACGGTCGCCTTTGGGAACAAAATTCCTCTCCTCCTGCCAACGGCAGAGAAGCGTCAAGAGTATCTGCTGGCGGCCAACCTCAACGCCACGGCTTTCGATTTCGTCGCACGACAGAAGGTTCATGGGCAGACATTGAACCTGTTCATTGTCGAGCAGCTTCCGGTCGTGCCGCCAGAGACCTATCGCAGCGTCCGGTTTGGCCCGAAGTCGGCGGGTGAGATTGTGCGCGAGGCTGTGTTGCAACTTACCTACACGGCGCACGACATGGCCCCTTTTGCCCGCGACATGGGGCATGTGAACGAGGACGGGGCGGTACAACCTCCCTTCATCTGGGACGAGGAACGCCGCCTGCACCTGCGAGCCAAGCTGGATGCGCTCTATTTCTATCTCTACGGGATCACCAGCCGCGATGATGTGCGCTACATTTATTCGACCTTCCCCATCGTCGAGCGGCAGGAGATCGCCGACTGGGGCAGCTATCGCTCCCGCGATCTGTGCCTCGCCTACATGAACGCGCTGGCGGCGGGGCACCCGGATGCAGTCGTGGATGGCTAGCTACCGATGATCCGGCAGTCACGTATTGCGCCCTTCATCATGCTCAACGAGAGCCTCGGCGCGTCCGACCTGTCAGGAAGCCCGATGTGCATCAATGCCCTCAAGGTGCTTGGCCGCGCCAGTGAGGATGGCGGCATCCTGCTCACCAAGTCCGGTGCGTTCAATCGCAAGTTCGTCACCTGGGCGGCGGAGGATTTCCGATGGCCCGGCTATGAGGCGGAGCAGCTCTATGTCGTCAACAAGGTGCTGAACGAGCAGGACTTCCCACCCCTTGCCATCATGCGCGAGCTTCTGGTCGGCGCACGGCTGATCCGCCGCTACAAAGGCAAGGCGCTGCCGACAAAGGCGGGCAAGGCGATGATCGGCGACCACGGCGCATTACAGGCCGAACTGTTCGACACCTTTTTCACCGGCTACGACTTTCTCGGCTACGAACGGTTCCTCATCGACCACGATGACGCTGATTTCGTGCATTTCCTCGGGGTGATCCAGAACCGGCTCGATGACTGGGTGCCGATGACGGAGCTGGCGGGCTGGTGCCTGCCGCTCGACCTCATCACCAACTATCGGTTCAGCCCGGTCGAGGATGCCTGCTATTATCTTCTGTCCCGCCTCATGCGCCCGCTAACGTGGCTGGGCATGATCGAGCTGCATCCAGATACAGAGCGATATGGCAGCATTTATGACCGCCGCTACCGCAAGACGCCGCTCTTCAACAGTTTCGTTACCTTCAAGACGGTCCGTAGTCAGGGCTGGACGATCCACTGAACCTGCAGCAGGGAGTAGTTTTATAGCGCCGTTAGCAGCCGATAATAGGGAATTCCCGCAGCGGAGATCAATCCTTGTACACTGCGTCGAGGCAGTCGGACCATTCGTTACCCACGAGCTGGCAGGCTCGCAGCGTCCATTCGCTTCTTGTCTTGAATGTACGTTCGCTTGTGAAGGCGGTGATCATCTTGCCCTCCGGGCTGATGTAGCGAACTTTGCGGGTCCAACCGAACCTGTCCACCTCTTCGACCTCAATCGTTTTGTCGAAGGCGATACAGCCCCCGATCTGGGCGACCAGTTCCGAGCGCCCGCTCTCCACCAACTGGCGTGCATTATCCACGTCGGTCGGGAACGTGCAAAGAAAGCCGGTCCCCACGTTGAATAAGTTGAAATCCCCCTTCGGCGTGTAGCTGGGAGCCTCGTATGATTTCATGGACGGGCTAACCGCCACCACCCGGGTCTCAGGTACGGGATTTGCGCTGTAGAGTTGCACTTCCATATATTCGCGCATCTCCTTGGGCGACCGGCCCGACGCCATGACGCTGATCCTCTGGTACTCGCACATACCGTCTGCCTTGCGCACCGCTTCCTTCAAGGTCTCTTCCGTGACGCCGTTGCTGTTCAGCACAGCGGTCGATGCCTCTGCCCAGCAGGTCTGATAGACGTCCATGTCGTCGGCCTGCGCAGCGCCAATCGTTGCGACTGTCGCCAGCAGGGTCACGGCCAATGTTTTCATCGTAGTCGCCTCGCGCATGGTTTAGTCGGTTTCCTTGCAATAAATCGTACAACTATCCGGGTTTACATTTTCTTTCGTATTAAGATCGGTTTGCAGCTTTCAACCCGTATTTCACTACGGGTCATGGACACCAAGACGAGGTTGGGCCTTCGGCTCAAGGCAATCCGTAAAGAGAAGAAGCTGACCCAGGACGAACTGGCCGCACGGATGGGGCGTTCGGTCGATGCCTTGTCCAACCTTGAGCGCGGCAGAAGCCTGCCGAACTTCACCACCATCGAACTGCTCTGTCAGGCGCTCGACATCCCTCTCAAAAGTCTGTTCGATTTTGAGGAAACCACCCTGCCCAGACGAAAAGCGCAGCTTCTCGAAGAGCTCCAGTCAATTGCTCGGGGCCTGTCCGATGCTGATCTGGAACTGGCGATTGAGCAGATCAGGGCACTCAGTCGGCGTGGCAAGTGAATGTACTATAGTACTCGGGCGGCAGCATTGTCGGCGAACAGGTCCGCGTCTCTGATGTAACGCGCAAGACTGGCCTCGGATCGATGGCCCGTCACCTGCCGGATTTTGTGGGTCGATGCCCCAGCTTGCGCCGCCGAGGTCGCAAAGCCTGCCCGCAGCGAATGGCCCGAGAATAGGGTGGGATCATATCCTGCTGCCGCGATACGGGTCTTGACGACATGGCTCACGCCCTCGCCAGAAATTCGCCAACTACTGAGATTTCCGTGTTTGTCGATGTAGACGAAGATCGGCCCTTCCCGGCGCTCGGCCAGTTCCAGCCAGTCCTTCAGGGCAGCCACAGGGCAATGGCGAGTTCGACCGAACGGCACCGCGATGGTGCGTCCTTGCGCCTCCTGATCCGTTTTCGAGCGGCGGATGGTGACAAGCATCCCCTTGGCGATGAATTCCACGTCGGCCACATCGAGTGCGGCAAGCTCTGATCGACGCATGGCGGTGGCGAAGCCGAGAAGAAGCAGCGCCCGATCCCGGACATCCTTCGGTCGCTCGCCGAGCTTGTCGAGTGTCGCGAACAGATCATCGCGCAGCAGCGCCTTCGCTTGCCGCTGTGCGACACCGAATGTCCGGCGGATGCCGCGCATCGTGGATGTGACCAACTCGGACTTCACCGGATCACGAGCGCCGATTGCGCGATGCGCTTTTGCGAGCGCAGCTAGGTGCCGCTGGAGCGTGGCGACGGCGAGGGTGCCCGACTTCTCGGCGAGGTATTCGGCAACATCCTGTGGGGAGGAAGGGATTTTCCTCCCGGATGCCTCATAGGAGGCCAGATCAGCGGCATAGGCGCGTTTGGTGCTCGCGGCGATAGATGAGGATACGAAATCACGAACGGTCGTGGAAAGCCCTTGGAGAGGCTGATCCGTGAAATTGCAATTAATTGCACATGGTTCATCTTTAGGCCGGGCTGTGCAATTAATTGCAATTTTATCGCGACCCGCCTTTCCATCGGATGAACCCATCATCTTGGATTTTACGGAACGGTCGATTTCGCCGCTTCGACCGGCTCCCCCATCATGACATGCTGCGCGGCTGCCGCCGTCGTAAGTGTCTGCCGGAGCTGCGACATCATCTTTTGAGAAGACTGGCGTGAAATGGACGAATTTCATTTGCCCACTCCCAGCTTGCGTGCCTGCAAACGATACGCCGCACTGAGGCGTTCGGCACGAGTACGGAAGAGATCGCCGCCGCCGCCCCACTTCGACAACAATCGATCTTCCGTGTACTCGTGGGGCTCGATCTTGCCATCCCGCTGGATATGGACGACGTGCGCACCCTGATGCTCGACCAGATGCCGGGCAACGAGCAGGCAGCGGTGGCATTCGAGAGGTTCATGCTCCGAGCACAAGAGCGCTGGGCGGCAGCGACCTGCTATTTCCAGCACCTGGGCAATTCCGTCGAGGAAAGGAGCTGTAGCTGCCATCGTCTCGTAGTCGGGAGCCCCGCTGGCTAGACGGCCTCCGAGCTGGTCGCCCAGATGCAGGTAGGAAACGCCAATGGAGTTCAGTCGGTATCTCAGTTCATTTTTATGAAAGTGGTACAGCCGCGAACTGGGAGAGGAGCGAACGTCGAGAACAACACCGATGTCGGGCGTCTCGATCAAAGAGCGAAATTGATCCCATGTCAGGTTCGAGTGCCCAACGCTGAAAATCGTGTTCTTCAAGCAGTTACCTCCTTATGTGAGGTATACTTGCACGTAGACTTCGAAAATAACACAAATAAAACAATTGGATAACTTGATTTTCCATTCTTGAGCAGTAGCAATAGCCTGTGCTTGCGCAAATCTCCATGCGCTCCGCAAGTTTGTGCAGGGGCGGATCACGCACGGGAGGGGGCTATGGGGGTGGGCTCTGTCGGGAAAGAGACGAGCGAAGCGAGTATCGTTCCCTACCGACCGAAGAGAGGTAGGGGAGCGAAGCGACCCACTTTCCTCGGAACAAGGGAGTGTCTCCCAGACCGGCGGGACACGAGTGTCAACGAGTGCGCCGCTGTATTCATAACGAATGAAATGAGTTATGAATATAAACTATCGTTTCTATAATTGGACACTATGCCTAAAGCGTCTCAAGTTGACGACGCTCTAGGAGGGTCTTCTCTGAAGCAAATTCAGACACGTCCAAAAAGCGTCTTCATTTGCCGACGATCTCTCGCTCGCGAGAGAGTGTCGTCTATATGGCATCCTTGTATGGATACTTCACTGCTTTCGGATAGATGCCCAACCCGTTCAGGGCCATCTCATACATGTCCCACGGCAGGGAGCTATCACCCATGACGGCGTTCGCCATGACCTCGGGATCAAGGCTAATCCAGAGAATGTTTGGGCTATCTGGCGTCAATCGCATAGGGCGCACTTCGAGGAAACCAGCACATGCCTTCTTCAACCGGGGCAGCGCCCTGTCCTTCATCTCAGCTTCGGACAATCCAGCAGATCGCGCCCAGTCGGCGCGGGACATCGCCAGCCACTCCCTACCGAACCGTTCGAGCTTCTTCTTGCGGAGTTTCCACAGTACGGCAATGCGGTGAAGCAGTATGCCCGCCGCCATATCCCCTCCGCTCACTTTGCGGCACAATGCCACTTCGCCCGGCGCTGTCCAGCCTCCCGCCTTCTGCTCTTTAGACTTCGACTTGTTCATTTTTTTGACCCGATGAGATGCATGAATTGTAAAATGGATGAACAGTGTTAAATTCCCGTCAGTGACATGTCTGACGTGGACCAAGCAGCTTGTTCACTAATGAATAACGTAGGGGTGTGCAGTCACCCCTACGCTCTCCTACTTCCATAAAGCTTCCCCCGCATCTCGCGGTGACACGTTACTGACACGTGACCGTTGATTTTCTGCTGAAAATATAGTGTTTGGGGAGGTGAATGTTGGTAACACGTGCTAACCTCCGGCCATAGATTTCTTTCGGTTCGGGGGCCTTGACATCGTAGGGGTCACAGGTTCAATCCCTGTCACGCCCACCATTCGATCTTGCACAAGGCCCTGTTTTTACAGGGCTTTTTGCTTTTTCAGGGCTATTGAATCCCCCACCTTGCCCTTTTCTACGCCCATTGATTCCATTAAGAAACTGGTCTCGGCCCCCTCACCATTTTGAATGGTCGAAGAGGTCCTTCGCGATGGATCAACCCAACGAATTGCTCTTCGTCGAACACTGGCAATTCAGCGCGAACGAAGGAGAGCCCACGGTTGGAGAGGGGCGGCTTACACCGCCCCTAAATGTTACGCAGCTCTAAGAGTCCCCCGCCTCTTCTTGCACTTGCGATACCAGACGTTAGCTAGCGCCTTCCAGTGCGGCATCCGGTGCGTCTCGGCGAAACGTTTCGCGTCTTCCTCTGCTGTGTAGAGTAGGTCAATGATCGCTGAGGTAATATCCTCGCCCGACACATGGCCAGCGAACTCGGGATCTGTGAGAAGGAATTCTACCGCTTTTATGTGAGTGGCAGTAATCAGGCCCCGCTCGGCATCTGCGATGATTTCAAGAACTTGCCGCGCCATTATTCTCCCTCGGCGAGCAATCAACCCTTCAATCTGCTTAACGGCAATGGTCTGGCGGGACCCATCGCTGATCTGTGAATTCGGCGCTCGCAGCAGCCTCACGTTAGCCGCCTTACACGTTAGTTCTAGCGTGAGCGCGTCCTCATCCCCAGCGGCTACGGCTGCCTGATGGAGTTGCAGATTTGTAACGCCAAGATTTTGGGTGTTCTGGCCGATGAAGGCTTTCGCTTGGGCTATGGTGTCGTCGGCTTCGACAATCATCACAGGAATAGTTTCAATGTGAGGATTTGAGGCTGCCGCAATTGCGGTATGCTGACCGTCCAGCACTTTAAGGACGGTCTGCCCTTCGTGGTCAGCGTATGCACATATCGGGGGTTTGAACCTCGCCCAATCGAAGCCTTCGACAATCCTACGGATTTGTCTTAAGCCTCGCTCACCAATATCCCTTTGATATGCAGGGTCTACAAAGAGCTGTTCGGGCCGGATGATTTCGAAGATCGGCATTCCGGTGGGTGGCATGCCCGGAATAAGTCCACTGATACTGACCGGGGTAATAGCTCGCACGTTGTCTTGCATTTTTTTCCTCTCTCATTTTCGAAGCGAGGGTATTCGCATGACCTTCCAAGCGTCCAAGCGGGATCGATATCGTGCTTTCCCCGCAGATAACATCCACATGCTCCGCCCCACTTTGAACCGACGCTCTAGAATCAATTTGCGGCTACTCGACAACCTCAGATCGATCTGCTTTCATTGACGCGCAATTCTGGGGGATACAATGAAATTCAGATATATTGCCGTCGCGCTCGCCGCGACGGTCGCGAGTTCTTGCGCAAAGCGGCCTGACGCAATCGTGCCTGCTGACATTCCCATGGCCGCCTACACCGGCCAAACCTGCCCTGCCCTCCAAACGGAGCTCGCAAAGGAGAAGGCCGCTCTATCCGCAGTTTCGAAGCAGCAACACGATGCAGCGAATGGCGACGCCTTCGGCGTGTTCTTGATCGGCGTGCCGATGTCGAGCACATTCGGTGGCGACAAGGAAGGACAGGTTGCCGTGGCTAAAGGGAAGGTCCAGGCGATTGAGAATGCCATGAAGAGCAAGGGATGTGGAAGCTAGTCGCTTTGCTCAACGCCGAATACATCGCGAGACGTCAGGGAGCTAACCATTGATCAAGACCGCTGCCATCACCAGCATCCTGACATTCGGCTTGTCGCTGCCGGCATCGGCCGCCCTCTCCGGCTTCTATAACAGCGGTGAGCAGATCTCGACGATCCTTTCGAGCGAGGCCGTTGGAGATGCCATACGGCAGGCCCCTATTGGCGCGATCACCAACACCGGCACGCGCGACGATGGCGCGCAAGAATGGGAAATCCGAACTCAGGACTGCGAACTGAAGGTTTACCTCGTGCCGAAAGCGCCGGCTGGCGTTGGGAAGACAACCTATACCGTCGAAGTGCCAAAGGCGTGCGAATAGCCAGACGTAGGGGGACGACGCATTGATGCCTGGGAGGGGAAATGGGCGACCTGGTTGACGGTGACGACGGATTGCTCGTCGAAGAGGTGGGCAGCTGGGCAAAACAGAAACATGACTATTTGGTGCGGTACCTGGACATATCACGGTCAGTCCGAAAAAAATTCATAGGGCCACGAAAGGGCGGCGCGACTTACATCGACCTTTTTTGTGGCCCCGGTCGTGCCGTGGTCCGCAAGAGCGCCGAATTCATCGAGGGAAGCTGCGTTGCCGCTTGGAAAAAAAGTGTCGCGGGCGGTGCACCCTTCACGCAAGTTCACATCGCTGATGCCGATCTGCAGCGCCTAGAATTAGCCGAAAAGAGACTTAAAGCGCTCGGCGCCCCTGTCACCGCGCATCACGGCCCGGCTTCCGAAACCGTTAAGCGGATAGTGCGCCAGGTCGGGCAGTACAGCCTCAACTTTGCCTTCGTTGATCCATTCAACCTCGGGGCTTTCGACTTTGCTATTGTGCAGGAGCTCTCGAAGCTCAGCAGGATCGACATGCTGGTTCACGTCAGCAAAATGGATCTGCAACGGAACCTGGGTATGAATTTACGGGAGCAACAAAAGGCATTTAATGCCTTTGCCCCTGGATGGAGGGAGGCAATTGACCTGAACCAGTCGCAGTCCAATGTCAGGCGCCAGGTATTCGAGTATTGGCGCGGGCTGGTCGCCGCCTCCGGCATCGCCACTTCAGATGACGTGGATATGAAGCTCATCACCGGCTCGAAAAAGCAACCGCTTTACTGGCTTCTGCTTGCGGCGAAGCACGAGATCGCGCACAGCTTTTGGAAGACGGCATCCGCCGGGGATCAGTTGGATCTAGCTCTTTAGGCAGCCGCAGTTGGCATCTGGTCCCAAGTCCGACCCCGATATGACCGGCCGGTCGCTTTCTTGTTCCATCCGCCCCACTGCTTGAAGAAGAAAGCCGTGTCGGCGTCGGTGCACATATCGAAGATTTCGTCGACCCACACAGGATCGAGCGACCGCGCCTTCGGCCCGGACTCGCCGCCGACGATCGCCCAGTGAATACCGTCAAGCCGACCGCCTGCCACCGATCCGATAAGCGGCTCGAAGGATACAAACCGTATCGCTGCCGGCACCGCGCGAAGATCATCGAGCCGGTGAAGAACACGATTGTCCTCGACACTTGCGCCGAGCCAGACATTCGGCAGCAATTCAAAGCCGTTGGAAAGGATTTCGGCCATACGGTCCGGTCGTTTCGTCAGGATCTGGTAGGTATGGCGTCGGGTCTCTGCCATCGCTTTCCATACCTTGCGGATGAAATCGATAGGCACGTCGGGGTGGAATAGGTCCGACATAGAGTTGACGAACACATTGCGCGGTCGTGACCAGCTCGCCGGCACTTCAAGCGCTTTCTCATCGAGATAGAGCGCCCCAGTCCACTTCGCGCGGCCGCCGGTCTTTCTCGTTAGGCCTTTATATTTTTCGACGCCCATCGCTTCGAGCCGCGCCGCCATGCGCATCGCGTAGCAGTTCGTGCAGCCGGCGCTCATGATCGCGCAGCCCGCCACAGGATTCCAGGTAGCGTCGGTCCATTCGATTGTCGTTTCGGCCATAACGAACCCTTCCATCGTTGCCGCTATTCTACCAAATTTCGTAAATTTTTCGACAACGAATACGCAAAGAAGCTGAAATATCTTTTCTATTTCAATATTTTAGCCATGCACTACGCGCATCGCTTAATGATTGCGTGATATCCCCATCCACCCTGCCAAAAAAATTCACTCCGTCCAGCCCGCCCTCACCGGCGGGCTTTTTCATAGCCATATCGTCCTGTCCCAGACGGGCGCATTGCCGACGATTTCCCGGATGATTTGCCTCGCTCTAAGCGCTGCCGCCGGGGGAACTCTGCCACTGAGAATAATTGCCTGAGCAGTAAACGTGATCTCAACCCGACAAGTGCAACAAATCTCGTCATAAGCGATTGCTGCGGTCAAAGACGCACGAAGTCCTGCACCGGCAGCACCGGCGCTGAATTCGCTAGCCATGTCCCTAAATCTCCAGGTCACCGTAAAAGCGGTGACGCTTTATTTAGAGACAACGAAAATTATGTTGGTTGGTTCCGCCCACATCGCGAGATATGGAGATGCTGCTTCTGTCTTGGGAAGCACCCCATCCTTGCGACAACTACCCTCAGAGCAGAATCCATCGTCAGGTTGGTTGACTCTACCCCGAAACGGAACATATTGAGAACAAGCCGGCGCTGCCGGTCGCCCATCATAGACCCGAAATTGACGCCGACTGTGGCATCTCACAGGAGAACGACGACGTGCGCCCGCTCGAAAAACAGGAAGAAAACCCAAGCGAAATCGACGAAGCGCTAGTTTGGCATGATGGTGATGCCCGGGCTGCGATTGCCACCCTCCTTGCGGATTGCGCCTATCTACGTTGGCAACTGGAGCTCGCGCACAGGGCGATGAGCCATGGCTTCACCCGCGGCTGGCGTCCAAAGATCGAGCGTGAGTGAAGGGGATGGGAGCACAGATATCGCAAGAGCGCGATGACACGATGAGCCGTCGCAACGAACGCGCAAGAGAAGAGATTATCGTCTCACTAGGCGTTGCGCTGGCGGTGACGCCGAAATTTGAACGCCAGTATTATGCCCGCATAAGCACGTCCCGTCGCACGGCCGAGCATGCAGACAAAAGGGAGAAGGTCGCCCTCAATGCCATGGCACCCCAACTGGCTCAACGGTTCGCGCCGTTCGCCGTCTTCTCAGGCGAGGATGCTCACCACTGGCAGATCGTCGAGCCGACAGTGCGTCAAGCGCTCATTGACGTGCCCATCGCTCAACGCGTTCTGCTCGCCAAGAGCTCGGCGGACATTCATGGCGAAATCGCCAAGCTGATCTTTGAAGCCGTCGACCGAAAGTATCGCCTGGTTGCTCTCCCGGCGATACCCGCCGGTAATCGGGGAGGCTGGTGGGAACTGGCCTTCGAGCAGCAGTACGGAAAGCCAAAATCGTCCGATACCTTGCTGGCCTGATCTGCTCGACCTATCCTCCAACTTTCGGAGGAGCCAATGCGGGAACATCTGGGCGAATTGCTGATCCTGGCATTCAGCGTGCTATTGGCCGTCTCTACGCTTGCCGTCCCGATTATCCGGTGGCTCCACGGATCCTGAGAGACCGTGTGCAATACGAAAGACGCGCTCCTCACCGTGCTGCGGCTTTGCACGGAATCTCGCTCTTCTAACCTGTGCGTTCCGCTACGTGAACAACTTTGCCAAGTAATTACCATTTACGAATATATAGCGCGTGCTACAGTTGCCCCGCGACGAAGGGGACGCCGCGATGCAAAAATCAAACGACAACGCCGACAGCCCGCTTATCCTGGAAATGCGGAAAACTGCCGAGGCAATGATGAGGGCTGGGAAGCCTGCTGCTGAGGCACGGGATGCTCTGATTGAGATCATGGAGGCCCATCTTGGGCAGCCCGAGAGCCCCCCTCCTCCCGATACAAAAACCGACCCCTAACAATCGATAATTGCCATAGCGACAACCCTAACGCAACGTAAGCTGCTCAAAGGAGGCCGGCTCGATGCCGCATCGCACGAAGAAGGATGCCCAGGTGAGACTTGATCTCGGCGTGGCTCGGGTAAGCGCGCTCGATGGAGCGACGCCCCACGAAACGCTGGAAGCGCTCAAGACGCATCTTGAGAATGTCGATGCGCTTGAGCGCTCAGAAGCTTTCCCGGTAGACGATGAATCCGGCAGACCAGCTCGCAAGAGAAACTGTGAGTAGATAGGCCACCGTTTTACCGGCCACGATGCTTTTGCGCTTGCCTTAGACCTTTCTGCAGGTCGATTGCATGGGTGAGCGTCATCTCAAGAAGATGCGAGAGAAACCAGTCAACCTCCACGGCGTGACTGTGCATGTCCTTCAGAAGCGCTGCCTGGTAGGAAATCACCTCTTCTGCAGTAGGCGCAGCACGCTTTTGCGTCCGGCCCTCGGCATCAGCCTGAGATGCGCCTTCTTTTTGCGTAAGCCATGGCATTTGGACCATTTTTCCCTCCTCGGAAATAGAGAAATCCAACAACCTAAACGGTATAGAAGACCTAACAGTCATCAATTCTAAATTATGAACGATGAAAAATTACACGCATAAGGATTGTCATAACGCGCAACACAACTATTGTGTACAGACACGCAGATATTTCGTTAACAATGAGGAAGAAGTGATGCTTGTGCCGCTGCAGCGCGACATCGAAGATGCCTTGGGCCGCTTTGCCTTGGAGCAGGAAATCACGCGCGAGGAAGCGCTTGCGGTCATCGCCCGGGACTGGTTGATCGGGCAAGGGTATCTCCGCGCCGACGACGGTGATGAGGAGCGGGAACCGGCTCAAGACTGAGCCGATTGGGAATGTGCGCAATTTTGCGCAGATCGAAGGAGAATTGAATGAACGTCACGGGCGGAGCAATCGGAATAGCGATCGGGATCAGCATGGCCATCGCCATGTCGAGCTCGTTGGGCGTAACCATCGGTGTGCCTGTTGGCATTGGAATGGGTATCGCGATGGCAGTTGCCATGAGCGCGGCTTTCAAGCGCCGTTAGGGAATCGTACGAGAGGCCGCATTCGCGACCTCCCGTTTTCGACATTTGGCTTAGAGGGAGACGCGTCCGCCGCCGGTAGACGGCTTGACCATCCACGGCTGAACTGCCGGCTCCTTCACCAGGATGCCCCTTTTCTTCCCAAACGATCGGATCGCATCGCGGGCTACGCGAAGAGGCTTATGCCCATCGTGGGCCATGTAGCACGTCTTAAGGGTTGCGTCGTGAATCACGTCGCGGTCTCTCTCCGGAAACTCTTCCAGAAAGTCGATGGCATCCTCAACGCAGGTGATTTCCCTCACCAGATCATTTCGCTCTTTCAGATAGACCGGGCGATCAAACATCTTGGAGAACATTTCTACCTCACTGAAAACGTTGGTGATCAACAAGGAAAGCGCCGTTTCGCAGCGCCGTTTCGAAATCTATTGATTCGACTGTCTGGATTCAAGACGGGCCGAGACGACGTCAGCAGGCGACCGTTTCGATATGACGGCGCGTGAGACTTGCTTGGCCGTATTGGAGGGAAGAAAGGGTCCATCCGCGGCTCGAAAGGCGTTTATAAAAGCGGCAAAAAAGGCGGATGACTTTATCCAGTTCTTAACATCGTTCGCCTGCGTGCGAGAATCCTGCTCGACTCGCCAACTGGAAAGAAGCAGCATGGTCCTCGATAACTGAGGATCGCGGGCATGAGGCATGTGATCGGCTATTTTGTCGTCGTCGGGCTAGGATCGGCCGCTTTCTTCTGGGTCGCCTGGACACCGGTCTAGACGCCAGCCATGCATGCATGCGGCTCCTTGCTCATGCGCGCCAAGAAGCGTACTGCACGACTCATGATTGAGCATTCAAGCAGGTACGCGAATATATGAGTGAGTGGTCCCACTTAGAACCTTCAGATCTCGCGGTGCTCCAAGATGCGTTCGAGAAAAGTCGCGTTGCCTTGAAAATCCAACGCGACAGCGAGGCAGGCCGGGAAATGGCGCGGTACCTGTTCAAGCTATACGCCTCCGGCGTCGTAACCGTGGAGGAGTTGGTGTCGATGGCAATCGCGGCGAAGCCTCAGCGGTGAGTTTCGGAATGCTCTGAGCGGGGTATCCAGCCCCGTTTGATACACTCTTCCCGAGCTGAGGCCATTCCTTCCGCCTGCGATACAAATGGGCCAGGAAGGGTTACGAAGTCAGAGCCGCGCAGAATCGCGACACTCTTGTCCAACACATCGAATATTATCGTCGGGCGCTCGGTTGGCATGGCGAGTTCGCTCATTCGTATCGGATATGCAGGTAAGGTCAAACCGTTCTCGTTTGTATTTTGAAGGCGCCGAAGTATGAAGTTTGCCGAAGATATCCCGAACCGTACCGATATCGAGCAATCAGACCTTCCTCGCAACACTTCCAAGGCGTACACAAGAGAGGTTCCTTCCTAGGACACCCGTGACGTCCGATAAGGACGCCGACACTTGCCCCGCCATAGAGCGGGGCTTTTTCTTCCATGACGTCAACGCCGCACTTCATAACTAATGGAAATTCAGCACAGATTTGAAGGTGACGACTTGCAGGATCGTGCCGGTCTCGTCTGCAATTTCAAGCCGCTGTCCGTTTAGCCTCTCGCCAGCCAACAGGCGCTCTGCCAGCATTTCCCTCGCGGCAGCCTGCGCATCGAGGACCGCACTCTCCAGCGTCGGGAACTCCACTCCCTCAGGATCAACTTCTAACGTTTCTCCATCGCGAATGTGAAAGAAGAATTTCGGCATGCGCCACCTCCATCCGCGAAAATGCAAGATCGAGCGGAGGGTTCCAGCTTGCCCATGTCTTCTGAAACGTCGTCCCGAACACGCCAGCCTGTTCTGCTGGAACAAATCGTCTCCGGGACCGTTCCATGCTCTCCACTCCACGTGGTTCAGCCATTTTGCCCCGCCTCGTGCGGGGCGCTTTGTATCGCGTGAGGCGTGAGATGGATGCGCGAAGATCGGATGAGCCGGTCACCTTCGAGACCCAGCGGCTTGGACAATATCGAACCATAGCGAGCGCGGAAGAGGCTGCACGGGCCCTCTTAGCCGATTGGCCTACCCAGTCGGGGGATGCATTCATGAAAGCGAAGAAGATATGTCTGGCCGTGCTGGAAGGCAGGAAGACCCCGGATGCCGCTAGGGAGGCTTTCCTGAAGGCCACCGAAGAAGCAGGCATATTCGTTCGCGATAGCTGATCTCAAGAAAACATCTTCTAAGAGAATCATATATTATGTAAGGATAATACTCTTTCGCGATTGCCGCCCTTGCAGGTCTTGCTTCCGCGAGGGCCATATTTGGCGGGGTGGACTCCTGCCTGTAGGGGCGTATTCTGGTTATACGGATGGCAATGGACAAGGGCGCCATCCATGCGAGCGGTAGCGCGCTCCCGCCCCAGGCAGAAAGGGTGCAGCTATGAATAGTCATCCCTTGAAGGGGGCCTTCCAGCCCGAGGAACTCAGTTCGCTGCAGATGATCTATGACGAGATCACATCGCAACCCTGGTTCCCGAAATGCCCTGAAGCCCGAAACAGCTTCGCAAAGTATCTTTTCGAAACCTTTCCAGGCGAAACCTATAACGCAGAACGCCATCGATCGGCAGTTGAGGCATCCGCGCGCATGTTTTACGCTGCCAAGTAGAGTTCGCATTGAGTGGGGACTCCCCCACCCCGCTCAGGCCTGCTTCGCCTCCAACGTGGCGAGCGAGCGCATGATAGCCTTCTGATCGTCGCGCATCTCCTTCAACGTGTCGTCTGTGCGCTTCATGTGGCTGTCGAGATCCACGCGCCGAACATAGCCGTTCGCCATGTCGTCGCGCACCCGGTTGACGCGCTCGTGGAGCTGGTCGTCTCCAGCCTTGATCTGCTCGACCACATTGTCGAGGCGGGCGTTTACGGCGCGAAGGGCTGCTATGGCGATGCCGACAACGGAGAGTACAACGCCCACCGCCGTACCGATAAGCCACTGGAGATCGCTCACAGTCATTTCTTGCACCCCGCGTCCTGCTGGCATTGCCGATTGTTCGAATTGATCGCCGGCCCGGCCGTGGCGTCGTCTGCTGCCAGCCGTGCCGCTTGGGCGTCGGAGAACCGCACCATCTGGTATCCGCTGCCGTTAATCGCAGCCGGCGTCTGGCAGCCGGCTATCGCGCATAAGCACGAGACAGCGATCACGAGACGGCAGAGAGCGGAAAGTCGCATTGTTCTTCTCCAGTTCCTGAATGCGGTTGATGGCCTCGACGGCGGCGGTGGCGGCCGTCTCCTGCCGCGCTTCCCTCTTGCCGAGGTAGTGTGCGGCCGGGGCGACGAGGAGCGCGCCGAGAGCAAAGCCCCCGGCGATCTTGGCGGCGTCGATGAGGCCGATCATGCCTCGAACTCCGCCTTCAGCTCCTTGACCGCCTTCGCCAGGTCGAAGCGGCGCTTGATCGCATAGACGGCGAACAGCGCGACGATGACGACGATAGCGAGCTGCACGCGGTAGTCCTGAAAGACGGCGAGCAGCGGCACGAGGATGGTCGTGATGATCCACTGCCAAACCGTCTTCGACTTCATGGGCGACTGTTCGAGCTCGCCCGGATCGGCAACCACCGGCTTTTCGACGACGACCGGCTTCGGCTTGGCGGCCGCTGCCTCGGCGCGTGCGGTGGCGAGCACCTGATCGAGAAGGGCCTCGACCTTCTCCGGCTTCACCAGCGCCTTGTTCAGCCCGTCGCCGGCATAGAAGGACTGGCCCCGCGCCACCTCGCGATGCTTGCCCTTGGTGGCGACGAGGACCGGGAAGGACGCCCATTCCTGGCTGAGCCGCTTGCCGAACTCGGTGCGGGTGATCTTGCCCGCAACGAACAGCTCGTAGCCGCGGCGCAGCAGCAGCGCAAAGCCGCACTGGTCTTGAAGATCGGGCGTATACACGTCGTCGCCGCTGATCGACGGGTTTTCCTTGGCGAGGTCGATCAGCGTTGCCCGCATGCACTGATAGCCACCGGCGGCGCTGGAACCGAAATTCTTCGACCAGGACCGCTGGGCGTCGATGATCTCGCCGTAGGTCATGGAGGTGAGCGGCTTCGGCAGCTTGCTCTGCTTGTTGTTGTAGATGACGTCATAGGATGCGCGGTCGTCCCGGCCGACTTCAGTCTTTCGAATGAAGGCCAGCAGGATCCGCGCACCATTCGGGATGGTGCGGTTCATGGTGTTTCTCCAGATTGAAGATGGTGAGGCGCTACTCCCGCGCCCTGTTCCGCGTTCGTGTCAGCAGCCACCAGGCCGCCGTCGCTACGGTCATGATCAGCCCCATGAGCGGGCCGCCCGCCGTCGCCGCGACGCATGCGCCGAGCTTGATATGCGTGGCGAGTGTTACGACGGCGGCATCATAAGCGGCGTCGTGGTCGAGGCAG
>Ga0182739_1001482_pt1 | contig 24552 bp, 24 predicted proteins | sample eDN5th30CBELigBY_FD_128873 | JGI IMG/M metagenome (GOLD analysis project Ga0182739, IMG submission 128873) | Enriched backyard soil microbial communities from Emeryville, California, USA - eDNA 5th pass 30_C BE-Lig BY (version 2) (version 2) | ecosystem: Environmental > Terrestrial > Soil >... | reverse complement strand
GACACGCTGATCGCCGGCGTGAAGATGGGCCGCGACATCCTCGCCCAGTCGGGCCTCGACCCCTATCGCGCCGATGAGCTCGGGCCGGGGGCGGCAGTCAAGACCGACGCCGAGATCGAGCAGTGGATCCGCGCCAAGTGCGAGACGATCTATCACCCGGTCGGCAGCTGCAAAATGGGCCCGGCCAGCGATCCCATGGCGGTGGTCGACGACAAGCTGATGGTACACGGTGTCGAAGGGCTGCGCGTGGTCGATGCGTCGGTCATGCCGACCCTGATCGGCGGCAACACCAACGCCCCCACCATCATGCTCGCCGAGCGCACCGCCGCGATCATGCACGCGGCGGGGAAGACCAACTGAGCCGGCGGCGCCTGCCGCCTAGCCGCGCTTCTCGACCACCAGAATCCAGGGGCGGCCTGAGACGTTCATCAGGCGGCCGCGCGAGTCGACAGGAAAGAGGCTCATCGCCACACTGTCCTTCACGTTGCCGCCGATCGCGTGAATGTAACCGCCGCGCACCTCCGTGACGACGTCGCAATGTGCAGCCGTGTTGTCGATGCGGCGGTGGGCGGTGCGCGGATCGGCATAGCGCCAGGTCGGACCGGCCGAGCCCGAGCAGACGAGGTCGCCCGGCTTGGGCGAATATTCGTTCGGCGCGTGCAGCACGAACGGCGCGCTGCGTGAGGCGCGCTGGCGATCGTAGAGCGCCGCAAGGTAACTGCCGTGGCGGCCCTCGCGCGGAAACTGCGAGGCACTATAGCCCGACTGCACCATCACCCAGGTGACGAAGGCGCCCGACCAGGGCTTGTCGGACGTGCCGTTCCACTGCGGCCGGCCGCAGGCACCCCAATACTCCCCGACGCGACTGGACAGGGGCTCGCTGCGCTCGGTCATGCCGTAGCGGTTGGTATAGCCATTGGCCTGACCACCATACACGACGGTGGCGCGGCCGAATCGGGTCCACTCCTTCCAGGCGGTGTAGGCGACCTTGTCGCTGGGCGGGCGGTCGTCCGCGCCAGTTCCGCCGCCTCCGCATCCGGCCAAAGCGAGCGCCAGCATCAGGACGAACGAAAGGATTGCTGGCAGCCGCAGACCGGTCGGGAAACAAAAGGAACAACCGGCGGGCTGCCAGCAAACGCGAGAGCCGACATCGAGGGGGTCAGACTTCATGCGTCACTTACAGTTTTTGAAATAACTTGATGTTATTATTGTTTTTTAGACTAGCAGAGAGCGCGCATCATGTCATCTCTTAAGAATTTGGATGAAGTCCGCCGCCTGGAGCAGCTCGCCTTCCGCGGCTGGCCGGCGCTGGAGAACCAGGACATCCAGGGATGGCGCCTGCGCTTCTCAGGTGGCTATACGAAAAGAGCGAACTCTATCAATGCATTAGACCCGACGACTTCACCCGACATCGAAGCCGTGGAGGCGCCCTTCCGCGAGCGTGGCCGCCCGCCCGTGTGGCGCCTCACGCCGCTGGCCCCCTTCGGAATGGCGGACCGGCTGAAAGCGCGGGGCTACGAGCCCATCGAGCGTAGCCTGCTTCAACGCTGCCCCCTGCATGCCGGCTTCCGGGCTGACCCCGCCGTCGAGATCGCCGCGAGCCCAACGCCCGCTTGGCTCGATGCCTTCGCAACCTACAGCCCGGTGCAGCCGGAGCATCGCGAGACCATGCAGCGGATGCTGAAGGCCATCACCCAGCCGGCTGGCTTCGCCTTCGTGCGACATGAGGGCCGCCCCATGGCCATGGCGATCGGGGCCGTCGAAGACGATCACATGGGCCTGTTCGACGTGCTGGTGATGCCGGAGGCTCGGCGCCAGGGTCTGGCGCGGCGCGTCACCGAAAGCCTTTACGCCTGGGCGTGGGCCCACGGCGCGCGCTTCGCTTACCTGCAGGTGGTCGCGACCAATGCGGCGGCGATGCCGCTCTATGCAGCCCAGGGTTTCCGCACGGTCTACGAGTACGAGTATCTGGTCCCGCCGACTTCTTGACCCTTCCGCGTCCGGCCTCGCATAGTCGATGCAGGGAGGAACTCCATAAATGTCGAACTATGCGTGGGAAAAGAGCTATCCGCCGGGCGTGAAATGGGAACTCGACGTCCCGAAGATGACGATCCATCAGAGCTTCGAGGAAAGCTGCGCCAAGTTCGGTGACCGGCCCTTCACCGACTTCCTCGACAAGGTGATGACCTTCCGCGACTACAAGGAAGCCTCCGACCGCGCCGCCGCCGGCTTCCAGAAGCTCGGCGTCAAGCCGGGCGTCAATGTCGGCCTCTATCTGCCCAACACGCCGCACTACCTCATCGCCTTCTTCGGCATCCTGAAGGCCGGCGGAAAGGTCGTGAACTACTCGCCGCTGGATGCCGCGCGCGAACTCGAGTTCAAGATCGGCGATTCGGAGACCGACATCCTGGTGACGCTCGACGTCACCGCGCTCTATCCGAAGATGGCCGCGATGCGCGGCAAGACGCGGCTCAAGAAGCTGATCGTGGGATCGATCGCCGACTATCTGCCGTGGCCGAAGAACTGGCTCTATCCGATCGCCAAGAAGAAGGACCTCTCGAGCTGGCCGCGTGACGACTGGCATATGTCCTTCAAGGATCTGCTGGCCAACGACGGCAAGTATTCGCCCCACAAGCCGGCGAGCGAAAACCTGTGGGACGAGGTGGCGATCCTCCAATACACCGGCGGCACGACAGGCCTGCCGAAGGCGGCGATGCTGACGCATGGCTGCGTAATGGCGGCGATGAGCCAGGGCCAGGCATGGACGACGCCCTACACGACGCCCGGCACCGAGAAGGTCGTGTGCGTGCTGCCGCTGTTCCACATCTATGCCCTGTCGGGAATCATGCTGGGGGCGGTGCGCAACGGCAACCAGCTCATCCTCTATCCGCGACCCGACATCGACATGATCGTGAGCGATCTGGCGAAGAAGAAGCCGACCTTCCTGCCAGGCGTGCCGACGCTCTACACCGCGATCAACAAGCATCCCAAGGCGCAGGGGCTCGACCTCAGCTCGCTCAAGATCTGCATGTCGGGCGGCGCGCCTTTGCCCGTCGAGGTCCAGCAGAGCTTCGAGAAGCTGACGGGCGCCACCCTGATCGAGGGCTACGGTCTCACGGAAACGTCGCCGACCGGCGCAATCTGCCCGGTCGACAAGAGCGTGCGCCGAGTCGGCTCGTGCGGCGTGCCGATGCCGGGCACCATCATCGAGATCCGCGACATGGAGGACGGCGACAAGGTGCTGCCCGTCGGCAAGGAGCATGTCGGCGAGGTCTGCATCATCGGCCCGCAGGTCATGAAGGGTTACTGGAAGAAGCCGGAGGAGACCGAGAAGGTCCTGTTCCGTCATCCGTCGAGCAACTGGATGGGCCTGCGCACCGGCGACATGGGTTACATGGATGCCGACGGCTGGCTCTACCTGGTCGACCGCTCGAAGGACCTGATCATCTCGTCGGGCTACAACGTCTATCCGCGCATGATCGAGGAAGCCGTCTACGAGCATCCGGCGGTCGACGAGGTGATCGTGATCGGCATCCCCGATCCTTATCGCCAGGAAGCGCCCAAGGTCTTCGTCAAGCTGAAGCCCGGCGCCTCGCTCACCTTCGAGGAGCTGAAGAAGCATCTCGACGGCAAGATCGGCAAGCACGAGATGCCGGTCGCCCTCGAGATCCGCCCCGAGCTGCCCAAGACCCCGGTCGGCAAGCTCTCCAAGAAGGAACTCAAGGAGGAAGAACGGGCGAAGGCGCAGTCGAAGGCGGCGTGATCGCCGTCTTGAGGTAAGATGAGGGGTGATGCAGACGATATCCCCCCTCACCTTTCGCCGCTCCGTCCTGCTCGGCGGAGCAGGCTTGGCGCTGGCGGGTTGCTTCGACCGGCCGTGCCACGAGCGCAATCCGGCGCAGAAGGCCTTCCTCGACGGGCTGCAGGACCTGGCGAAGCCGGCGCTGGCGTCGAACAATCCGCTGCGGGTCGAGGAAGCCGCCCGCCTGAGCGTGGCACTGGCCGACAAGGTCGGGGCGTTCAGCGACTGGTGCGGCACGCTCACGAAAATCGAGGGCAATGCCCAGACGGTGGCCGTTACCTTCGACATCGGCCGGCAGGTTTCGCTCTACGCGTTCAACGACTGGGCGCTCGCCTTTGCAGGCACGGTGACGGACTTTTTCTCCACACGATCGCGTGCCGCGCCGCCGCCGGGCCTTTCCGAGGGGGCCATTGCGGCGCTAAAAACCCTGCGGCTTGGCGAACGGGTGACGCTTTCCGGCCGGATGGGCGAGATCGCGGGCTCCGGCGTGTTCGATCTCTCCCGCCTGTTCGGCAAGACCGCCACGGATCATCGCCAGTTCCTGCAGACGCCGCGCTTCGTGGCGCGCATCGAGGCCCTCCAGGCTTCGAAGAAGTAGAAAGGATTTCGAGGTGCCGTCTTTTTCGTATGAGTTTCCCTACGCGTCCAAGAAACTACCGGTGTTCGCCTCGAACATGGTGGCTTCCTCGCAGCACCTCGCAGCCACCGCCGGCCTGCGCATGCTGGCCAAGGGCGGCAACGCCGTCGACGCCGCGATCGCCGCGGCCGTCGCCATTACGGTCGTCGAGCCGACCATGAACGGCATCGGCGCCGACGCCTTCTGCATCCTGTGGGACGGCACGAAGCTGGTCGGCCTCAACGCCCACGGCCATTCGCCGGCGCTGATGACGCCCGACAAATATGCCGGTCAGGCCAACATGCCCAATGTCGGCTGGGGCAGCGTCACCACGCCGGGCGCGGTGTCGCTCTGGATGGAACTGCACAAGCGCTACGGCAAGCTGCCCTTCGCCGACCTGTTCGAGCCCGGCATCAAATACGCCCATGACGGTTTCCGGGTTTCCTACATGGTGGCCCGCCAGTGGGAGCAGGCCATCGATCGGCTGAAGGGCCAGGAAAGCTGGGTGAAGGCATTCCTGCCGAACGGCCGCGCGCCGCAGCCGGGTGAACTCTGGAAGTTCCCCGACCAGGCCAGGACGCTGACCAAGATCGCCGAGAGCAAGGGCGAGGCCTTCTATCGCGGTGAACTCGCCGAAATGATGGACAAGTACGCCCGCGAAACCGGCGGCGCGCTGCGCAAGGAAGACCTCGCCGAGCACAAGCCCGACTGGGTCGATCCGATCGGCCTCACCTATCGCGGCACGACGCTGCACGAGATCCCGCCGTCGGGCCAGGGCATCGCGGCCTGCATGGCGCTGGGCATTCTCGAGAACTTCGAACTGGCCGGCCGCGACCCGGACGGGCCCGAGGTCGCGCATCTGCGCATCGAGGCGATGAAGCTCGCCTTCGCCGACATCTATCGCTACGTGGCGGACCCGCGCTTCATGGAAGTGACGCCGGCCCAGATGCTCGACAAGGGCTACCTGAAGAGCCGCGCCAAGCTGATCGATCCGAAGAAGGCCAAGGATTTCGGCCCGGGCACGCCCAAGGACGGCGGCACGATCTATCTCGGCACGGCCGACGAGTCCGGCATGATGGTGTCGCTGATCCAGTCGAACTACACCGGCTTCGGCTCGGGCGTCGTGGTCCCCGGCACTGGCATCGCGCTCCAGAATCGCGCCACCGGCTTCGTCACCAAGAAGGGCCATCCCAACGAGGTCGGCCCCAAGAAGCGGCCGTTCCATACGATCATCCCGGCCTTCATCACCAAGGACGGAAAGCCGGTCGCGACCTTCGGCCTGATGGGCGGTGCCATGCAGCCGCAGGGCCACATGCAGGTCTTCTCGCGCATCGTCGACTACGGCCAGAACCCGCAGGCCGCGATCGACGCCGCCCGCTGGCGTGTCCACGAGACCGACGGCACGGTGTGGACCGAGGATCACTTCCCCGCGGCGACGGCGACCGGCCTCGAGGAGCGCGGCCACAAGATCACGCGCACGGGCTGGCCGAGCTTCGCATTCGGGTCCAGCCAGATCATCTGGCGCTTCCCGGACGGCGGCCCCTATCTCGGCGCCTCCGAGAGCCGCCGCGACGGCGCCGCGGTCGGGTTCTAGCTTCGACCGCTTCAAGACCTCCTCTCCCCCGCTGCCGCGGGTGGAGAGGAATATGAAGAGCGAAGATTGGCACGTTTGTTGCCTCCCAAGGGAACTGCTTGGGAGGCATTTTAATGATCAATCGTCGTCGTTTGCTGGCCGGGGCCAGCCTTGTCGCCATGGGAAGCCTGGCCGCGCCGTCCATCCTCCGCGCGCAAGGCGGCCAGACGGTCAAGATGGGCGCCTTGCGGCTCGTCCATTCGATGCCGCCCCACTTCTATGAGAAGTTCGCGCCTCCCGGCCTGAAGATCGAGATCATCACCTTCGATAGCCCGACCGACTGCAAGAACGCCGTGGTCACCAAGTCGGTCGACCTCGGCACGTTCGGCATCGCCGCCGGCATCCTGGGCGCCGCGGCGGGCGAGCCCGTGGTCGTCGTGGGCGCGATGTCCAACCGGGGCATGGGCGTGATCTCCAAGGCCGGCTCCGACGTGAAGACGATCAAGGACCTCAAGGGCAAGAAGGTCGGCATCTGGCCGGGCTCCACGCAGGAGGTCTTCATCCTCGAGCGCCTGCGCATGGAAGGCCTCAAGCTGAAGGACATCACGTCGGTCCGCGTGCCATTCGGCGAGATGCCGGCCATGCTCGCGCGCGGCGACATCGACGCCTATGTCGGCGCCGAGCCGGGCCCGGCCCTCTCGATCACGTCCGGCGTCGGCCAGCTGGTCGAATATCCCTATGGCACGGCCATGGGCGGCCTCAACATGATCATCGGCACCAACGAGGAGACCGTCACCAAGAACCCGGACATGATCCGGACCATGCTGAAGACCCACCGCCAGGCCGTCGAGTTCATGTCGGCCAACAAGCCGGCCGTGGTCGAGATGACGGTGCAGAAGCTCGGCGCCAACCGCGCCGCGGTCGAGCAGGCGCTCGGCGCCGACAACGTCGAGTACGTTTGGAAGCTCGACGACAAGGTGCAGGGCCAGGCCAAGACCTACGCCCAGCACATGCTGGAGCTGAAGCAGATCCGCGCCCTGCCGAAGTTCGACACCTTCCTCAATCCCAAGTTCTCGAACGAGATCGCGAGCTAGACGACGCACGGGTGACGGAGCGCATCATGGCGATCGCCGACACAGGATCGGTTCCGGCGGCGGCTCCGGCCGCCGTCCTCCCGCGCGCGGTGACGGGCAAGACCTGGGCGCGCTTGAAGCCCACGGTGCTGGCGCTGATCGTGCCCTTGCTGCTGCTCGCCTTCTGGCAGGTGGCGACCACCCAGCAATGGACTCGCCTCATCCCGACGCCCTACGCGGTCGGGGAATACATGATCGACTTCGCCGTGGGCGGCATCTACGACGACGCCTACTCCGCGACCCTGACCACCCACCTGCTGGCCTCGATGAGCCGTGTCTATGGCGGCTTTGCGCTGGCCGCGATGTTCGCGCTGCCGATCGGCATCCTGGTCGGGCGTGTGCCAACCGCGCGCATGCTGCTCGATCCCTTTCTGCAGGTGATGCGGCCGATCCCGGTGACGGCCTGGCTGCCGCTGTCGATGATCCTGTTCGGTCTCGGCGCCAAGTCGGCCTTCGCGCTGGTCTGCCTCGGCGCCTTCTACCCGATCCTGCTCAACACCATCTTCGGCGTGCGCTCGGTCGATCCCAAGCTGTTCGAGGCCGCCTCGATGCTGGGCTGTCGCGGCAACGCCCAGTTCTACAAGGTGGTCCTGCCGGCCGCGACGCCGTCGATCTTCACCGGCCTTCGGCTCGGCCTCGGCCTCGCCTGGTTCGTGATCGTCGTCGGCGAGATGACCGGCGTGCCGCAGGGGCTGGGCGCCGTGATCATGGATGGCCGCACCCTGTCGCGCACCGAACTCGTGATCTGTGGCATGATCGTGATCGGCCTCGCCGGCTACCTCTCCGACCGCGTCGTCGTGGCGCTGGGCAACTACCTCCTGCGCTGGAGCCCCAATCATCATGGCTGAGTCCACGACACCCATCGTCGAGATCAAGGGCGTGTCCAAGGTCTTCCAGCTGCAGGACCAGACGATCCACGCCCTCTCGGGTGCCAACCTCTCGATCAACAAGGGCGAATTCATCTGCCTGATCGGCGCCTCGGGCTGCGGCAAGTCCACCCTGCTGCGCATCATGGCCGGCTTCGACCAGCCGTCGTCCGGGCAGGCGCTGATGTGGGGCAAGCCGATCGCCGGCCCCGATCCGTCGCGCGGCATGGTCTTCCAGGACTACGCGCTCTTCCCGTGGCTGAGCGTGCGCGCCAACATCGGTTTCGGTCCGGCATCGCGCGGCCTCGGCGGCGCCGAGGTCAAGCAGATCGTCGACAAGTTCATCGACCTCGTCGGGCTGGCGAAGTTCGCCAACGCCTACCCGCACCAGCTTTCCGGCGGCATGAAGCAGCGTGTGGCGATCGCCCGCGTGCTGGCAAACGACGCCGAGCTGGTACTGATGGACGAGCCGTTCGGCGCCCTCGACGCCATGACGCGCGAGCGCCTGCAGGACGAGCTTTTGGACATCTGGGAGCGCACGAAGCTCACGGTCGTGTTCGTCACTCACGCGGTCGAGGAAGCGATCCTGCTGGCCAACCGCGTGGTCGTCATGACACCGGGCCCCGGGCGTATCGAGAGCGACAATCCGCTTGAGCTGCCGCGCCCGCGCGACGTCGCCAGTCCGGAGTTCAATGCCATCCGCCGTGTGTTGAGCAACAAACTGCACAGCCATCACGGCAAGAAGGCCGCCTGACCCGACGCACCTAGTCGGGCCGTTTCTCGGCATATGCCGGCAGACCGTCCTCGCTCGCAGCCCAGGAGAGGCCGGACGCCCGCCATGTATGCGACCGCGGCGGGAGCCGCTCGGGATCGTCGAGCGAGCCGGTCGTCACGTCGATTTCGTCGCGATGGTCATCGGCCTGGAAAGTGAGCGCCGTGCCGCACGCCCCGCAGAAGGTGCGCGTCGCGGTCGGAGATGACCGGAAGCGACTGGGCTGGCCGCTGACGATGCGGAAGTCGCCGGTCCTGACCGTGAACCACGCGACGACCGGCGCACCGGTGGTCGTTCGGCAGATCGAGCAGTGGCACATCGTCTCGTGCCACGGCTCGCCGCCGGCCTCGTAGCGAACGGCCCCACAGAAACAACCACCCTTCAGCATCGCTCCTCCCGCGCCGCCAGCCGCGCTCATTTCCCGCAATAGGCTTCGATGCGATAGCCGTCGGGATCGATCACGAAGGCCGCATAGTAGGTCGGGCTGTAATCCGCCCGAACGCCCGGCTTGCCGTTGTCCGCCCCGCCGGCGGCCAGCGCGCTCGCATAGAACGCGTCGACCGCCTCGCGGTTCTGCGCCACCAGACAGAAATGCAGGCCGGAATCGCTGTCGGCCTTTACGGGACTGCCCGACTTTCCGATCCACAGGCCGACGTCCTTGTCGCCATAGCCGAGCGACGTCTCGCCATCGCTCAGCCGCGTGTAGCCGAGTGGCTTCAGGGCAGCGTCGTAGAACTTCCGGGTACGCGCGATGTCGGCAACGCCGAGGGAAACATGGTCGAACATGGCGATTCCTCTTCATGACAATATAACCGGTTATATGGTTACTCTGGGAGCCATCCTTGTCAACCGCACAACCGGTTAGTAAGTCCCGGCGATGAATCGGCCCGACCTCTGCCTGGAGTTCGCCAACACGCGTTACTGGCGCGGACAGGACACGCCCACTGAGACGCTGAACGCGCCGACAGACCTGGCGACCTGGACCAAGGCGCCCAAGCCTCCCTCGCAGAAGGAATTCGAGCGGGCGCTGGAATTGCGCGAGACCATCCATCGGCTGTTCGATGCCGTCGCCCAGGCCAAGGCGCCCGCCGGTCGCGATTTCGAGGGTCTGAATGCAGCGCTCGCCGCCGCACCGGCGCGCCAGACTCTGAAGCGCGGCAAGGAGACGTTCGACTGGGAGGTCGACATGCGATCGGGCACGGCGCTGGCCCTGCTCGCGCCCGTCCTGTGGTCGGCGGGTGACCTGCTGGCGAGCGGCAAGCTGGATAAAGTCCGGCGCTGCGCCAACCCCGAGTGCCTCTACCTGTTTCTCGACGAGAGCCGGGCCGGCAAGCGGCGCTGGTGCACCATGTCGTCCTGCGGCAACCGTGCCAAGGCGCGGCGCCATTACCACAAGAGCAAGCAGGCATAGAAAAGGGCCCCGACGAAGGGGCCCTTGTTACTGCGGCGTGGGCTTCCGCGCCTCGGAAGGCGCTACCGCCTACCGGCGCATGCGAATGCGCCTTAACGCAGGATGCTTTGCAGCTTCATGGCGACGCCCATGTCGCCTTCGATCTTGAGCTTGCCGGTCATGAACGCACTCATGCCATCGAGCTTGCCCTCGATCAGGTCGGCGAAGTCGCTGAAGTCCATCTTGATGGTGCAGTCGGCGGCCGTGTCTTCGTTGGTAACGGCGGGCGGGTTCTGGTTGCCGTCAATGTGGACGACGCCCTGATCCGTGGCGAACTTGACGCTGCTGCCAAAGGCCGACTTCTTCGAAGCGCCTTCCTTCATTTTCGCGGTGATTTCCTGCAAGGTCATGAGCGAGTTCCTCCGGTCGGCAATGGTCTGGGGGATTACTTGACCTTTACGTAAACGTCAACTACAGGCCGGTAAACGGTCGTTCAATCGGAGGAAACATGACCTATCGCTCGGTCTTCAAACCGGGGTTGTTTGAGGGCCGGACGGTCATCGTGACCGGCGGCGGCAGCGGCATCGGCCGTTGCACGGCTCACGAGATCGCGGCGCTGGGCGCCCACGTCGTCATCACCGGCCGCAAGCAGGAAAAGCTCGACACGGTGAAGGCCGAAATCGAGGCCGCAGGCGGTACCTGCGAGACGCATGTCTTCGACATCCGCGAGGAAGCCCAGGTCAAGGAGGCGGTCGCCGCGATCGTCGCGAAGAACGGCCGCATCCACGGCCTGTTCAACAATGCCGGCGGCCAGTTCCCCTCGCCTGCCGCATCGCTCAGCGCCAAGGGCTTCGACGTCGTGGTGCGCAACAACCTGACGGGCGGCTTCATCGTCAGCCGCGAGGTCTTCACCCAATCGATGCGGAACCACGGCGGATCGATCGTCAACATGACGGCCGACTACCGCAACGGCTTCCCCAACATGGTTCACACTGGCGCCGCGCGCGCCGGCATGGCGAACCTCACCATGACCTTGGCCTTCGAGTGGGCAGCGGCCGGCGTACGCGTGAACTCGGTGGCGCCGGGCTGGATCGCCTCCTCTGGCATGGACACCTATAGCGGCGACTTCAAGGAACAGATCCCGAAGCTCAAGGGCCATTGCCCGCTCGGCCGTCTCGGCACCGAAAGCGAAGTCTCCGCGGCCGTCTGCTTCCTGTTGAGCGACGCCTCGGCCTACATCACCGGCACGGAAATCCGTATCGACGGCGGCGTGCCGCTCGCCAATCGCTCGGTCGACTTGCCGGCCACCGACAGATCGAAGCCGTTCGACGGCTTCCATCTCGCCACGACCCCCAAGGTCCTGGGCGGCTGAGGACGACATGCCGATTCTCGAGAGCCAGATCGACCGCAACAGCGACGAGTTCAAGCAGAACCGCGAGCGCATGCTCGCCGCCATCGCCGAGTTCCGCGAGGCCGAGGCGAACGTCCAGGCGGCCTCCGAAAAATCGCGCGAGCGCTTCGCCAAGCGCAAGCAATTGATGCCACGCGAACGCATCGCCCTACTGCTCGACCGCGGCGCGCCATTCCTCGAGCTGATGCCGCTGGCCGGCTACCGCATGCACGACGACAAGGACGGATCGAGTGCCGGTGGCGGCTCGGTTGCCGGCATCGGCTATGTCGAAGGCGTGCGTTGCATCGTGACGGCATCCAACAGCGCCATCAAGGGCGGCACCGTCGCGCCCTCGGGCCAGCGCAAGGGCCAGAGGGTCCAGCAGATCGTCATGGAGAACAAGCTGCCGGTCGTGAACCTGGTCGAGTCTGGCGGCGCCAATCTGCTCTACCAGGCCGAGATCTTCGTGCCCGGCGGCCGCGGCTTCGCCAACCAGGCACGCATGTCGGCGCGCGGCATCCCGCAGGTCACCGTGGTTCACGGCTCCTCGACGGCGGGCGGCGCCTATCTTCCGGGTCTCAGCGATTACGTCATCATGGTGCGCAACCAGGCCAAGGTGTTCCTGGCCGGGCCTCCGCTACTCAAGGCCGCCACCGGCGAGATCGCGACCGACGAGGATTTGGGCGGCGCGGAGATGCACGCCACCGTCTCAGGCGTCGCCGAATGGATGGCCGAGAACGATTCCGACGGCATCCGCATGGCGCGCGACGTGATCGCCACATGGCACTGGAACGACCGGCTACCGCCGCGCGTCGAGCGGACGTTCAAGGAGCCGCTCTACGACGTCGAGGAGCTGTGCGGCGTCGTCCCACCGTCGCACAAGGATCCCTACGACGTGCGCGAGGTGATCGCGCGCCTGGTCGATGGCTCGGACTTCCTCGAATTCAAGGCCCTGTTCGACCAGCAGACGATCTGCGGCTGGGCCGCCATCGAGGGCGAGCCGGTGGCGCTGATCGGCAACAACGGCCCGATCACCGCCAAGGGCGCCGTGAAGGCCGCCCAGTTCATCCAGCTCTGCTGCCAGCAGGGCACACCGATTGTCTATCTGCAGAACACGACCGGCTACATGGTCGGCACCGAAAGCGAGCGTGGCGGCATCGTCAAGCACGGCTCCAAGATGATCCAGGCGGTTGCCAACGCGACCGTGCCCCAGATCACCATCGTGATCGGCGGCAGCTTCGGCGCCGGCAATTACGGCATGTGCGGCCGCGCCTTTGACCCGCGCTTCATCTTCGCCTGGCCCAACAGCCGCACCGCCGTGATGGGCGGCGAACAGGCGGCCGGTGTCATGAAGACGGTCACCGAGCAGAAATTCCTGCGCGAGGGCAAGGAGCCGCCCACGGAGCAGATCGACAAGATGTTCAAGGGCATCGTCGACCAGTTCGAGCGCGAATCGACGGCGCTCTACGGCACCGCCCACCTCTGGGACGACGGCATCATCGATCCGCGCGACACGCGGCGGGTCCTCGCTCTTACTCTTTCCATCGCGCGCGAATCACTCGTGCGACCGCTCAATCCCATCTCCTTCGGCGTGGCCCGGATGTAGGGCAAGGATGTAAGCATGAAGTTCACCCCCGAGCATGAGGCGCTGCGCCAGACCTGGAAGACGCTGATCGATCGCGAGATCAATCCCTATGTCGACCAGTGGGAGAAAGAGGGCCAGTTCCCGGCCCACGAACTGTTCAAGAAGATGGGCGATGCCGGCCTGCTGGGCGTCGACAAGCCGGTCGAGTTCGGCGGCTCTGGCCTCGATTTCTCCTACGCCATGGTCTGCGCCGAATCGCTCGGCCTGGTGAACGGCGGCTCGATCCCCATGGCGACCGGCGTGCAGATTTCGATGGCGACGCCCGCCCTCGCCCGCTACGGCAGCGACGAACTGCGCCAACAGTTCCTCGTCCCCTCGATCAGCGGCGATTACGTGGCCTGCCTCGGTGTCTCCGAGACCGGCGCCGGCTCCGACGTCGCCTCGATCAAGACGACGGCGCGCAGAGTCGGCGGCGACTGGGTGATCAACGGCGGCAAGATGTGGACGACCAACGGCGCCCAAGCCGACTGGATGTGCCTGCTGGCCAGCACAGACGACGGGCCCGCCCACAAGAACAAGTCTCTGATCATCGTGCCGATGAAGACCAGGGGCATCGAGATCGCCAAGAAGCTCGACAAGCTCGGCATGCGCGCCTCCGACACGGTCCAGACCTTCTTCGACGAGGTGAAGGTGCCGGTCCATTACACGATCGGCCAGCCGGGCATGGGCTTCACCTATCAGATGCAGCAGTTCCAGGAGGAGCGGCTGTGGGCGGGCGCCGGCTCGCTCAACACCTGCGAGCGGCTGATCAACGCCACCATCGAGTACACGCGCGAACGCAAGGTCTTCGGCAAGCCGCTGCTCGACAACCAGGTGATCCATTTCCGCCTGGCCGAACTCAAGAGCGAGGTCGAGGCGCTGCGCTCCATCGTCTATCGCGCCTGCGAGGACTATCTCGCCGGCAAGGACGTCACCATGCTGGCCTCGATGGGCAAGCTGAAGGCCGGCCGCCTGCGCCGCGAGGTCTCCGACGCCTGCCTGCAATACTGGGGCGGCGCCGGCTACCTCTGGGACAATCCGGTGGCCCGCGGCTACCGCGACGGCCGTCTCGGCTCGATCGGCGGCGGCGCCGACGAGGTCATGCTGCAGATCATCTCGAAGCTGATGGGCACGCTCCCGCGGCTGGGCAATCGCTAGGAGCCTGCCATGCAGTTCACCCAGGAACATGACGAGATTCGCCGCACGCTGCGGGCGATCATCGATCGGGATATCAATCCGCATGTCGACCAGTGGGAAGAGGACGGCATCTTCCCGGCGCACGAGGTCTTCAAGAAGCTGGGCAACGCCGGCCTGCTCGGCATCAACAAGCCCGCCGAGTATGGAGGCATGGGACTCGACTATTCCTACGCCATGGTGATGGCCGAGGAGCTGGGTCACATCCATTGCGGCTCGGTGCCAATGGCGATCGGCGTTCAGACCGACATGGCGACGCCGGCACTGGCCCGCCACGGCAGCGACGAGCTGCGCCGCGAATTCCTCGCCCCCTCGATCGCCGGCGACTATGTCGCCTGCCTCGGCGTCTCCGAGGTTGGCGCGGGCTCAGACGTCGCGTCGATCAAGACGACGGCGCGCAAGGTTGGCGGCGACTGGGTGATCAACGGCGGCAAGATGTGGACGACCAACGGCACGCAGGCCGACTGGATGTGCCTGCTCGCCAGCACCGGCGAAGGCCCGATGCACAAGAACAAGTCGCTGATCTGCCTGCCAATGAAGACCAAAGGCGTCGAGGTCGTGAAGCAGCTCGACAAGCTCGGCATGCGCTCCTCCGACACCGCGCAGATCTTCCTCGACGAAGTGAAGGTGCCCGTGCGGAACCTGATCGGTCAGGAGGGCATGGGCTTCATCTACCAGATGCAGCAGTTTCAGGAGGAGCGGCTGTGGGGCGCCATTAGCGCCGTGGTCGGCATGGAACGGCTGATCGACCAGACCATCGAATATACCCGCGAGCGCAAGGTGTTCGGCCGCCCCCTGCTCGACAATCAGGTGATCCATTTCAAGCTGGCCGAGCTGCGCACCGAGATCGAGCTGGTGCGCTCGCTCTGCTACCGGGCCTGCGAGGAGTATCTCGACGGCGCCGACGTCACGATGCTGGCCTCGATGGCCAAGCTGAAGGCCGGCCGCATGGTGCGCCTGGTGACCGACGGCTGCCTGCAATACTGGGGCGGCGCCGGTTACCTGTGGGAATCGCCGACCGCCCGCGCCTTCCGCGATTCGCGCCTCGCCTCGATCGGCGGCGGCGCCGACGAGGTGATGCTTCAGATCATCTCCAAGCACATGGGCACGCTGCCCCGTCTCGAAAACCGCTGAGCGCCGGAGTTCCCATGGCCGAGTTCGCCGACAAGTACGAAGCCCTCCTCCTGCGCCGCGAACGCTCGCGTCTCTACGTCACGCTCAACCGGCCCGAGGTGAAGAACGCGCTGAACCCGACGCTGATCGAGGAGCTGAAGTCGGTGTTCGGCATCCTGCGCGACCGTCGCGACCTCAAGGTCGTGATCCTGCGCGGTGCCGGTGGCACTTTCTGCGCCGGCGCCGACCTCAAGAACATGGAGCAGAGCTTCACCGACAAGCCCAAGCCCGGCGAGAAAGACCCGATCGCGGTCTGGAACCGACAGTTCGGCGCCTTCCTGGAAATGCTGAACGGCACGCCCCAGGTGGTCGTGGCGGCGGTCGAGGGTTACGCCATCGCCGGTGGCTTCGGCATTCTCTGCGTCTCCGACGTGGCGATCTGCACCGAGGGCACGGGCTTCGCGATGAGCGAGACGGCGATCGGCATCGTGCCGGCCCAGATCGCACCCTTCGTCGCCCAGCGCATCGGCGTGCCGCAGACACGGCATCTGGCGCTCACGGCGGCGCGCTTCAAGGGGCCCGAGGCGCTGCGGCTCGGCATCGCGCATTATCTGGTCGCCGATTCTGCCGCCCTCGACGCAAAGCTCGAGGAAGTGCTGAAGCAGATCGACAAGTGCGCCCCCATCGCCAACGCGCTCACCAAGCAGGTGGTGATGAAGGTCGGGACCGAGCCGCTGTCGGCCGTGCTCGACTTCGCCGCCGACAAGTTCGCCGAGGCGCGCCGCGGGCCGGAGGCTTCGGAGGGACTACGTGCCTTCGCCGAGAAGCGGCCGCCGCGCTGGGCCGTCGAGTGATGACCTTCAGCAAGGTCCTGGTCGCCAATCGCGGCGAGATCGCCTGGCGGGTGATGCGGACCGCCCGGGCAATGGGCTATCGCACCGTCGCGGTATACTCCGACGCCGACAAGGACGCGCCGTACGTCGCCTACGCCGACGAGGCGGTCCGTATCGGCCCGCCGCCCGTGGGCGAGAGCTATCTCAGCATCGATCGCATCCTGGAGGCCGCGCACAGGAGCGGCGCCGATGCGATCCATCCGGGCTACGGCTTCCTGTCGGAGAACGAGGCCTTCGCCGCGGCCTGCGAGAAAGCGGGCCTCACCTTCATCGGCCCGCCGCCGGCCGCCATTGCCGCGATGGGCAACAAGGCGGCCGCCAAGCGGCGCATGATCGACGCTGGCGTCCCCTGCGTGCCGGGCTACCAGGGCGCCGACCAGAGCGATGCCAATCTCGAAGCCGAGGCGCGCAAGATCGGCCTGCCGGTCATGGTCAAGGCCGCGGCCGGCGGTGGCGGGCGCGGCATGCGGCTCGTGGAGCACGACGGCGATCTGCTGGAGGCGATCCGCACCGCACGCACCGAGGCCGAAAGCGCGTTCGGCTCGGGCGAGCTGATCCTCGAAAAGGCCGTCGTCGACGCGCGCCATGTCGAGATCCAGGTGTTTGCCGATTCCCATGGCGACGTCATCCATCTCGGCGAGCGCGACTGCTCGGTGCAGCGTCGCCACCAGAAGGTCATCGAGGAAGCCCCCTCGCCCGCCGTCGATGCCGGATTGCGCGATCGCATGGGCGCCGCGGCCGTCGCCGCCGCACGGGCCATCGGGTATCGCGGCGCAGGGACGGTCGAGTTCCTGCTGGGCGCCAATGGCGCCTTCTACTTCCTGGAGATGAACACCCGCCTGCAGGTCGAGCACCCGGTGACCGAGGCGATCACCGGCCTCGACCTGGTCGAGTGGCAGCTCCGCGTCGCGCGCGGCGAGCACCTGCCGCTCAGTCAAGACCAGGTGACTTTCACCGGCCACGCCATCGAGGTGCGCCTGTACGCCGAGGACGCCTATGCAGGCTTCCTGCCGCAGACCGGACGCATCGACGTATGGCGGCCGGCGACCGGCCCCGGCGTGCGCATCGACCATGGCATGAAGGACGGGCTCGCGATCTCGCCCTACTACGATCCGATGATCGCCAAGGTGATCGCCCACGGCGCCACCCGCGAGGAAGCGCGTGTGCGCCTGATGAGAGCGCTCGCCGAAACGGTCGTGCTCGGGCCGATCACCAACCGGCATTTCCTGATCCGCCTGCTGGAGCATCCCGATTTCGCCGCCGGCGAGGCCACGACCTCCTTCCTCGTGAAGCGCCAGTTTCCCGCACCCGAGATCGGCGAAGCCCATTGGACGACCGCCGCCCATCTCCTGTGGCAGGCCTCGGCGCAAAAATATCCGGCGTCGATGCGCGGCTGGCGCAACTCCAACCCGGAGCCGACGCCGATTCGGCTAGCTGCAGGCGGCAAGGAGCGACTGATACAGGTCCGCTCGGCCGATCCCGTTGAGGTGCCGTGCCACATCGACGGCAACGACATCGTGGTCGACCTCGACGCGCTCACCGTACGCTTCACCGACAAGACCTATGCTCCACCGGAGACCGCGGCGGCCGGCAGCGACGGCAAGCTGCGCGCGCCCATGGACGGGCGCATCGTCGCCATCAAGGTGGCGGCGGGCGACGAGGTCAGCCGCGGCCAGACCCTGATCGTGCTGGAGGCCATGAAGATCCAGCATCAGCTCAAGGCGGCACTCGACGCAAAAGTCGAAGGGATTTCCGTCCAGGAAGGCCAGCAGGTTTCCAACCGGACCGTGCTGGTGACGATGGAGCCCGCCGCGAGTTGACGCTAGTCTCCTCCCAACAAGAGAAGTTCTGGGAGGAATTGCCATGCTGCGTAGAGTTGCGCTCGCCTTGCTCGCGGTGGCCGCTGCCGGCCCCGCGTTCGGCCAGGCCTATCCCACCAAGCCCATCAACCTGATCGTGCCCTTCGCGGCCGGCGGCCCGACCGACGTGATGGCGCGCATCGTCGGCGAGCGCATGGCCAAGGAACTCGGCCAGCAGATGGTGATCGACAACGTCACCGGTGCTGCCGGGTCCATCGCCATGGGCAAGCTCGCCCGCTCGACGCCCGACGGCTACACGATCGGCATCGGCCATCTCGGCACCAACGTCGTGAACGGCGCCATCTACAAGAATCTGAACTACGATCTGATCAACGACCTCGAACCGATCGCGCTCCTGCCCTCCAACCCGCTGCTGGTCGTGACCTCGAACCAGGTGCCGGCCAAGGACCTCAAGGAGCTGGTCGCCTATCTCAAGGCAAACGCCGACAAGATCTCGGGCGGCACGGCGGGCCTCGGGTCGGGCTCGCATATCGGCGCGCTGGCCTTCTTTGCCGTGACCGGCACCAACTACCAGCTCGTGCCCTATCGCGGCACCGGCCCCGCGGTGCAGGACCTGATCGCCAACCAGATCCAGGTCATGATCGACCAGTCGTCGAATTCGCTGCCGCACATCCGCGCCGGCAAGCTCAAGGTGTATGCCGTCACGGCCAAGCAGCGCACCGCCGCAGCGCCGGACATCCCGACGACCGCCGAAGCCGGCTTCCCCGGCATCGAGGTCGCGATCTGGCACGGCCTGTGGGCGCCCAAGGGAACGCCCAAGGAGATCGTCGACAAGCTCAATGCCGCTGCGATCAAGACACTTCAGGACCCCGAGATCCGCAGCAAGCTCGAGAATCTCGGCCAGGATATCCCGACGCCGGAGCAGATGAAGTCGGATGCGTTCGGCGCCTACCAGAAGGCGGAGTTCGCCAAATGGAAGCCAATCATCGACAAGGCCGGCGTGAAGGTGGAGTGAGGGCCTCTCACGATGCAAAGGAAGGCGGCATAGGGCACGGCGGCAGAAGCTTCTCCAGCACCCTGGCAACACCGAGGAGCTTCGCTTCGCCCCAGCGCTTGCCGGTGAGCTGCAGGCCGATCGGCAGGCCTTCCTTCGAGAACCCACAGGGCAGGACGATCGACGGCTGTCCCGTCAGGTTGGCCAGGAAGTTGTAGGCGGTGCCGGCGAAGAAATAGGGGTGGCCGACGCCGTCGATCTTGAGCGGCAGCTTCTGCGACTGCCGGACGAAGGCCGCGTCCGGCATTACCGGCATCAGCCAGGCATCGTAGTCGTCGAGGAAGGTCTCGCACTGACGCACGATGCGGTCCCGCCGGTCGAGCACGGCGAAGAACTGGGCCATGCTGAGGCGGGCGGCACGAGCGACCGATCGTCTGGTCGGATCGGGTGACTCGAGCCTGTCGAAATGACGCTCACGCTCGGCGAGCGGCCTCTCGCTCTGGATCATGTACTGGAACAGGTCCGACCAGTCGTCCCAGCCCTGCTGCCAGTCCAACCCGTCGGGCTCGGCATACTTCACCTTGGCGCCGGCCTTTGACAGCAGCTTCGCCGTCGCCTCCACGACCGACGCCGTAGCTGCCGAAACCTGCACCAGCGGATTGCTGGTCAGGACGGCAATGCGCAGCCCCTTGGCCGTGAGCTTCGGCGTCGACTCCAACGGCACGGGCGCCGCCTCGACCTCGTAGCCGTCCGGCCCGGCGATGATGCGAAGCGCGACCTCCAGGTCGTCGACCGAGCGCGCCAGCGGGCCGAAGGTCCCCATATAGCGGGTGATCCGCATCGCCCCCGGCAGGTCGGGCACATGGCCGTGTCCCGGCACGCGCCATTCGGTCGGTTTCAGCGAGAAGATGCCGTTGAAGTGCGCCGGATTGCGCACCGAACCGCCGATGTCGCTGCCCAGTTCCAGCGGTGACAGGCGGGCCGCCACCGCGGCGGCGCCTCCGCCGGTGGAGCCGCCCGAGGTACGACGGTCGTCCCAAGGATTGAGGGTGGTGCCAAAAATCGGGCTGTCCGTCTGAAAATCTGCGCACAGTTCAGGCACATTGGTCTTGCCCAGGATTACGGCGCCGGCCGATCGCAACCGTGCGACGACGCTCGCATCCTCCCGGGCGACATTGTCTTTCAGTGGAAGATGACTGGAAGTCGTCTTGAGGCCGGCTATGTCGAACGCTTCCTTGATGGTGATCGGCACGCCATGCAACGGCCCGAGTTTCTTCTTGCTTCGGGCGCGATCGGCGGCGCGGGCGGCCTTCATCGCGCCCGCCTCGTCGACCAGCACGACGGCATTGAGCGCCCCGTTCACACGCGCGATCCGCTCGAGATGAGCCTTCGTCGCCTCCACCGAACTCAAACGCCCGTTTCGTATCGCGCGTGCAAGCCGCGTCGCGGTTTCGAAGCACGGATTCATGCATGTCTCCTTTGAGTGTGGCGACACTAGCCGCCGCTACCCCGGCCCGGCTATAGAGCCCGAAGATTTCTTGGGGACGCCATGAGCTTGGGTAGTAAAACCCTGTTCGTGACCGGTGGAAGCCGGGGCATCGGACTGGCAATCGCACTGAGGGCCGCACGAGACGGCGCCAACATCGCCATCGCGGCGAAGACGGTCACGCCGGATCCGCGCCTGCCCGGCACGATCTTCACCGCGGCGGAGGAGATCGAGAAGGCCGGCGGCAAGGCGCTGCCACTGGCCTGCGACATCCGCGACGAGCAGAGCGTCGACAAGGCCGTGGCGGACACCGTCGCGAAGTTCGGCGGCATCGACATCCTGGTGAACAATGCCAGCGCCATCAGCCTGACCGGCACGCTCGCCACGCCGATGAAGCGTTACGACCTGATGCACCAGATCAACGCGCGCGGCACCTTCATGGTCTCGCAGAAGTGCATTCCGCACCTGCTGAAGGCCGCCAACCCGCACGTGCTGAACCTGTCGCCGCCGCTCGACTTCGACGTCAAGTGGTTCGCCAATCACGCCGCCTACACGCTCGCCAAGTACGGCATGTCGGTCTTCGCCTGGTCCATGGCCGAGGAGTTTCGCGACAAGGGCGTCGCCTTCAACTGCCTGTGGCCGCGCACCGCCATCGCCACGGCAGCGATCCAGAACATCCTGGGCGGCGAAGAAGGCATGAAGCAGTGCCGCAAGCCCGAGATAATGGCCGATGCCGCGCACGCGATCTTCAGCCGCCCGGCGCGCGACTGCACCGGCAACTTCTTCATCGACGACGAGGTGCTGGCGGCCGAGGGCGTCACCGATCTCGACAAGTACGCCGTCTCGCCCGGCACGCCTCTGATGCCCGACTTCTTCGTGCCCGCCCCCGGCGCGCGCACCGTCGTCGGAAAGGCCTAGCGCGTGGCGACGTTCCTGCTGGTCCATGGCGCCTGTACCGGCGGCTGGTGCTGGGAGAAGGTCGTGCCGCTGCTGGAAGCGGCCGGCCACAAGGTCTGCGCCCCCGACCTGCCGGGCCTCGGTAACGACCAGACGCCCCCCGCCAACGTCACGCTCGCCGACAATGTCGAGAAGCTCGCCCGTCTCCTCGACAAGATGGAGGAGCAGGTCATCCTGGTCGGCCATTCCCTGGGGGGCGTCACGATCAGCCAGCTCGCGGAGGCGCGGCGACGCAAGATCAAGGCGCTGGTCTATGTCTGCGCCTTGCTGCCGACGTCGGGCAAGAGCGGCAGGGACATGACGGCGCTGGAGTCGGACACCATGTTCCGGTTGTCGCGGCAGGTCAGCCCAGACGGGAAGACCTACACGTTCGCGCGCGACAAGCTGCCGAGCCTGTTCTACGCCGACGTCTCGCCGGAGGATCGCTACAAGGCGATGCAGCGGCTGCGGCCGCAGCCGCTCGCCATCTCGACGACCCCACTGACCCTCACCGAGGAACGCTTCGGCTCGGTGCCGCGCTGGTACATCGAGTGCATCCATGACAACGCCATCCGCATCGCCCTGCAGCGCACGATGGCGAAGGAGACTCCGTGCAAGATGCTGCGGCTGGAGTGCGGCCACTCACCGTTCTTCAGCAATCCCGAGGAACTCGTCGAGCATCTGGAGATGATTGCGGCGAGCTAGGCGCGTTCGAACGCGCCGGCGGGCGGCAGCGCCTTCTGAGGCGCGAGAGCCCGCACAGTTCTGATGGCGCACCTAGTCGAAGAACGCAAACGCCCGCGCCTCGATGCTCTGCCGCGGCCGCGGGTTGGCCGGTGACGTCGGATCATCGAAGGCCGAATGCAGCGAGAAGCGCGCACGGCCGTCCTTCAGCGAATCGTAGCACTTGATCAGGATCGCTTCGTTTCGCGTCATCTTCGGGAAATAGAACCAGCGATGATCGGCGTTGTAGACGCCCTGGTAGATCTCGCCCGTGCGGTCGGCATAGACCAGGTCGCAGACGGCGAGGTCGCGCGGCGCGATGCTCTCGGAATCCACGAAGCCGAGCGGCGCCATCTCGATCGGCTCGTGATCGATGTTGCGCCAGACATTGTACTCGGCGAAGCGCTTCTGGAGGCGCCGTTCAGCCTCCTCCGGCGAGAGCAGGTCGCGTACCCGCTGCGGGCCCGACTTCTCGGTATAGTCGTTGTGCACGCTGCGCACCGGCGTCCGTAGACCGCGCTCGACGGCGCGATCCGCCGTGCGCACCGTATGGTCGAACACCACCACCTTCGACGCGCCGGTCTCACGCTTGATCAGCGCCTCGACCTCGGCGTGGTACTTCGTGCGCACGTCCTCCTCGTCGTAGAAGTCGCGCACCTCGGTGTCGTGGCGCGTCAGGATGAAGGCCTGGCGATCGAGCGAAAGATCGCGCACGATCGAACGGGCATCGTGGATGCGCACCGTGAAGTTGCGGTAGTTGCCCTCGCGCCGCGGCAGGCCCGTGCCGTGCGGCGGATTGTAGGTCACCGGCTTGATGCTGAGATCGGCCAGATAATTCACCGGCGCTTCGACCCAGCCGGCGAGCGGCGGGCGCAGAGCGGTAGATTCGGCGGTTCGGACGTCGACCATGGTTTCACCCGTGACTTGCGTTTGCTCCCTTTAGGTCGTGTGGCTTTAGCCGCTTAACACCCCTCGGGCTCACGAGAAGAATTCATGGCGTCATGTCGGCGTTCAGGCCGCGAGTTCAAGAATCTCCATGACCTGATCCGGTCCCTCGATGGGCCGCGGATTGTTGAGCACTGCCCGATCGTGCATCGACTTCTCGGCGATCTCGCGGAAACGGTCCTTGCCGACGCCGACTTCGGAGAGGCGTCCTGGCAGGCCGAGTTCCTTCACCAGCCATTCCACCAGATCTCCCGCCGCCGCGCCGGGTTGTCCGAAGGCCTCGCCCACCCGCTTCTGGCGCTCCGCGTTGGCCGGCAGGTTCCAGCGCAGCACAGACGGCAGCATGACGCAGGAGGTATGGCCGTGCGGCACGTGGCAGGCGGCGCCCAGCACATGGCCGATGCCGTGGCTCGCGCCCACACCCACGCCCGACGTGCCGGCGCCGATCGACAGCCACATGCCGAACTGCAGGTCGAGCCGTGTCGCCATGTCGTCGGGGTTCGTCTTATGCGCCGGCAGGGCGCGGGCGAGCAGCTTCAGCGCTTCGGTGGCGGTGCCCAGCACGAACGGATGCGCCTGCTGCGAGCAGAGACGCTCGACCGCATGGTCGACCGCCTTCAGGCCGGTCGAGAGCATCAGCTCCATCGGCGTCGCCAGGGTGGCAGCGGGATCGAGCACGATGACCCGCGGCACGATCAGGCGATGGCCGAAGCTCTCCTTGATGCCCTTGCGCGGATCGGAGATGCCGGCAAAGGCGTTGAACTCGGCGGCCGACAGCGTGGTCGGCACGGCGATCATGCGGATCGCGTCGGCCGGCGGCTTGATGGCTTCGGACGGCGGCGCGGCGCCTGCCTTCGGCTTGCCGGCCCGATAGGCATCGAGTTCGTCGACCGTGGTCACGTTCTGCCACAGCGCGATCAGGATGGTCTTCGTGGCGTCAATCACCGAGCCGCCGCCCACGGCGACGATCAGGTCGGCGCCGGCCTTGCGCGCCATCTCGGCGCCCTCGACGACGCAGGGCCGCGGCGAGTGCGCGGTGATGCCGGCATAGGTTCCCGCATGCAGGTCGCCGAGACCGTCGATCACGGACGCCAGCAGCGCGCTCTGCGCCACCGATTTCGACGTCGTGATGAACACCTTCTTCGCGCCCAGCCGCTCCGCCTCGGCCCGCAGCGCGGCGCCCGCCGGCTTGCCGTAGACGACGCGTTCGATGTCCTGATGCCCGTGGATGCCGTTCAGCATTTTTAGTTTCCTCTCTCCTCATCCTGAGAGCTTGTGAGCG
>Ga0182739_1001480_pt1 | contig 24567 bp, 26 predicted proteins | sample eDN5th30CBELigBY_FD_128873 | JGI IMG/M metagenome (GOLD analysis project Ga0182739, IMG submission 128873) | Enriched backyard soil microbial communities from Emeryville, California, USA - eDNA 5th pass 30_C BE-Lig BY (version 2) (version 2) | ecosystem: Environmental > Terrestrial > Soil >... | reverse complement strand
GTGTTTGACCGTGGTGGCTATCAGTACCACGGTCGGGTGAAGGCTCTGGCCGACGGCGCCCGCGAGGGCGGCCTGTCGTTCTGATCCATCGCGGGAGGACGGAAATGGCGCGTCAGCGCGGTGGAGAAGATCGCGGCGATCGGGATAGGGGCGAGTCCGAATTCGTGGATCGGCTCGTTGCCATCAATCGCGTCGCGAAGGTGGTGAAGGGCGGTCGGCGGTTCGGCTTCTCGGCCCTGGTGGTCGTGGGCGACGGCAAGGGCCGGGTCGGCTATGGCAGCGGCAAGGCGCGTGAGGTGCCGGAAGCGGTGCGCAAGGCGACCGAGGCCGCGAAGAAGGGGTTGATTCGGGTGCCGCTGCGCCAGGGGCGCACGCTGCATCACGACTCGATCGGTCACTTTGGTGCAGGCCGGGTGCTGCTGCGCTCGGCACCTCCGGGTACCGGCGTGATCGCCGGCGGCCCGATGCGCATGGTGTTCGAGGCGTTGGGCATCGGCGACGTGGTCGCCAAGTCGCTGGGCACCTCGAACCCGCACAACATGGTCAAGGCCACGTTCGCGGCGCTCACCTCGGTGGCGAGCCCCCGTACGGTCGCCGCCAAGCGCGGCAAGAAGGTTTCCGACCTGATCGGCCGCCGCGAGGCGATCGAGCCGAAGGCGGAGTGACGAGGCCATGGGCAAGATCAAGGTGACCCAGGTGCGCAGCCCGATCGGGCGGCGTGCCGACCAGCGCGAGACCCTGATCGGTCTCGGTCTGAACAAGCTGCACCGGAGCCGCATCCTGTCGGACATTCCGGAAACGCGTGGGCGGATCGAGAAGGTCAAGCATCTCGTGGTGTTCGAGACCGTCGCCGGCGACGAGCCGGCCCAGGGCTGAAGTCATGAAACTCAACGAACTCCGGGACAACCCGGGTGCCCGCGGTCCGCGCAAGCGGCTCGGGCGCGGCATCGGTTCCGGCCTGGGCAAGACCTCGGGTAAGGGCCACAAGGGTGCCAAGGCGCGCGCCGGCGGCGTGAAGCCGCCGTACTTCGAAGGCGGCCAGATGCCGCTGTACCGGCGTCTGCCGAAGCGCGGGTTCACCAACATCTTCCGTCCGGAATATGTGGTGGTGAACCTGGACAAGCTGCAGCAGGCGGTCGATGCCGGGCGCATCGATGCGGCGCAGCTCGTGGACGCCGCTGCCATGATGGCGGCTGGCCTGGTCAACGATCCGAAGGACGGCATCCGCCTGCTCGGGCGGGGCAGCCTCACCTCGGGCCTGACCATCGAGGTGGTCGGTGCCTCGGCCTCTGCCGTGCAGGCGGTCGAGAAGGCCGGCGGCAAGGTGAACGTGATCGGCGGCGCTGTCGCCGCATCCGAGTAAGGAAGAACCATGGCCTCGGTCGCCGAACAGCTTGCGGCGAACGTTAACTTCGGTGCTTTCGCCAAGGCGACCGAGCTCAAGAAGCGCCTGTGGTTCACCCTGGGCGCGCTGATCGTTTACCGGCTCGGCACCTATGTGCCGCTGCCGGGCATCGATCACGCGGCCATGGCGCAGATCTTCCAGAGCCAGGCCGGCGGCATCGTCGGCATGTTCAACGTGTTCGCCGGCGGCGCGCTCGAGCGCATGTCGATCTTCGCGCTGGGCATCCTGCCCTACATCTCGGCCTCGATCATCCTGCAGCTGATGACCGCGGTCTCTCCGACCATGGAGGCCCTCAAGAAGGAGGGCGAGAGCGGCCGGAAGAAGATCAACCAGTATACCCGCTACCTGACCGTGGTGCTCTGCGCTTTCCAGGCCTATGGCCTGGCGATCGGGTTGGAAGGGACGTCGAGCGGCTTCGGCAGTGCCGTGATCGATCCCGGATGGTTCTTCCGCTTCTCGACGGTGGTGACCATCGTCGGCGGCACCATGTTCCTGATGTGGCTGGGCGAGCAGATCACCGCGCGCGGCATCGGCAACGGCATCTCGCTGATCATCTTCGTGGGCATCATCGCAGCCCTGCCGTCGGCACTGGCCAGCCTGCTGGAGCTCGGCCGCACCGGCGCCATCTCGCCGGGCTTCATCATCGCGCTGATCGTGCTGGCGCTGGCGGTGATCACGGCGATCGTGTTCATGGAACGGGCGCAGCGCCGGGTGCTGGTGCAGTATCCCAAGCGCCAGCAGGGCAATCGCGTGTTCGGCGGCGAGAGTTCCCACCTGCCCTTGAAGGTCAACACCGCAGGCGTGATCCCGGCGATCTTCGCCAGCTCGCTGCTCCTGCTGCCGGCGACCTTCAGCAGCTTCATCGACGCGAACACCAGCCATCCCTGGCTGATCGAGCTGAATGCGATGCTCGGTCGGGGCCACCCGGTGCACGTCCTGCTCTACGTGGCGCTGATCGTGTTCTTCGCCTTCTTCTACACGACTATCGTGTTCAATCCGAAGGAAACGGCGGAGAACCTGCGCAAGCAGGGCGGGTTCATCCCGGGCGTGCGGCCGGGCGAGCGGACCGCGGCCCATCTCCAGTACATTCTGACCCGGTTGACCGTGGTGGGTGCTGCCTATCTGGCTGCAGTATGCGTGCTGCCCGAGATCCTGATCTCGGAATACGCGGTGCCGTTCTACTTCGGCGGCACCAGCCTCCTGATCGTGGTGTCGGTGACCATGGACACGGTCGGCCAGATCCAGTCTCATCTGATCGCCCACCAGTATGAGGGGCTGATCAAGAAGGCCCGCTTGCGCGGCCCGGTCGGGAGACGCTGATGCGCATCGTTCTCCTGGGCCCGCCTGGTGCGGGCAAGGGTACCCAGGCCGGCTGGATCCGCGACCGCTATCGCATTCCGCAGCTGTCCACGGGTGACATGCTCCGTGCGGCCGTCGCGAACGGCACCGAGGTCGGGCGGCAGGCCAAGGCGATCATGGAGGCCGGCAAGCTGGTTTCCGACGACGTGATCAACGCGATCGTGGCCGAGCGGATCGACCAGCCGGACTGCGCCGGCGGCTTCATCCTGGACGGTTTCCCGCGGACCACGCAGCAGGCGGCTGCCCTGGAGCAGATGCTCGCGGAACGGGGCCTGGCCCTGGACGTGGCGCTCGAGTTCAAGGTGGATCCGGCGGCACTGGTGGAGCGGATCTCCGGCCGGTTCTCCTGTGCCAGCTGCGGCACCGGTTATCACGACCAGTTCAGGCGGCCGAAGGTGGACGGGGTCTGCGACGTCTGCGGCGGCACGGAGTTCGTGCGCCGCAAGGACGATCAGCCCGAGACCGTGCAGGCGCGCCTGGAAGCCTACGAGGCCCAGACGGCCCCGCTGCTGCCCTATTTCAGGGAGCGCGGGCTGCTGCGCACGGTCGATGGCATGGCACCGATCGAGGAGGTGACCGCCGCAGTGGCGGCCGTTCTCGAAGCGGTGGTGAAGGACGACGGGGCGGCTAACGCTTGACAGTCGTGTAATGGTTCTTATTATCCGCGCACTTTTGTCGCCACCGGCCGGTGGCGATGCGATCGCGCGTTGCGTTGGAAAGGGAGCGATCGGTGGCTCGTATCGCAGGTGTGAACCTGCCCAGTGGCAAGCAGGCCTGGGTTGCGCTGACTTATATTTTCGGGATCGGGCCGCACAGCTCTCGCTTGATCCTGGATGAGGTCCAGATTGACCACAGCCGGCGTATCAATGAATTGAGCGACGCGGAGCTCGTGAAGATTCGCGAGGTGATCGACCGTCGCTTCAAGGTCGAAGGCGACCTGCGCCGCGATGTGGCGATGAACATCAAGCGGCTGATGGATCTCGGCTGCTATCGCGGTCTGCGGCATCGCCGTGGTCTGCCGGTGCGCGGCCAGCGGACGCACACCAACGCGCGCACCCGCAAGGGGCCGGCCCGGGCTATCGCCGGGAAGAAGAAGGCGACGAAGAAGTAATCATGGCTACTGGCAAGGACACGGGCGGTCGCATCAAGCGCCGCGAGCGGAAGAACATCACGTCGGGCGTGGCGCATGTCAGCGCCACGTTCAACAACACCATGGTGACCATCACCGACGCGCAGGGCAATGCGATCGCCTGGTCTTCGGCCGGTGCCCAGGGCTTCAAGGGCTCGCGCAAGTCGACCCCCTTCGCGGCGCAGGTCGCCGCGGAGCTGGCCGCGCGCAAGGCCATGGAGCACGGCATGAAGACGGTCGAGGTTCAGGTGCGCGGGCCGGGTTCCGGCCGGGAGTCGGCGCTGCGCGCGCTGCAGGCCGCCGGTCTCGTCGTGAGCACCATCCGGGATGTCACGCCGATCCCGCACAATGGCTGCCGGCCGCGCAAGCGTCGCCGCGTCTGACCGTCCACTTTTCCCGCTGAACGGGTCTCGGCGCGCCGCGAGGCGGCCGGGACCCGTTCTTACGATCGATCGTCGTTCCTGAGAGGCATCCCGTGATCCAACGGAACTGGCATGAGCTGATCAAGCCCCAGAAGCTCGACATTCAGGTCGGCCGGCGCCCGGATCGTGAAGCGACGGTGATCGTCGAGCCGCTGGAGCGCGGCTTCGGCATCACCATCGGCAATGCGTTGCGCCGCGTCCTCCTGTCGTCGCTTCAGGGTGCCGCGATCACTTCCGTGCAGATCGACGGCGTGCTGCACGAGTTCGCCGCCATCCCGGGCGTCCGCGAGGACGTCACCGACATCGTGCTGAACCTGAAGACCGTGGGCATCCGCGCCCATGGCGAGGCGCCCAAGCGCTGCTATCTCAAGGTCGAGGGGCCGGCGGTCGTCACGGCCGGCATGATCGAGACGCCGCACGACGTCGAGATCATGGATCCCGACCAGGTGCTCTGCCATGTCGATCAGGGTGGTAAGCTCTCGGTCGAGCTGATCGTGCAGACCGGCAAGGGCTATGTCGCGGCGCACCTGAACAAGGCCGAGGACGCGCCGATCGGCCTCATCGCCATCGACGCGATCTACAGCCCGGTGCGCAAGGTCGCCTACAAGGTCGACAACAGCCGCGTCGGCCAGCAGACCGACTATGACCGCCTGACCCTCCAGGTCGAGACGGACGGCTCGGTGACCCCGGAGGACGCGCTGGCGCTGGCCGCGCGCATCCTGCAGGACCAGCTGCAGCTGTTCATCAACTTCGAGGAGCCGCAGGCTCACGGTGCCGGCGAGGTCAAGCGTGACCTGCCGTTCAACCCGAACCTGCTGCGCAAGGTGGACGAGCTGGAACTGTCGGTCCGCTCGGCGAACTGCCTGAAGAACGACAACATCGTCTATATCGGCGATCTGGTCCAGAAGACCGAGGCCGAGATGCTGCGCACGCCGAACTTCGGCCGCAAGTCCTTGAACGAGATCAAGGAAGTGCTGGCGCAGATGGGCCTGCACCTGGGCATGGAAGTGCCCGGCTGGCCGCCGGAAAACATCGAGGAACTGGCCCGCAAGGTCGAGGAGCCCTTCTGAGCCGTCAGCTTTGACGGCAGGGCAGGGCAGCTAGGGTTTCATCGGGCCGCGTCGGTCGCGTCCCTTGGCAACGTCGGAAGGTCAACATGCGTCATCGTGTCAGCGGCCGTGCATTCAGCCGCGACAGCTCCCACCGGCAGGCGATGTTCGCCAACCTGGTGAGCGCACTGGTCAAGCACGAGCAGATCGTGACGACCCTGCCCAAGGCCAAGGAACTGCGCCCGATCGTCGAGAAGATGGTCACGCTCGGCCGCAAGGGTGATCTGGCGGCCCGCCGTCTGCTGATCGCGCGGACCCGCAGCGAGGGCACCGCCAAGAAGCTGGTCGAGGTGCTGGGCCCGCGCTACGCGAACCGCCCGGGCGGCTATGTCCGGATCCTCAAGGCCGGGTTCCGCTATGGCGACAACGCGCCGATGGCGGTGATCGAGTTCGTCGATCGCGACATCGAGGCCAAGGGCAAGGACAGTGGTCCGGTGCCGGTGCGCGAGGAAGAAGACGAGGCGGTCGCCGCCGCGGCCTGACCGGCAACGGCCGTCAGGCAGGGGTGGGCCGAGCTTGCACCGGCTTCACGATCCCCCCTGCCGGGACCATATCGAAGGGGCCGGGCGGCGACGCCCGGCCCTTTTTCTGTCTCTGGCGGCAAACATGAAGCGTTCCGGCATGCGCAGCCCGACCGTTCGGCTGTGGTTGATCCTCCTGGTCCTGCTGGGTGTGGGCTTGCCGTCGGCTGCGCAGGAGCGGCGAGTGCCGGACAGCCAGGCGCAGGTGCAGCTCAGCTTCGCGCCCGTGGTCCGCGCGGTGGTGCCGGCCGTGGTCAACATCCAGACCTCGCGCAACGTCACGCAGCGGGGCCGACCGCTCCTTTCCGATCCGCTCCTGGAGTTCTTCTTCGGACAGGGCGGGCCGCGGGCTCCGTCAGAGCGCCGCCGCGTGGAGAACTCGCTGGGCTCGGGCGTGCTGCTCGCGAGCGAGGGCGTGGTGGTGACCAACAACCACGTGATCGAGAACGCCGACGAGATCACGGTGATCCTGTCGGACCGACGGGCGTTCCAGGCCAAGCTCCTGTCCCGCGACGAGCGCGCCGACTTGGCCTTCCTGCGGATCGATACAAAAGGCGAGAAGCTGCCGACCCTGGAACTCGCCCGCTCGGACGACCTGCAGGTGGGCGACCTGGTGCTGGCGGTGGGCAATCCGTTCGGCATCGGCCAGACCGTCACCTCAGGCATCGTCTCGGCGACCAACCGCTCGGCCGAGGGGTTGGAGCGCGACGTGTCGTTCATCCAGACCGATGCCGCGATCAACCCGGGCAATTCGGGCGGTGCCCTGGTCGACCTGCAGGGGCGGCTGGTCGGCATCAACACCGCGATCTTCTCCCGTTCAGGCGGCTCGATCGGCATCGGCTTCGCCATCCCGGCCGACTTGGTGCGGGTCCGGCTGCAGCAGGCGGTTTCCGGTGCTAAGGAGGTCTCCCGTCCCTGGCTGGGCGCCGACCTGCAGAGCGTCGATGTCGGCATCGCCGAGAGCCTGAACATGCCGAGGCCGCGCGGCGTGCTGGTCGGCAGGGTCTGGCCGCACGGGGCTGCCGCGGATGCGGGCCTGCTGACCGGCGACGTGATCCTGTCGGTGGATGGCGGGCCAGTCGATGATCCCGCGAGCTTCGGCTACCGGATGTCGCTCCAGCCGCTCGGCACACCCGCCAGACTGGAAATCCTGCGCCGCGGCAAGCAGCGGAGCATCGAACTGCCGCGATCGGCGGCACCCGAGCAGCCGGCACCGGAACTCACCCGCTTTGGACGCAACGAAGCACTGGCCGGTGCCACGATCGCCAACATGTCGCCGGGCTTCAACGAGCGGCTGGGGCTGGATCCGTTCGAGACCGGTGTGGTGGTGGTTGAGGTCGAGCGGGGTTCGCCCGCCGCCTACATGAACCTCGAGCCCGGCGACGTCATCGTCGGCATCGACGGCGCGAAAACCCCGGACGTGCGCTCGGTCAAGAAAGCGCTACCCCGCGCGGGCCGGCCGTTCCGCATGGCGGTCAAGAGCGGCGGGCGGCTCTACCAGTTCCGGGTGGGCGGCTGATGGACGATCTGTTCGGCATGGCGCCCAAGGCGGCCTCCGGGCGCGCACGGCGCAAAGAGGCCGACCGGCCGCTGCCCGACCGGCTCCGGCCCGAGCGTATCGAGGATCTGGTCGGTCAGGAGCATCTGCTGAGCGACGAGGCACCCTTGGCCCGGATGCTCGCCAAGGGCCGCCTGCAGTCGATGATCCTGTGGGGGCCGCCCGGCTGCGGCAAGACCACGTTGGCCCGGATCCTGGCGGGGGCGGTGAACGAGCCGCTGCTGGAGCTCTCGGCGGTCATGTCCGGCGTCGCCGAGCTGCGCCGCAGCTTCGAGGATGCGCGCAAGCTGCGCGCGGGCGGCAGCCACCCGCTGCTCTTCATCGACGAGATCCATCGCTACAACCGCGCCCAGCAGGACGGCCTGCTCCACGAGGTAGAGGATGGCACCGTCACCCTGGTCGGTGCCACCACCGAGAACCCGTCCTTCGCGCTGGTCCCGGCGCTGCTGTCGCGCTGCCAGGTCCTGGTGCTGCACCGGCTGGACGCCGAAGCCATGGAGCGGCTGCTGGCGCGCGCGGAGGCGATGCTGGGCCGCCCCCTGCCGCTGGACGGACAGGCCCGCGCCCGGCTGGGCGAGATGGCGGACGGGGATGGCCGTTATCTCCTGAACCTCGTGGAGGCGCTGGCCGACCTGCCGGCCGAGCCCCTGCTCGACGCCCAGGCGCTGGGCCGGATCCTGCAGCGGCGCATGCCGCTCTACGACCGGGCTCAGGAGAGCCACTACAACCTGATCAGCGCCCTGCACAAATCGGTGCGCGGCTCCGACCCGGACGCGGCACTCTACTGGTTCTGCCGGATGCTGGAAGGCGGGGAGGATCCACGCTTCCTGGCCCGGCGGATCGTGCGGATGGCGGTGGAGGATATCGGCCTGGCCGACCCGCGCGCCGTCGAGCAGGCGCTGGCGGCTGCCGCCACCTATGAGCGGCTGGGCAGTCCGGAGGGCGAGCTGGCCCTGGCCCAGGCGGTCGTCTATCTGGCGGCGGCCCCGAAATCGAACGCGGTCTATCTCGCCTACAAGGCGGCACGCCAAACGGCGAAGGAGACGGGCTCGCTGATGCCGCCCGCGACGATCCTGAATGCGCCCACCGGGCTCATGAAGGAGCTAGGCTATGGCCAGGACTATGCCTATGACCACGACGCGCCGGACCGCTTCTCCGGCCAGAACTATTTCCCGGACGGGATGCCACGCCCGACCTTCTACCGGCCGACCGGCGAAGGAATCGAGGCCAGGATCGCCGAGCGCCTGAACCGGCTCGACCGGTTGCGCGCCGAACGCAGGAAGGATCGGACGCCATGAGCGGCGTCGAGCAGAGGACCGTGGCAGGCAGCGAGGCCCACTGGCGCTTCGATCGCTGGTGCAAGGCCCACTTTCCCGAGCTGGGCTTCGGCCGGATGCAGAAGCTGCTGCGCACCGGCCAGTTCCGGGTGGACGGCAAGCGGCTGGATGCAGCCACCCGGCTGGTGCCGGGGCAGGTGGTGCGCATCCCGCCACTGCCGGCAGAGCCGGAGGAAGTGCCGGGCAGCGCTCCGAAGCCGGCTGTCCGCCTGCCTGAGCGCGACGTGGCGATGCTGCGCTCCCTGGTGATCCACGAGGACGATGCGCTGATCGCATTCGCCAAGCCGGCCGGTCTCGCCGTCCAGGGCGGCAGCGGCACGAGCCGGCATGTGGACGGGCTGATGCAGGCGTTCGCCGGCAAAGGCGGCGACAAGCCGCGCCTGGTGCACCGGCTGGACCGCGACACGTCCGGCGTGCTGGTGCTCGCCAAGACCGCTTCCGCCGCGCGCGAGCTGACCTTCGCCTTCCAGCAGCACCGGATCCGCAAGCTCTACTGGGCAGTGGTGATCGGCCGGCCCAAGCGCGACGCCGGGGTGATCGACTTGGCCCTGGAGAAGAGCGGTGCCAGCGGGCGGGAGAAGATGACCGCCAGCGAGGGCGACGAGGCCCGCTTCGCCCGCACCGGCTTCCGCGTCCTGGACGCCAACGGCAAGGTCGCGGCCTGGCTGGGCCTCCTGCCGCTCACCGGCCGCACCCACCAGCTGCGCGCGCATTGCGCCCTGTCGGGCTTCCCGATTCTGGGTGACGGCAAGTATGGCGGCAAGGCTGCCCATCCAACCGGGGCACCGGCGCACCTGGCCCTCCATGCCCGCGAGCTCGACCTGCCGCATCCGGACGGTGGCCGGCTGCGACTGGTGGCGGAGCCGGACCGGCCGATCCGCGAGGCGCTGGACTGGATGGGGATCGGCAAGAGCCAGCCGCCCTTTGCCCGGCTGAACGACTGGCCGGAGGAGCGGCGGTGAGGCTGGTCCTGTTCGATTGCGACGGCACGCTGGTCGACAGCGGTGCCCTGATCGTGGCGGCAGCCCAGGATGCATTTGCCGAGTTCGGCCAGCCGGCACCCGACGAGCCGACGCTGCGCGCGGCGATCGGCCTGTCGGTGGCGCAGTGTCTGGAGTTCTGGCGCCCAGATCTGCCGGTTGCCGACCAGGCCGCGATCGGCCGGGCGTTCGGCCGCCATTACTGGAAGCATCGCACGGCCGGGATCCATGCCGAGCCGCTGTTTCCCGGCATCCTGGCGCTGCTGGACCGCCTGGCCGCCCAGCCGGACACGCTGCTGGGCATCGTCACCGGCAACAGCCGGCGCGGGCTGGACGCGATCCTGGCCCATCACGAGCTGGCGGAACGGTTCGTCACCCTGCAGACCGCCTGCCGGCATCCCTCCAAGCCGCACCCGGCCATGGTGCTGGAGGCCCTGGCCGAGACCGGTGCCCGGGCCGAGGACACGGTGGTGATCGGCGACACGTCCTACGACGTGCTGATGGCCAGGGCCGCGGGCACGCTGCCGGTGGGCGTGGCCTGGGGCAATCATCCGGCCGAGCGGCTGGTCGAGGCCGGTGCCGCGCACGTGGTGCACGCTGCGACCGATCTCCACCCGATCCTGGGGCTCGCATGAAGCGCTTCTTCAAGCAGGTGGGCATCGCCCACCATGATGATGGGTGGCAGGTGCTGCTCGACGGCAAGCCGATCCGCACCCCGCTGCGCCGCCTGCTCACCGTGCCGACCGAGGCGCTGGCACGCGCGGTGGCAGTCGAGTGGGAAGGGCAGGGCGAGGAACTGCAGCCGGCCACCATGCGGGTGACCCGGCTCGCCACCACCGCCGTCGACCTGATGCCGGAGCGGCGCCAGCCCGCAATCCGGCAGGTGATGGATTATCTGGGCACGGACATGCTGTGCTACCGGGCCAGCGAGCCGCGCGATCTCGTGCAGCGGCAGGACGAGGCCTGGCAGCCCTGGCTGGACTGGCTGGCGCGTGCGTTCGACGTGCGGCTTCCGGTCCATCGTACGGTGCTGCCCCAGGCCGCGCCCGCGGACGCGGAGGGGCGGCTGCTGCCGGTGGTGGAGGCGCTGGACGACTGGCAGGTCGTGGCGCTGCATGCCGGGGTGACCATCACCCAGTCCCTGGCGTTGGGCCTCGCCATGATGGAAGCGGTGCTGCCGGCGGACGAGGCGTTCGAGGTGGCGCAGCTCGACACGCTCTACCAGGTGGAGCACTGGGGCGACGATCCCGAGATCACCAGGCGGCACGAGGGGCTGCGTGCCGAGCTGGAAGCGGTCGAGCGGTTCGTGCAGGCGCTGGCACCGCCCTTGCGCATGTGAGCATTTGCGCGCCACCGTACCGGTGCGCATGAGATCGATGCCGTGAAACTTGCAGGGGAGGCGCTGGCGGGGATGGCCGTGCAGACGATCATCGAGCAGCTCGAGGAGATGCGCCAGGCGGCGCGCCAGGGCGGCGGGGCGAAGCGCGTCCGCAACCAGCACCAGCGGGGCAAGCTCACCGCGCGCGAGCGCATCGAACTCCTGCTGGACCCGGGCTCCTTCGAGGAGACCGACATGTTCGTCGAGCATCGCTGCGTCGACTTCGGCATGGAGAACCAGCGCATCCCGGGGGATGGCGTGGTCACCGGGCAGGGGACGATCAACGGCCGGCTGGTGTTCGTGTTCAGCCAGGACTTCACCGTGTTCGGCGGTGCGCTGTCCGAGGCCCATGCCGAGAAGATCTGCAAGATCATGGACCGGGCGGTGAGCGTCGGTGCCCCGGTGATCGGCCTGAACGACAGTGGCGGGGCGCGCATCCAGGAAGGCGTGGCTTCGCTCGCGGGCTATGCCGACGTGTTCCAGAAGAACGTGCTGGCCTCCGGGGTGATCCCGCAGATCTCGGTGATCATGGGCCCGTGTGCGGGCGGTGCGGTCTATTCGCCGGCGATGACCGACTTCATCTTCATGGTCCGCGACAGTTCCTACATGTTCGTGACCGGGCCGGACGTGGTGAAGACCGTCACCAACGAGGTGGTCACCGCCGAGGAACTGGGCGGTGCCGGCACCCATACCGGACGCTCAGGGGTGGCGGATCTCGCCTTCGACCACGATATCCAGGCGCTGCACGAGATCCGGCGCTTCTTCGACTTCCTGCCGCTCAACAACAAGGAGAAGCCGCCGGTCCGCCCGGCGATCGACCCGATCGAGCGGGACGATCCCTCGCTCGACACGCTGATCCCGGCCAACTCGAACCAGCCCTACGACATGATGGAGCTGATCGAGAAGATCGTGGACGAGGCGGACTTCTTCGAGCTGCAGAAGGACTACGCCAAGAACATCATCACGGGCTTCGCCCGGATCGAGGGCAGCACGGTCGGCATCGTCGCCAACCAGCCCATGGTGCTGGCGGGCTGCCTGGACATCGCCGCCTCGATCAAGGCCGCGCGGTTCGTGCGCTTTTGCGACTGCTTCAACATCCCCATCGTGACGCTGGTCGACGTGCCGGGCTTCCTGCCGGGTGTCGGCCAGGAATATGGCGGGATCATCAAGCACGGGGCGAAGCTCCTGTTCGCCTATGCCGAGGCCACCGTGCCCAAGGTCACAGTGATCACCCGCAAGGCCTATGGCGGTGCCTATGACGTGATGGCGTCCAAGCATCTGCGCGGCGACGTCAACTTCGCCTGGCCGACCGCGGAGATCGCGGTGATGGGCCCCAAGGGGGCGGTGGAGATCATCTTCCGCCAGGATGCCGGCGATGCCGAAGCGATCGAGGCGCGGACCGCGGAATATCGCGAGCGATTCGCCAACCCGTTCGTGGCGGCCAGGCGCGGCTTCGTCGACGACGTGATCATGCCGCACGGGACCAGGCGGCGGGTCGGCAAGTCGCTGCGCTGGCTGGCGAACAAGCAGCTGGCCAATCCCTGGAAGAAGCACGCCAACATTCCGCTCTGATGTCGCCGCGGGAACAGACGACCATGTTCAAGAAGATCCTGATCGCCAACCGCGGCGAGATCGCCTGCCGGGTGATCCGCACCTGCAAGAAGCTGGGGATCGCCACGGTCGCGGTCTATTCGGAGGCGGATGCGCAGGCACTGCACGTGCGGATGGCCGACGAGGCGGTGGCGATCGGCCCGGCGCCGGCGCGCGACAGCTATCTGGTCATCGACAAGATCGTGGCGGCCTGCCGGCAGACCGGGGCGGAGGCGGTCCATCCGGGCTATGGCTTCCTTTCGGAGAACCCGGCCTTCGCGCAGGCGCTGGACGAAGCCGGGATCGTGTTCATCGGTCCGCCCATGACCGCCGTCCAGGCGATGGGCGACAAGATCGAGAGCAAGATCCTGGCCCGGAAGGCCGGTGTCTCGGTGGTGCCTGGGCACAACGAACCGGTATCCGACCCGGACGAGGCCCTGCGGATCGCCCGGCGGATCGGCTACCCGGTCATGGTCAAGGCCGCGGCCGGCGGTGGCGGCAAGGGCATGCGGATCGCCCATGACGACCCGTCGCTGGTCGAAGGGCTGGAGCGGGCGCGCTCGGAGGCGCGCTCCTCGTTCGGCGACGACCGCGTGTTCCTCGAAAAATATGTCGAGCAGCCCCGACACATCGAGATCCAGGTGCTGGCCGACAAGCACGGTCACGCCATCCATCTGGGCGAGCGGGAATGCTCGATCCAGCGCCGCCACCAGAAGGTGATCGAGGAAGCGCCCTCGCCGTTCCTGGACGAGGCGACCCGCCAGGCCATGGGGGCCCAGGCCGTCGCCCTGGCCCAGGCGGTGGACTACCACTCGGCCGGCACGGTCGAGTTCATCGTCGATGCCAAGCGCAACTTCTACTTCCTGGAGATGAACACCCGCCTCCAGGTCGAGCATCCGGTGACCGAACTGGTGACCGGGCTGGACCTGGTCGAGTGGATGATCCGGATCGCCTGGGGCGAGCAGCTGACGATCCGGCAGGACGAGGTGAAGCTGTCCGGCTGGGCGATCGAGGCGCGGGTCTATGCCGAGGACCCCTCGCGCGGCTTCCTGCCTTCCACTGGCCGGCTGCGGCGCTACCAGCGGCCGGCGGGCGAGGGGATCCGGGTCGATGCCGGAGTCGCCGAGGGCCTGGACGTCTCGATGTTCTACGACCCGATGATCGCGAAGCTGTGCGCCTTCGCGGCGGACCGGGCCACCGCAGCCCAGAAGCTCGCCGACGCGCTGGACGCGTATGTGATCCGGGGCCTCAGCCACAACATCGCCTTTCTGACCTCGCTCATTACCCATCCGCGCTTCCTGGAGGGCCGGCTCACCACCAACTTCATCGCCGAGGAATATGGCGACCGATTCGAGGGCATCTCGCTGCCGCACCCGGCCAAGCTGGACCTGGCCGCGATCGCCGTTGCCATGCGGATGATCGAGGCCGAGCGCGCCATGGCCGGCAGCGGCAAGCTGCCGGGCTGGCGGCCGGTTCATGTCGCCGACTGGCGGGTGAAGCTGGATGACGAGCCGTTCGACGTGCGGCTGGACGACCCGGTCGAGGGCGTGCCGAGGGTCCGGATCGAGGACCAGGTGGTACAGCCCGGTCTCGACTGGCAGCCTGGCCGGCTGCTCGCGACGGCGACGGTGAATGGCCGCCGGCTGATCCTGCAGGTCGACCGCCGGCCGGAGGGCTATCTCTTCACCCATCGCGGCGCGCAGGTGACGGTGCTGGTGCGGACCCGCGAGGCCGCCGACTACGCGGCGCGGATGCCCAAGAAGCAGCCACCCGACCTGTCGCGGCTCCTGGCCTCGCCCATGCCCGGGCTGATCGTGGCGGTGGCGGTCGAGCCGGGCCAGGAGGTCAAGGCCGGCCAGGAGCTGTGCGTGCTGGAGGCGATGAAGATGCAGAACATCCTGCGGGCCGAGCGCGACGCCGTGGTCGAGAGCGTGAAGGTGGCACCGGGCGATGCGGTCGCGTCCGACCAGGTGCTGATGACCTTCGTCGGCGCGGCCGGCTGAACAACGAGGACAATCCGATGACCCATCTGCCGTTCGCTACCGGGGGCTCGCTAGAGATCCGCCGGGTGTTCTGCGTCGGGCGCAACTATGCCGAGCATGCCAAGGAGATGGGCCACGACTCTCGCGAGCCGCCTTTCTTCTTCGCCAAGGCGCCCGAGGCGCTGATACTGGGGCCGGAGGTGCCCTATCCGCCGATGACCGCGGATCTGCACCACGAGGTCGAGCTGGTCGTGGCGATCGGCCGGGACGGAGCGGAGATCGGAGTGGAGGCGGCGCGCTCGCACATCGCGGGCTATGCGGTCGGCATCGACCTCACCAGGCGGGATCTGCAGGCGATCGCCAAGAAGCAGGCGCGGCCCTGGGCGCTCGCCAAGTCCTGGATCGGTGCCGCCCCGATCGGCACGCTGCATGCGCCGGCAGAAGTGGGACACCCGCGCACGGGCCGGATCGAGCTCAAGGTCAACGGAGCTGTCCGCCAGTCCGGAGACCTCGCCGAGATGATCTGGAGCGTGGACGAGATCATCGCCGAACTGTCGCGCTACGACCGGCTGCTGGCCGGCGACCTGATCATGACCGGCACTCCGGCCGGCGTGGGCCCGCTGGTCGCAGGCGACCAGGTCGAGGTGGTGATCCAGGGCGTGGGCGCAGCGAAATTCGCCATCACGGCACCGGCCGGCTGAACCCGGCCACAGGAAAACCGCCATAAGACGACAAAGGCCGAAGGGCGCTGCACCTTCGGCCTATGATCGTGTTGCCTGTGCCCTTGGCAATCCGGGGGCCCGAGCCTAGGCGGGCTTGGTACGGGCGGCTTGCTCGCCGCCTGAAGCCTCAGCGAGCGGCGGCTGCCTTCGACGCCACGCTCTCAAGCTCGGAGCGCAGCACACCGATGTCATGGAGCTCGCGGTCTGACAGCCGCGACAGCTCGTTCATGGTCTGACGATACAGCCACCAGCGCTTGATGCCTCCGACCAGACCCTCGGTCGCAGGCGCCTTGCTGGCGTTGCGCAGCTGCCAGGAAGCCACCGCAGTGGTAGCTAGCACGCTGTAAGGGTTGATGAACTCGATCGACATGGCTGGCTACTACTTCACTAGTGCACTCGCGATCGCCGGCTCCCGGCGTCTGCGACATGCACTTCACGTAGGCGGATATGGCTAAGCACGCGCCACTCCGGAACCAACGTTTGTGCAACGCAGCATCGAGTCTGCTGCATGATAGATGGAGCTTTCGTCATGTGGCTGTGGCAGCCCGGTCGCTGCGCACCGGACCTGGGCGACCTGCGCGATCACACCATGTTTAGTGCATTCCTCTGGAGGCGGTGGAGGCGGGGATGCTCGACGGCTTCGAGAAGTGGCGGATGGCGGGGGACGGTGCGGAGATCTTCGTGCAGGTCGGCGGCTCCGGACCGCCTTTGCTGCTCCTGCACGGCTATCCGCAGACCCACCTGATGTGGCACCAGGTGGCGCCTGGACTGGCCGAGCGCTACACGGTGGTCTGCCCGGACCTGCGCGGCTACGGCGTATCGAGCGCACCCAGCGGAGCACCGGACCACGCGAACTACAGCAAGCGCGCCATGGCGAAGGACATGGTGGCGGTGATGGCCGGGCTGGGCTTCGGGCAGTTCGCCGCGGCCGGCCATGACCGTGGCGGCCGGGTGCTGCACCGAATGTGCCTGGACCATCCCGGACAGGTTGCAGCCGCTGCGGTGCTGGACATCGTGCCGACGCGCACCGTGTTCGCGGCGACCAGCCAAGCGCTGGCGTCCGGCTATTATCACTGGTTCTTCCTCAGCCAACCGGCACCTTTGCCGGAGCGCCTGATCTCGCTCGATCCTGCCTTCTGGGTGCGGTCCAAGCTGGAGCGCTGGTCGGGCACGGGTCTCCCCGCGTTCCGGCCCGAGGCGGTAGCCGCCTACGTCCAGGCCTTCACCGACCCGGCGGTGATCCATGGGACTTGCGAGGACTACCGGGCCGCCGCGACCGTGGACCTCGAGCATGACAGCGCCGACCAGGATGCTCGGATCGGCTGCCCGCTCCTGGTGCTGTGGGGCGAGCAGGGACTGATGCACCGCCAGTTCGACGTGCTAGACACTTGGCGGGTCAAGGCGGCCGGCCCGGTCACCGGCCAGTCATTGCCCTGCGGTCATTTCCTGCCCGAGGAGCAGCCGGAGCGCACGCAGGGCGCGCTGGCGGAATTCCTGGCCCGGCACTGGCCGGGCTGAGCCGCCGCCTCACGTAGGGGCGGCCGACTGCTCGCCCGGGAAACCGGCGCTCCGGTGGCGCTGGGTCACTTTGATGTCGCGGTGCTCCACCTGGCCGGTCGTGAACTCCAGCACGGCACCTCCGGCATCGGCCGGCGCCACCCAGAGCGTGCCGTTGGCGCTGTGCCTGGGGGTCACGCCATTGCGGAGCAGCAGCCCCTCAACCCGGCGCAGGCTCGCCACCTCGATGGCGAGTGCCGCCGGGAAGGGTGGTTCGGCCAGGCGCAGGCCGGGGAAGCGTCGGACGGCACTCACCAGGTCGATCACCGACAGGCGCCCCTGGGCCAGGCGGAAATGCGCGCCGTGCGGCCGGCCGAGCAGCCGGGCCAGGCGGCCACGGCTGGCCTGGGGATCGCGCACCACCAGCGTGACCCCGACCAGCCGCCTGGCGCCGTTGGGATGCACCGGCAGCACGTCCGGCCAGATCACCTGGCGCGAATGATGCTCGACCAGGGCCAGATCGGCATCCGGCCAGCAGCGGCCGTCCAGCTGAATCAGGCGAAAGCTGGCCGGACGGGTCGCACCGTCGAGCGGCCATTCCCGCACCAGGCTGCGCGGAGGCGCCAGCCCTGGCAGCTCCTCGCCCAGCACCCGGTGGAGCCGCGTCAGCTCGTCCGTGGCGAGGCCCAGGAAATGGACGCCCTCGCGCCGCGCGGCGCGCTCAGCAATCGCCTGGGCATAGGCAGTTTCGCCCGTGGCCTCGACCAGTTCGAGATAGCTGCCGTCCAGGGTGATGCAGCACCCGGCCGTGCCGAAGGCCTGGGTCCGGCCGCCAGGCTCGAGCTGGCCCTGGTGGGGCAGCCTCGGTGCGATCTGGAAGCCCAGCCGCTCGAAGGCCGGTGCCGCCCGAGCGAGGCGGCGGACCAGCAGGGCCGCATGGTCCAGGGTCAGGTCGAACTGAGGCATGACCGGGCAGCTCCGCAGGCAGCAGTACGTCCGTCCAGTTGAACCCTCGAACGATACCCGTCAAGATCAACCATTGATTGATATCGCTATTCCCGGCTCCGTCCAGGTCCAGTCACCTTGCCTCGATCCCGCACGTCCGCAGGATGATCTCGATCACCGCCGCCACGTCGTCCAGGCCTACCACCGGCACGGGGCAGCCGGGCAGCGGCACGTCGGCGGCGACCGCGACAATGGTCGGGTCATCCTGGGCCAGGAGCGGGGTACCGCGCTCGCCCCGATGCACCTCGATCTTGGGATGGCGATGGCGCTTGAAGCCCTCGACCAGTACCAGGTCGACCGGCGTCATCCGGCCGAGCAGTTCCTCCAGCTCCGGCTCGGGCGCGCCACGCAGCTCGCGGACCAGCATCCAGCGCTGGCTGGTCGCCAGCATCACCTCGCTGGCACCGGCCGCGCGGTGGCGGTAGCTGTCCTTGCCCGGCTGATCGAGGTCCAGCTGGTGGTGCGCATGCTTGATCGTCGAGACGCGCAGTCCCCTTGCGGTGAGCTGCTCGACCAGCCGGACGACCAGCGTGGTCTTGCCGTTGTTCTTCCACCCGACGACACCGAAGATCCGCATGAACCGCCTCTGGCCCTTGATCGGTTGAGGGCGTACCACTGCCGCGCTTGGATCGCGAGGCGACAGTGCTGATGGAACAGACGGCGACAGCGCCGGAGCCGGCCCGGCTGGATGCCCGGCACCTGGCCTGTCCCCTGCCGGTCCTGAAGGCGCGCAAGCGCCTGCTCGCCATGGCGCCGGGTGAGCTTCTGCTGGTGCTGGCGACCGATCCCGCAGCGTTGCGCGACTTTCCGGACTTCGCGCAGGTGGCGGGCCACCGGCTGCTCGAGGCCGGCGAGATCGAGCCCGGCCTGTTCCGCTTCCTGATCGAGCGCGGCTGAGCCGTCAGCGCCGCCGCAGGGCGCTGGGCGAGGTGCCGAAGCGGCGGTGAAAGCTGCGGCTGAAATGCTCCAGGCTGGCAAAGCCGCAATCGAGCGCCACCTCGCGCACCGTCCGGTCGGTGCCGAGCAGCTGGTCGCGCGCCTGGCGCAGGCGCAGGTCCAGAAGGAAGCGGTGCGGGCTCTGACCGGTCTCGCGCCGGAACAGGCCGGTCAGGCCACGCACCGACAGGCCGGCCTGGCGCGCCAGGACCGGCAGCGGCCAGCCGGCCGCAGGATCCTGCTCGATCGCATCGAGCACCCGGCCGAGCCGGCCATCCCGCACGCCCAGCCTCGCCCCGATCCGCGGCCGCTGCGGCAGGTCACCGGCCCGCCCGCTGCCCGAGACCAGCTGCTCGGTGACGGCCTTGGCCAGCGTGTCGCCATGCCGTCGGCCGATCAGATGGAGCATCATGTCGAAGGGCGAGGTGCCGCCGGCACTGGTGAAGCGGTCCCGGTCGATCTCGTAGAGCCTGGCGGTGAGCTCCACCGCCGGGAACGCAGTCGCGAAGCCCGGTGCCGCCTCCCAGTGCAGGGTGGCGCGATAGCCGTCCAGCAGGCCGGCTGCCGCCAGCGGCCATACGCCCGTGTCCAGTGCGCCCATGGCCACGCCGAACCGGGCCAGCCGGCGCAGCCGGGCGAGCGTGCTGCCGACCACGTGCCGTTCCGGCTCGAAGCTCGCGACCACGACCAGCGAGGAGAAGGCGTGATGTTCGGGCAGCTTCCCGTCCGCCAGCACCGCCAGTCCGTTACTCGCCTGCACCGGCTGGCCGTCCAGGCTCAGGATCTGCCAGCGATAGAGCTCGCGGCCGGCAGCGCGGTTGGCGACGCGCAGCGGCTCGATGGCGGAGGTGAACGCCATCATCGAGAACCGGTCCAGCAGCAGGAACGCGACCGGATCGGGGGCAGCGCGCGCGACGGGATCGAGCATGCCGCAAAGTTCAGGCAGATTGCCGGTTTCGTCAAACGGGCAGCCGGGCATCGTGCCAAGCTCACCCCAAGAACAGGGAGGCGGCAGCATGAACCGGAACGTCATCGTCAGTTGCGCGGTCACCGGCGCCGGCGACACGGTGGGCAAGCACCCCGCGATCCCGGTCACCCCGGAGCAGATCGCCCAGGCCTGCATCGACGCGGCCAATGCCGGGGCCGCGATCGCCCATGTCCATGTCCGCGATCCCCAGACCGGCAAGGCTGCGCGTGCCCCGCATCTCTATCGCGAGGTGGTGGAGCGGGTCCGCGCCTCGGGCGTGGACGTCGTCCTCAACCTGACCGCCGGCATGGGCGGCGACTTCGTGCCCGATCCGCAGGAACCCTGGCGGGGCGGCGAGGGCACCGACATGGCCTCGGTCGAGGACCGGCTGACCCATGTCGTGCAGCTGCGGCCCGAGATCTGCACGCTGGACTGCGGCTCGATGAACTATGCCAGTGCCGCCTATGTCAGCACGCCCGACCAGCTCCGCCAGATGGCTCGGATCATCCGCGAGGTCGGCGTGCGCCCGGAGATCGAGGTGTTCGAGCTGGGCCATGTCTGGATGGCGAACACGCTGATCGAGGAGGGACTGATCGAGACGCCGGCCTTGTTCCAGCTCTGCATGGGCATCCCGTTCGGCGCGCCCGCCGACATCCATGCCATGACCGCGATGCGCGACCTGCTCCACCCGGGCTCGCATTTCGCCGCATTCGGGATCGGCCGGATGCAGATGCCGATGGTGGCGCAGGCCATGCTGCTGGGCGGCAATGTCCGGGTCGGCCTCGAGGACAATCTGTGGCTGGACAAGGGCGTGCCCGCCTCCAACGGGAGCCTGGTCCAGAGGGCCTGCGAGATCGTCCGCCTCCTGGGCGGGCGGACCCTGTCACCGGGCGAGGCCCGCGAGAAGCTCGGCCTGAAGCGGCAGCGCTGAAGGAGGACCGCCAGCATGACCATCAGGACGGTGGGCCTCGTCGGCACCGGGGTGATCGGCTCGGGCTGGGCCGCGCGCTGCCTGTTCCGCGGCCTGGACGTGATTGCCAGCGACCCGTCGCCCGGGGCGGAGGATCTGCTGCGCGCCAATGTCGAGAACGCCTGGCCGGCCATGGCGAAGCTGGTGCAGGCACCCCTGCCGCCGCCCGGCAGGCTCACCTTCGTCCGGAGCCTGGAGGAGGTCGCCCTGCGTGCCGATCTCGTCCAGGAATCGGCGCCGGAGCGGATCGAGCTGAAGCGGCAGCTGTTCCAGGCGCTGGACCGGGTGGCGGGGCCGGACGTGATCCTGGCCTCGTCCTCCTCGGGCCTCCTGCCGAGCGAGATCCAGGCGGGGCTGCGCCATCCCGGGCGCGTGGTGATCGGCCACCCGTTCAACCCGGTCTATCTCCTGCCCCTGTGCGAGGTGCTGGGCGGCCAAGCGACCGATCCGGCGGCGGTCGACCGGGCGATGGCGTTCTACACGTCGATCGGCATGCATGCGCTCAGGGTGCGCAAGGAGGTCGAGGGCTACATTTCCGACCGGCTGCAGGAGGCACTCTGGCGCGAAGCGCTGCACATGGTGAACGACGGCGTCGCCTCGACCGACGAGATCGACGCCGCCATCGCCTATGGCCCGGGCCTGCGCTGGTCATTCTGGGGCACCTGCCTGATCTTCCACCTGGCCGGCGGGGAGGGCGGGATGCGCGCCATGCTGGAGATGTTCGGCCCGGCCCTGCAATGGCCCTGGACCAGGCTGAAGGCGCCGGACCTCACGCCGGAACTGATCGAGCGAATGGTCGAGGGCTGCGAGGCCCAGGCGGCCGGGCGCAGCATCAAGGAACTGGAGCGCCAGCGCGACGCCGCACTGGTCGACGTGATCCGCGCACTGCATCCGCATGAAGTCGGGGCCGGCGCCACGCTGGCGGCCGACGAGGCCGGGCTCTACGGCAGGATTGCCTATCCGCGCTGGGCGCCAGGCACGCGCATCGACGTGCCGCTCCAGCTCTATCGCGGTGGGGTGAACCCGTCCTGGGTCGACTATAACGGGCACATGTCCGAGGGCTCCTATCTCTGGGCCTTCGGCGACGCCTCGGATGCGCTGTTCCGCTTCATCGGCATCGACGAGGCCTACCGGGCCTCGGGCAACAGCTTCTATACGGTCGAGAGCCACATCAATTATTTCAGGGAGGTCGGCGCCGGAGACCGGCTGCGCTACACGACCCGAATCCTCGATCTCGACGAGAAGCGCCTGCATCTCTTCCACGAGATGTTCCACGACGTGAGCGGCGAGCGGATCGCCGTCACCGAGCAGATGCTCATGCATGTCGACACGCAGGCACAGCGCTCGGCCCCGATCCGGCCGGACGTGATGGCGGCGCTGTCCGCGATCTTCGCCGTCCATCGCGAGGCACCGCGGCCTGACCATGCCGGGCGGACCATCGGCATCCGGCGCAAGGGCTGAACCCATGGATTTCGGGCTTTCTGGCGAGCAGGACATGCTGGTCGAGACCACGCGCGCCTTCGTGGAGAAGGAGCTTTATCCCTTCGAGGCGGAGGTCGAGCGGACCCGGGCGGTGCGCCCGGAACTGGCCCGCCAGGTCATCGCCCGGGCGCTGGAGGCCGGGCTCTATGCCGCCAACATGCCGGAGGATCTGGGCGGCGGCGGGCTGGATACCGTGTCCATGTGCCTGGTCGACCGCGAGCTCGGCCGCGCTGCTTACGCGCTGCACTATCTGGTCGCCCGGCCGTCCAACATCCTGCAGGCCTGCACCGGTGCACAGCGCGAGCACTACCTGTTCCCGGCGATCCGCGGCGAGAAGATCGACTGCCTGGCGATGACCGAGCCGGACGCAGGCTCGGACGTGCGCTCGATGAAATGCACGGCGCGCCAGTACGGCGGCGACTGGGTGATCGACGGCGAGAAGCATTTCATCAGCCATGCCGATCTCGCCGATTTCGTGATCCTGTTCGCGGCGTCAGGGGAGGAGGACACCCCGCGCGGCCGCAAGAAGCGGATCACCTCGTTCCTGGTCGACAAGGGCACGCCCGGCTTCGAGGTGCTGCCCGGCTACGTCTCGGTGAGCCATCGCGGCTACCACAACTGCCGGCTGCGCTTCGAGAACTGCCGGCTGCCGGCCTCACAGGTCCTGGGGGAGCCGCACCGCGGCTTCGAGGTCGCCAATGACTGGCTGGGCGCCACCCGGCTGCAGGTGGCGGCGACCTGCCTCGGGCGCTCGCATCGCGCGCTGGAGCTGGCAACGGACTGGGCGGTGCAGCGCCGCCAGTTCGGCCAGCAGATCGGCAAGTTCCAGGGGGTGAGCTTCAAGCTGGCCGACATGAAGCTCCTGCTGCAGCAGGCCGAGCTGCTGACGCTGTGGGCGGCCTGGCGCCACGACCAGCGGATGATGCGCGACGAGGATGCGGCGATGGCCAAGCTCGCCGCCAGCGAGGCGCTCGGCCGGATCGCCGACGAGGCGCTGCAGATCTTCGGCGGCATGGGGCTGATGGAGGATCTGCCGCTGGAGCGCATCTGGCGGGATGCCAGGGTGGAGCGGATCTGGGAGGGCACCTCGGAGATCCAGCGGCACATCATCAGCCGTGCCATGCTCCGGCCGCTCGGCGCATGAGGCCGCTCGGCCGGCTGCTGGCGCCGCGCAGTGTCGCGGTGATCGCCGGCCGCTATGCCGGCCCGGCCATTGCCCAACTCCGCCGGATCGGCTTTGCCGGCACGATCCATCCGGTTTCGCCCAGCCGCGCCGAGGTCGGCGGCATCGCCACTGTACCTTCGGCCGAAGCCCTGCCGGACGGAATCGATGCCGCCTTCCTGGCGGTGCCGGCGCCGGCCTGTCCGGCGATCGTAGCGCAACTGCGGGCCAAGAACTGCGGCGGGGTAGTCTGCTTCAGCTCCGAGTTCGCCGAGACCGGGGCAGCGGCATTGCAGCAAGCCCTGGTGGCGGCAGCCGGCGACATGCCGCTGCTGGGCCCCAACTGCCACGGCATCCTGAACGGGCTGGACCGGGTGGCACTCTGGCCGGACGAGCACGGGGTGCGGCCGATCGAGCGCGGCGTGGCGATCCTGAGCCAGAGCGGCAACATCGCGGTCAACCTCACCATGCAGCAGCGCTCGGTGCCGATCGCGCTGGTGGCGAGCCTCGGCAACCAGGCGCAGCTCGGCGCTGCCCCGCTCCTGGCCCATCTCGCGCAGGACGAACGGATCACCGCGATCGGGCTGCATCTGGAGGGCCTGGACGATCCGCCCGCCTTCGCTGCCGCCGCAGCCGTGGCCCAGGCGGCGGCCAAGCCGATCGTGGTGCTCAAGACCGGCCGCTCGGCGGCAGGTGCCCGGGCGGCTGTGACCCATACCAGCACGCTCGCCGGTTCGGCGCGCGTCTACGACGCCTATTTCGAGCGGCTGGGCATCGCCCAGGTGTCGAGCGTCGCGGCCCTGCTCGAAACGCTGAAGCTGCTCCACGTGCACGGCCAGCGGCCCGGGCGGCGGATCTGCTCGGCATCCTGCAGCGGCGGCGAGGCCGGGCTGGTGGCCGATCAGGCGGAGCGGCTGGGCCTGGAACTGCCGCCGCTAGCGCCGGCTCATGCACAGGCCGTGGCAGATGCCCTGGACGGGCGGGTGCGGCCCGATAACCCGCTGGATTACCAGACGTTCATCTGGGGTCAGGGCGACCGCCTCCAGACGGCGTTTT
>Ga0182739_1001479_pt1 | contig 24574 bp, 15 predicted proteins | sample eDN5th30CBELigBY_FD_128873 | JGI IMG/M metagenome (GOLD analysis project Ga0182739, IMG submission 128873) | Enriched backyard soil microbial communities from Emeryville, California, USA - eDNA 5th pass 30_C BE-Lig BY (version 2) (version 2) | ecosystem: Environmental > Terrestrial > Soil >... | reverse complement strand
GTGACGGGAACGAGCTTGCCGTTCTCGTCCCAGACCTGGGTCATGCCGAGCTTGGTGCCCAGCAGTCCCTTGGAAACCTTGTTGTTGATGTCAGCCATGTCGAACCTCAGAGCTTGATCTCGATGTTGACATCGGCCGGGAGGTCGAGGCGCATGAGCGAGTCGACCGCCTTGGGCGTCGGGTCGACGATGTCGATCAGACGCTTGTGGGTGCGCATCTCGAAGTGCTCGCGGCTGTCCTTGTACTTGTGGGGCGACCGGATGACGCACACGACGTTCTTCTCGGTCGGAAGGGGCACGGGGCCCACGACAGTCGCGCCCGCACGGGTCACGGTGTCGACGATCTTTCGCGCCGACGTGTCGATGACCTCGTGGTCATACGACTTCAGGCGAATGCGGATCTTCTGTCCCGCCATTGTCTGCTCACTCTCTTTCTCGCGTCGTACCTACCCGGATCAGGTCCGGGGGCATTGGACGCCCATGGCGCGGTTACGCCGGGTACTTCGTCCTCGGGCCCGGGTCACGAGCCTCGCTCGGTTCCCGAGCTTGTCGAGGGATGCTGCACCGCTGTTCTGATGTCAGTCCGACTCCGCCGCACGCGTGCGGAACCTGTTCCCAGGTGTGGAGTGGAAGTGTCGTTCTGCTGCCCGCGGCCTAGGACCCTGCACCCGTCTCCTGGAAGGAGAGGCGCCGCCTATGCACTGCCCTGGCAGTGATCCTGAAGCGCGCTCGCGCGCACGCAGGAATGTGGAACCTGACTAGTCTACGTGTCGCCCGGGCGTGTCGCAAACTCGGGCGTGTCGCGGATCAGTGCGCGCTGTCCCCCGGCGCGAGCACCGCCCGGAAGGTGCGGAAGAGGATCTGGATGTCCTGCACGAACGACCAGTTCTCGACGTAGTAGAGGTCCAGTCGCAGCGCATCGTCCCAGCTGAGCGCGGACCGTCCGCTCACCTGCCACAGCCCGCTCATGCCGGGCTTGACGAGCAGGCGGCGGTGGGCGTCGTCGTCGTACAGCGCGACCTCACCCTCCCGCTGCGGTCGCGGGCCGACGAGGCTCATCTCGCCGCGGAACACATTGAACAGCTGCGGCAGCTCGTCGATCGAGTGCTTGCGGATGAACCGGCCGACCTTCGTGATCCGCGGGTCGTCGGTGACCTTGAACAGCGGCTGATCGCTCGTGCCCTGAAGATCGAGCAGACTCGCGAGCTGATCGTCGGCATCCGAGACCATCGAGCGGAACTTGATCATGCCGAACTCGCGGCCCCGCCGCCCGATGCGGGTCTGCCGGTAGAAGATGGGTCCTCGCGAATCGGCGCGGATCGCGATCGCCGTCGCGAGCATGACGGGCGACAACAGCACGATCAGCGCGAGCGAGCCCAGCAGGTCGAAAGTGCGCTTCGCGAAGCGCTTGCCGCCCTCGAGCCGGGGGAAGTCGATGTGGATGAGCGGGAGACCCGCGGCCGGCGTCGCGTGGATGCGAGGGCCGGCGACATCGGTGAGGGCCGGCGCCACGACGAGGTTGACGTCGCGATCGGCCACTTCCCACCCGATGCGGCGCATCGACTTCGGCCCGAGCTCGTCTGCTCCGCCGATGATGAGCGTGTCGGCGTCGACGACGTCGAGCACGCGCCCGAGCTCCTTGAAGCGCCCGACCACGGGGATGCCCTGCACGGTCTCCTGGGCGCCGTTGGTGATGACGCCGACGATCGCGAAGCCGGAGCCCGAGGAGCGTTCGATCGAGTCGATCACGTGGGCGGCCTTCGTCGGCTCGGCGAGCACGACCGCGCGGAAGACGTACTTCGCGTTCCGCTGCTGCGACCGCAGCCACTGTCGCCAGACCCACCGCGAGAACAGCAGCGCGATGGTCCCGATCGGCATCGCGATGAGGAACATCGAGCGACGAACGTCGATCTGGAAGAAGAAGGCGATCGCAACGAGGAACGCGATGACGCCGAGCGACGCGGCGGCCACCCGCCGGTACTCCAGCGGACCGTTGCCGACCACGTGCCGTTCCCGTGTCTCGTACAGGCCGAGCGCCAGGAGCCAGATCACGCCGGTGATCGTGAGGGCGACCCAATAGCGCATCAGCGGCGTGGACGACTGAAGTGTGACGGCCTCACCCTCGGGCGGGAACGCGATCAGCCGGTAGGCCGCGAGCGTCGCGACGACGACGAGCGTGTCGCTGAAGGCGAGCCAGTTCCCGTAGCGCCGGGGCCAGTCACGTGACGAGCGGCGGGCCGTGACGATCCTGAGCGGCGCGCGCACGGGCAGCCTCAGCGACTCGCGTACGGGGGGTTCGGCTATGCCCACTGTTTCTCTGCCTTGACGATGGAAGGATTGAATGCCGAGAGTCCTCTTGCGGAACTCTCAGCGAATCGCTAACCAATATATCTCCCCCCGGGAATCGTCGAGAGGGGAGTTCTCCCCTCAGCGGCAGCTGTCGTTCACCGTGAGCTCGGTCGCGCGCACCATGGGGGTCGACCAGACATCGAGCGGACCGAACTCCCCGGAACCCGTGAACGTCGCCTCGACCGTGATCGTTTCGCCGGGCGCCATCCTCGACTGGAACGGCACCACGACGCGGTCGAGATCCGTGTTCCCCTGCCGGAACGGCTCGACCCAGTCGCCTTCGACCTTCGTGCTCACGACCTCCATGCCAGGCGGCGCATACATGAAGACGTGCTTGGAGAAGTAGGTGCTGCCGTTCTCGAAGCTCTTCACGTAGGCGGGGAGCACATCGGCCGCATCCTGCGAGATGTCGAGCTTCAGCGTCGCCGTGGCCGTCAGGGTCGTGACACCGTCGGCGCACGTCATCGACGCGTCGACCGCCGTGTCGAGGTAGTAGTCGATCTTCGAGGCCGACACATCGCGGAAGTACACGCCGAGCACCGTCTCGTCGGTGTTGTCGGTCGGGAGGATGCCGGAGAGCTTGCCCGTCGAGGCGATGAACGCCTGCTGCTCCGGGTCCTCCATCCACGCCATGATGCTGCCGCGGTCGATGCTCTCGGTCACGGCCCACGCCATGTCCTTGATGTTCATGTTGCCCGAGGCGATGGCGTTGAAGACCTGCGACGCAGTCGCCGCGAAGAAGGCGTCAGAGCCGGTCGCCCCCTCGACCGTGTAGGCATCCCACCATTCGTACGACTTGCTCAGCAGGATGGACACGGCGTTCTCGCTCGTCAGCTCGATCTGCCCATCGGGGCCGGGCACCTGGATCGGTCCCGTCGCCACGAGGATCCTCGACAGGGCGAGGGGGTCGATCGAGATGGCGCCGTCGATGTGGGTGTCGTCCACGGTGCGGTTCCAGAATGCGGCGACCATCTGTCCCGCCGACGGCCAGTCCGGACGCGTCGTCGACATGTTGACGCGCGTGCCGTAGGTCTTGCCGTACAGATTCCGGAGCGGCTCCGAGATCTCGATGCCGATGTCGCTCGTGTCCCGGTCGAACACGGCGCTGCTGGCCTGTCCGGTGATCTCCAGATCGCCGGCGTCGGCACGGATCATCGTCTCCGATGCGGCGCTGCCGCCGAGGGGCAGCGACTCGGCGTTGTTCTGGAAGACGAGCAGATAGTTCTTCGCGCCGTCCGCGCCGAGCAGGCCGGGAAGCATGTCGAGCACGGGCTGGACCCCCGAGAGCACGTCGCTGATCTGGACCACGCCGGACTTGACCGGCCCGATCAGGGCGTCGCTTGCCGTCAGCTGCGCGAGGTCGGACGTCAGCGGCCGGAGACGCTCGCCGCCGTCCTCGAGGTACGGGAGGGCACGCGACAGGATGCTTCCCTGCCCGTCCCCCTGCATGTCGAGCACCGGCTTGCCGATGTCGTTGGCGACGACGTCGAGCGCCTCGGAGGCGAGGCGGACGCCGCGCAGGTTGTCGCCGGCGAACGGGATGATCTCCGCCGCCCGCCAGATCGGATCGCCTGCGGCATCCGCGGCGGTGGACGCCTCGCGCGCCACGACGTCGATCGCGGCGGTGACGTCTCCCCCGTTCTGCGCGTCCTGGAGCGCCGACTGCGCGGCCTCGAGGGAGCTCTTGACCGTCAGCGCCCGGAACCCCAGCCATCCCACGAGGACGAGCAGGAGCAGGACGGGGATGCCGACGAACAGCGCGACGCGGCGACGGCGCGCGCCCGTGGTTCGTTTCGCCGACTGGACGGAATTCTCCCGGGCCTCGCGGCGTGTCGGCAAGGTCATGCCTTCCATCCTAGAAGTCGCACTCCTGGGAACCTGCCGAGCACGACGCCTACTTCGTGACGCCTGCCGTCGCGGAGCCGCTCCGCACGAAGACGGGGTTCTTCGTCACCTTGATCTTGACCGTGCCGTTCTTCGGCTTGACCGTCTTCGTGGTCCCGTTCGACGTCACGACGACGACGGAGCTCGTCGTCCTGATCGTCGCGGTCTTCGTGCCCTTCGGGGCCCAGACGACGCGCACGAGGTTGCCCGCCGTGCCGAAGCCCTCCGACACGACGCCGCTGCCCAGGTTCTCACTCGACCGGAAGGAGCGACCGCCGAGCTGGGCGATCGTCAGAGCCTGCACGAAACCGGCGCGCTTCGGCGCGAGGGCGGTGACGCTCTTCTTCGGGTACGAATAGAGGCCGAAGTTGTGCATGTGCTCGGCGGCGCTGGGACCGTCGTTGACGAGGTCGTACCAGTAGAACTTCGTCGCCCCGTTGGCCAGCGCCGTGACCGACGTGCGCAGCAGGATCGACGCCTGCTCCGTCGTCGTCCGGTTCCCGGTGGCCGCCGACGTGCCGAGCTCGGTGATCCACACCGGCTTGGTCTTCCCGCCGTACTTCTTCATGCTGGCGCGCGCCTGCGTCATGAGACCTGCGAGGTCCTCGGGGTGGCCGGTGATCTCGTACGGGTGGAAGCTCATGACGTCGGTGTACTTCAGCCCGCCCTTCTGCCAGAGGTGCTTGAACCAGGCCGGCTGGTACTTCGCGGTCGCGCCGACCACGATCGGCAGCTTCGCGTTGACCTTCGAGACCTCCTTCTCGACGGCCTTCACGAGCGACAGGTAGCACGTGGACGTGCGGCACTTCGACTTGTTGTGGTCGGGCCAGTTGAACTCGTTGAACACCTCGAGACCCACCAGCTTGTAGCGCTTCACGATCGCCGCGGCGTACTTCCCGTACGCGGCGATGGCCGCCTTCGTCGTCGGTGCGGAGGCGTTGCTCGCCCCGTAGACGGCGTTGCCGTAGTTCACGATCCCGAGGATCTTCAGCCCCTGCGCCCGCAGTTCGCCGAACGGGGCGTCGTAGGTGCGGAAGTCGTACTTCCCCTTGACCTTCTCGTTGATCGCCCAACGGATGTCGTTCCGAACCGTGGACAGCCCCAGAGCGCGCGTGTAGCGGGCCGCATTGCCGTAGACCTCCTGGTTCTCCACGTGCAGTCCGACGCCGAATCGATGGTCCTGGTAGATCCACGGCGTCGGGCTGTCGATGAGCGCCATCGTGGTCTTGATGACCTTCTTGTCGCTCGCCGTGACCTTCAGCGTGTAGAGACCCTGCGAAACGGCGGCGGGGAGCTTCAGCGCGGTGATCTCACCCTTCTTCGTGACGGTGCCCTTCGCGACGCTCGCGCTGCCTCGATAGACCTGCCAGGTGATCTTGCCCTCGGGCATCGCCACGGCGACCGCCGCCGTCTTGGTGGCCATCACGAGCGACGTGCTGACGATCCCGCGATCGACGTCGACGCGCTCGAACGAGTTGTTCGGGACGACGTTGACGTCCTTCTTGCTCCCGGCCACGGCCCGGAGTGTCACGCTGTCGATCGCCAGTCCCTGCACCGCCTTGGACAGGCGCAGGGCGACGTTCAGAGACGTCTCCTCCGGTGCCGTCTTGTACTTCCAGGTGATCTTCGTCCACTTGGCGTTGAGCTTGGGAAGCGACTTCGTCGTCGTCCCCACCTTGAACTTCGCACCCGTAGAGGTCGCGGTGGAGGAGAGCACGCGCGCGTAGGCCGTGAACGTGTAGGTCCTACCGGCCTCGACCTTCGCTTTCACCCAGGCGACGGTCTTCGTGCGACTGACGACCGGCGCGTCGACGCGGAGGGCGATCGTGCCCGACCGGGCGTCACCGACCTCGGGACCGATCTCCGCGACCGACTGGCGGCCGGCGAGGTTCCAGTTGTCGATGGTCCCCTCGGCGAGCGCCGTGCGCGGCAGGGCCACCTTGGCCGCGGTGGCCGCAGGCACCACGACGGTCGGCGCCGCGGAAGCGCTCGCACTCGCCGTGAGTGGCGGGGCGACGACTGAGCCTCCCGCGATCAGCGCCGCCATGGCGCACACGGCGAGGCTGCGAGCCAGGAGCGTCGCCACCCGTCCGCGCGCAGTGGTCTTCGTATCGGTCACCGGTGTCATATCTCTTCCTGCGTTACGTATGTGTCTTCGTTGATGATCTGCGCACGGGCGTGCGTCGCGCGGGGCAGAGCCCCGCAGCCCGCTCTCCGCGAGAGGCCGCCCCGGAACCCTACTTCGTGACGCCGGCTGTCGCCGAACCGCTGCGGACGAAGACCGGGTTCTTCGTCACCTTGATCTTGACGACGCCCTTCTTGGGCTTCATCGTCTTGGTCGTGCCGTCGAAACTCACGACCACGACGGGCTTGGTGGTCTTGATGGTCGCGGTCTTCGTGCCCTTCGGCGCCCACACGACACTCACGCTGTTGCTCTTCGATCCGAAAGCCTGCGCGACCACGCCGCTGCCGAGCTTCTCGCTCGCCCGGAAGGAACGACCACCGAGCTGCGCGATCGTCAGTGCCTGATTGAATCCCGCTTGCTTGGGAGCCACCGCGGCGACGCCCTTGGCAGGGTAGGAGTAGAGGCCGAAGTTGTGGAAGTGCTCCTTCGCACTCGCGCCATCGTTGATCAGGTCGTACCAGTAGAACTTGCTCGCGCCGTTCGCGAACGCGGTGATCGAGGTGCGCACGAGAATAGAGGCCTGTTCAGCCTGCGTCCGGTTCCCCGTGGCCGACGACGTGCCGAGCTCGGTGATCCACACGGGCTTCGTCTTCTTGCCGTACTTCTTCATGCTGGCAAGCGCCTTCTTCATGATGGCGGCCAGATCCTCGGGCTTGCCGGTGATCTCATACGGGTGGAAGCTCGCGGCATCCGTGTACTTCATCGCCCCACCTGTCCACAGGTCCTTGAACCAGGACGCGGGGTACTTCGCCGTCGAGCCCACCACGATCGGCAGCTTGGGCTTCACCTTGGCGACAGCGCTGTCGACCGACTTCACCAACGCCAGATAGCACTTCGCGGTGCGACACTTCGACTTGTTGTGATCGGGCCAGTTGAACTCGTTGAAGACCTCGAGACCGCTGAGTGGGAAGCGCTTCGCCACCGCTGCGGCGTAGGCCCCGTAGGCGGCTATCGCCTCCTTCGTCACCGGCGCATGCTCGTTGGCCGTGCCGTAGACGGGGTTCCCGTACGTCGCGATCCCCAGAACTCCGAGCCCCTGCGCCGCCAGCTTCGCGAATGCGGCGTCGTAGAGGGAGAAGTCGTACTGGCCCCGCTCGGTCTCGGTGTACTTCCAGAGGACGTCATTGCGGGCACCGGAGAGCCCGAGTGCGCGCGTGTATCGGGCCGCATCCGCGTAGAGCGCGTGCTCGACGTGCAGACCGACGCCGTAGCGCGCATCCTGGTAGATCCAGGGGTTGGGGCTGTCGACGACGGCGATCTTCGTCTTGACCGTCTTCTTGTCCTTCGCCGTCACCTTCACGGTGTAGTAGCCCTGGCCGACACCCTTGAGCGGTATCGCGGTGAGCACGCCCTTCATGGTGACCGTGCCCTTCGCCACCCGCTTGCTTCCGCGCAGGACCTCCCACGAGGTCTTTCCCGCGGGCAACGCGATGGCGAGCGCGGCCGTGGGCGTCGTCATCACCAGCGAGGTGTTGGCGATTCCCCGTTCGACCGTGACGCGCTCGAACGAGCCATTGGGCGCGACGCTCTTCTTCGTCTTGTCCTTGGTGGCGTACAGCTTCACCGCATCGACGGACAGACCCCGAACCGCCTTCGAGACACGGACTGCGATGTTCACCGAGGTCTCGCTCGCGCCGGTGGTGTAGGTGCCCGTGACCTTCTTCCACGCGGCGTTGAGCTTCGGCAGCTTGACGATCTTGCTGCCGAGCTTGAACGAGGCGGGTACCGTCTTCTCGCTCTTGGAGGCGACGCGCACGTAGGCCTCGAAGGTGTATTGCGTCTTCGGCGTCACGGTCGCCTTCGACCACGCCGCCGTCTTCGCGGACGTGACGACCGGCGCGTCGATGCCGAGGGCGACGGTTCCCGACTTCGCACTCCCGACCTCGGGGCCGACCTCGGCGATCACCTCCGGTCCGGCCAGCGTCCACTTGTCGATGACGCCCGCAGCGCGTGCGGTCCGGGGCAGGGCGACGGTCTTCACGGCCTTTGCCGCGGCCGTCGGAACGGCGAGTGCCGACGAGGCCGCGGTGGCCGTGGTGAGCGCACTGGACGACTGCGGAGAGGCGACGACGGAGCATCCTGCGACGAGGCCTGCGAGCGCGAGCAGCGCCAGGCCTCGGTTCAGTCGACGGGCGACCCGCCCACGTGCGACGGCTGTCGAATCACTCACGAGCTTCATCCTCTTCCCTGCGTGGCGTCTGAGCATCTCGTCATGTATCGGTTCGCGGGCAGCAGCCGCGAGGGACGGGGCAACGATCGCGCGTCAGTCCGAGGGGGGTGTCCGCCGCGGGATCCCGGACATTCTTGCACGTCAAGGTGACGAGACGGAATCTCGATCAGCGGCCGGGCCGAGGAGGGCGGCGCCGGCATCGCCACTATTCGGAGGGCTCCCGATGGAGCCAACGATCGGCGACCAGCCGCCCGTCGACATCCGGGAGAGTCGCGACGATCTCCGCCCGAGGTCGTGTCGTCTGGAGCGCCTCGGCCACCGCATGGGCGATGGCCTCCGCAGACGCATCCGGGCCGAGAACGCGGTGGCCGTTCTGCGTCAGCCAGTCCGCGATGCCCGTCTCGCTGCTGGCGATGACCTCCAGCCCCACGCTGAGCCCCTCCACGATCGGCAGTCCGATCTGCTCCTTCCACCCTGGGGCCGGCTGCGAGAGCAGATACAACGCCCTCGACTCCGAGAGCGCGCTCCAGATCTCCTCCCGCTGCGGATCGATCACGAGCGATACGCCTCGCAGACTCCCCGCGCGATCTCGTACCCAGTCCAGCAGCGGCCCCTTGCCAAGCAGGAGAAGCTCCGGGTCTGGAACCAAGTCGCCCACCAGCGGCCATGCCTCGAGCAGTTGGCGAACGCCCTTCCGCTCGTCGAACGCACCCAAGAAGACGAGCCGTCGCTCGTCGGGGATCTCGGCAGCCGCCGCCCCCTGCCTCGGGGAGGATATCCCGGGGATCACCGTGCGATCGGGGCGACCCCGGGACCACGACCTCTCCCCGAGAAGCTCGCGGTAGTTCTCCTCGGCTGCGGCGGTTCCGAAGGCGATGCGCGAGAGCGTGAAATAGCAGAATCCCACTGCGGTCCGCAGAAGCCATCTCACCAACCCGACGGGAAGACGATACTGCGACGCATACTTCTCGACGAGGTCGGCGTTCTCGATCGCATATGTCACGAGTTCGACGCGGGGACGGCGAACGAACCGCGCCAGCCGCACGGTGACGGCGATGGCGACGTTCTGCGGCAACGCACTCGGCGCGTACGGCTCGACGATCTCGAGCACGTCGTATCGACCACGCCAGATCATGGTCAGGACGTGGAAGAGCCCGACCTGGCGGACCGGCTGACCGGCGGGCGCCTGGGAGACATCGAAGTCGTACATCGGCTTCATGTAGAGAAAATCACCCCGCACCGAACGGTGAAGCCGTTCAAGATGCGCCGTGCGGGCCCCGCGATAGTAGCGAGCGATTCTCATATCTGTCGTCATGCCTCTTGGTGGCCGGATTTCGCGGCCCTCGATTCGAACTTGTATGCTCACATGGCTGTCCGCTGCGCTCAGCGCGACGCCATCCGAGGTCATACTATGCAAACAAGAACCGCACTCGTTCGTGGCGTCGGTTCCCACAACGGTGGAGCAGAGCTCCTCCTCCGCGCCTCTTCCGAGGCTGTCAGGCAGTGGGGCGACAACACCGTCGTCGACCGACGTCAGGTGTCATCGCGGCTGCGTGAGGAGTGGGATCTCGGGGGGTATTGGGGCATCCAGCGCTTCCAGGGATTCGCCGCCACGGGGTTCGACCTCCTCCCCCGTGCGCTCGCCAGCGCGCTCGACATGAGCACGTGGCGTCACGTCGACTACGTCCTGGACGCATCGGGCTTCTCCTACGGCGACCAGTGGAGCGACCGGAACATCAGCCAGGTGGCGTATGCCGCGGAGAGATGGCAGCGGCAGGGGAAGCCCTTCATCCTCCTTCCGCAGTCATACGGCCCGTTCGAGAAGCGGGACGTACGAGAGGCCGCGCATCGCCTGTTCGACGCCGCGACGCAGATCTGGGTGCGTGATGACGTCTCCTCCCACCATCTGACCGACCTTCTCGGTGCTGATGAGCGCGTGCGTTCGGCACCCGACATCACCGTCGCGCTCCATGCCACGCGTCCCGCGTCGCCGCCGGCGGCGAACACCGTCGCGGTGATACCGAACATCAACCTGGCCACGCGGGATCCTCGCCGCGGAGGAGTCGCGGCGTACGCCACCGCGCTGGTCGAGCTCATCTCGCAGTTGCAGAAGCACGATGCACGCCCGGTGCTCTTGCTCCACTCGACGCACGGAGACCCCGCCGTGATCGATGAGTGCATGCGGATGATGCCGGAGATCGAGCTCGTCGTTCCCGCGAACGGCCTGGACGCGAAAGCGTATCTGTCGGAGTGCAGGGCTGTCGTCAGCGGTCGATTCCATGGGCTGGTGAGTGCCTTGTCGTCCGGCGTGCCGGCGGTCGCCCACAGCTGGTCACACAAGTACGAGGAGCTCATGGCCGACTTCGGCCAGGGTGCGTACGTCCTGGACCCGTACGAGCCCGATGCCGCGGTCTCGGCGGTCGAGACGCTGCTGAGCGACCGGTCCGCCGCAGACACGATCCTCGACGCGAAGACCCGCCTGCAGCGGCAGCTCACGGACATGTGGCGCATCGTTCGCGCAGCGGTCGCGCCCTGAGCGTGGAGTGACAGGGCGCACGATGGGATCAGGCGTACGCAACGGGGTGTGGAGCACCCTGCAGGTCGCGTCTCCCATGTTCGCGAACGCGCTCTACTTCGTCGTCGTCAGCCGGGTGCTCCCCGTCGACGAGTTCGGCGTGTTCTCCTACGCGATCTCACTCAGCGGACTCGGCATGACCCTGGTGACCGCGGGCCTCAACGCGCTTGCCGTGCGTCACCTCGTCAACTCCCACGAACACGGCGCGAGGATCATGACGTCCCTGCTCGTGATCCGGGAGTGCTTCGCGATCGCGAGCTACGTGATCCTGCTCCTCATCTCCTTGACCGCCGGATCGCCACAGATCGTCGCAGCAGTAGCGATCACGATGCTCAGCCTGTTCGTCCGAGCGGTCGATGTGCCCGACTTCTGGTATCAGGCGAGGCTGCGCGCGCGGAAGACGGCGCTGCTGAGAACCCTCGCGGTGCTCGTGTGGCTCGGGATCAAGGTGACGATCGCCTTCCTCGTCCCGGACCTCACCCTGTTCCTGGTGCTGTTCGTCATCGAGCCGCTGACCGTCAGCATCGCCCTCATGATCATGTATCTGCGCGATGCCCACACCCAGGGCTTCGGGAGAGCCAACCTCCGGTTCTCGGCGACGATGGTGCGGGAGGCGAGCCCTCTCACGCTCTCGGCCGCCGCAGACCAGATCAACACCCGCTCCGACATCGTGATCATCCAGGCGATGATGGGGAGCGTGGAGGTCGCTCTCTACTCCGCCGCGGTGAAGGTGAGCGAACTGCTCTACTTCGCTCCGAATGCCTTCATGAGCGGAGTGTTCCCCGTGCTCCTGCACGCGCGCGAGGCCGGCGACCCTGATGAGTACCGTCGCGTGATCCAGCGCTACCTCGACCGCGCGTTCTGGGCGGGAGCCGTAGTGGCCATCGGGCTCGCCGCGCTGAGCACTCCGATCATCCTCATCCTGTTCGGCGCCCGTTTCGAGGACGCAGTACCGGTGCTGACCGTGCTGGCGCTGCTGTGCCCCTTCGTGTTCATGCAGTCCGTCGCCAGCAAGTGGATCGTTGCAGAAGGCCTCCTGTGGGCCTCGTTCTGGCGGCATTCCGCGGGTGCGGTCGTCAACGTCGCCCTCAATCTCGCCCTGATCCCGCAGCTCGGCATCATCGGAGCGGCATACGCGACGGCGGCCTCCTACGTCGTCTCGACGTATCTGTCCTTCTATATCGGCCGCCCCACACGACCGATCGCCCACCAGATGTCCCTCGCCCTCGTGTGGCCGGTTCGTGTGATGGTTGTACGAGTACTCCGGCGAGGACCACGGGAAGGGGACTCGTCATCTTGAGCGCAACATTCGGAGGTGTCCCCCATGGCGACTCGCGCCAGTGAACTCTATGAGAAGGGCCGGCAGCGGATCCGCCGGTCCGGACCACTCGGGGCGTGGGCGTACAAGACGCTCTTGAGCGACGGCATGCGGCGCGAGCGCCAGGCCGTGACAGCGGGCCAGAAGGAGTTCACGCGCCGGGGCAACCATTCGGCCCAGGCCTACCGGTTGCGCCGCGCCGTCCACATGCTCGAAAAGGGGCTTACGATGCGTCCGCTGCGGTCCACCTTCGCGGTCGACTACATCGAGCGCGCCGTGCACGACTTCATCGATCTCCAGGACGCCGGGACCGAGTTCGGGACGAAGGAGCTGGAGTGGGCCGGAGAAGTCCTCCGTCGCTACTTCGCCGCCACGTCGGAGTCGCAGAACGAGGCGATCGGACGTGCCCGAACGCAGTTCGTGAACCTCGCGGAGACGCTCTCGGAGAGCCTCCTGGGCCCGGCGGTCCCGCTCCCCTCAGCGTCGGTCCTCGATGTGTCCGCCCTGGAGACGCTCGCGCGTCAGCGCCAGTCGGTCAGATGGTTCACGAGCGAGCCGGTACCCCGTGAGACCGTGGACAAGGCCCTGGAGATCGCCGCCGAGGCTCCGACAGCCTGCAACCGACAGCCCTATCGGTTCCATGTCTTCGACGACCCTGCTCTGGCGCGCAAGGTCGCCGCGATCCCCATGGGCACAGCGGGCTACGCAGACTCGATCGGGTCGATCGTGGTCCTGGTCGGCGACATGTCGGCTTTCGCGGATGACCGTGACAGACACCTCGTCTACATCGATGGCTGCCTTGCGGCGATGTCGTTCATCCTCGGCCTGGAGGCCCAGGGCGTGTCCACGTGCTGCATCAACTGGCCGGACCTCGCAGACCGCGAACGTGCCATGGCTCAGGCGCTGGGATTGCAACGCTGGGAGCGTCCGATCATGCTGATCGCGTACGGCTACGCCGACGACACCGGCCTTGCCCCCTACTCGCAGAAGAAGCCTCTGAACGCCGTGCGGGTGTACAACCAGGGTGCCGGCGACGTCCGGTAGGGAACCTCTATCGGGGGCTGGCCGGCTCAACGCGCCGCTCTGAGACGCAGACGGCGAGCGCACACCCCGCAAGTATCCAGAAAGCGACGAAGGGCGTCTTTCCGTAGAAACCGGAGTTCAGGAACGATGCGGCTCCGAACTGGGCGATGAGATAGAGGCCGGCGGCAAGCGCACGCCCTGCAGCCTCGAGATCGCCGGCCTTCCACCACACTCTCCCGAGCCTGACGAGGACGATCGCGAAGAAGCCGAGCGTCGCAAGGGTCAGCAGCGCGCCCCCCTCGGCGAGTGTCGCCCAATGAGCACCGTCCGTGATGACGGATCCGTCGACGGAGAAGGTCGAACCGCTGCTCTGCGTGCCGTACCCGATGCCGACGAGCGGGCTCCCTGCGAAATGGTCCAGCGCCATCTGGATCATCTCGAAGTGAAGGTCCGTCGACTCGGTCACGGATGCGTTGCCCTGTGAGAAGAGCTCCCGGATGATCCAGGAGTCGAGCACTCGCGCACGTAGCGGCTCGATCAGCAGCACGGACACGGCAGCGACCACGAGGCCCCCGCCGATGACGGCGCCGGTGAGCAGGATGGCGCGACGTCCGCGCCGGAGCGCGACGAGCATCGGGGCGACGACCATCAGGACGATCGCCAGGAGCATGACCATCCGGGAGAACGTCGCGAGCACCGCGCCCCCCACCACGAGCGTCGCGCCCAGCGCCACCCATCGCTGGGACCCCGATGTCGTGAACACCCGGACCCACCACACCGCGAGGATGAGCAAGAGGAACGCCGCGTACACGATCGTGTTTCCGACGAGGCCGTTCGCGCGGACGATGTCCGTTCCCCAATAGCCGAACAGGTCGGAATCGATCGGCTTGAGGAGCCAGTCCGGCAACGAGGCGCGGAAGAAGTACTGCCCGATCCCGAAGACCGCCACGGCCACGCCCACCCAGCGGAGGACGGCCTCGACGCGCGCCGCCCCCCACTCCGTCAGATACTGCGTCGCGTACAGGGCGACGACGCCGTAGAGAGCGTGATTGCGCAAGGCGATCAGCTTCACGGGCCACGGTTCGGGACTGATGACGCAGAAGAACAGACTGATCGCCACGAAGCCGCCGAAAGCGTACACGAACCATGGATCACGCAGGGGGCGACGTCCGAGCAGCCCCCATACGACGATGACGGCGCACACCACGGTGACACCGTCGGTGATCCACGTCGCCAGGCTGCCCGCCGGCGTCGGGACGAGCCCGATGAAGCCTCTGAACGCGACCGAGATCGCGAGGATGCTGAGCAGCAGGACGGCGGTCGACGAGGACTGCACCGTCTCCCTGCTCCCCCAGGCGGGGAGGCGAGTGTGCCTCACGTTGCCCTCCATCCGTCCCTCACCCCCTTCAGCACGGCGGCCGCGTGAGCGGGACGGCCCTCCAAGAGCCTACGGAGCACGCGGGCTGCGACTCGCAACGGCAGGCCGACGTAGAGGAGTACGCCACGGCGGGTGCGTGCGAGGACGACAAGTCCCCGGGCGCCGTAGCGATCGATCGCGGTCCCCGCTCTCCCGTGCGATTTCGACTTCTCGTGAACGACGAAGGCCCGTTCCGCGACGAGGAGATCGAGTCCGGCGTCGAGCACCCTCAATCCGTAGTCGACGTCCTCCCAGTACATGAAGAAGCGCTCATCCAGCAGGCCGATGGACTCGGTGGTCGCTCGCGGCAGAAGGATGCAGGCCCAGGTGAGATAGTTGGCCTCGCCCGGTTCCACGAGGTCCGTCGTCGACGCATCGAATGGGCGCAACCGTCCGCCGGACGACTGGAGCGTTCCATCGGCGTACCGCACCATGGGCGCGACGATCCCCGTCCGGTCGCCATGCGCACGCCACGTCTCGACCAGCTCCGCGACCGCACCTGACTCCACGAGGGCATCGTTGTTGATGACGAGAACGGCCTGCGCCCCCTGCTCCAGGGCCGCTCGGATTCCGATGTTCACTCCGCGGGAGAAGCCCAGATTCTCCTCCTGCTCGATCAGCGTCACGCCGTCGGACCCGATCGATCGCAGCTCTCCCGTGCTCTCGTTGTCGACGAGGACCGTGTGGGAGACCGCGGGCTCGGCGACCAGCGACTCCACGCAGGTGCGCGTCGATTCCGCGTCCCGCCAGTTCAGAACGACGGCGATGACGAGCGGCCCCTCGGATGCCGGCATCACGACGCACGTCCGCTCAGCGTCGTCCGCACCATCGCGGCGGTCCGATCCCAGCTGTACGCCTCCACCGGAGGAGGTGTCACTCGTCGGCGGTGCTGCGAGGCGTCGCGAAGCGCCTCCGCCCACGCACCCGCGTCCCGTTCGTCATCGAGACCGAGCCCACGGTCGCCCACCGTCTCCCGCACCGCGGCGCAGCCGGACCAGTACACCACCGGCGTGCCGCACATGATGCTCTCCAGCGGCGGGAGCCCGAATCCCTCCTGGGTCGAAGGCATCACGGTCGCCACCGCTCCGCGGTACGCCCGTGCCAGCTCGACGTCGTCGACATCGTGCATGAAGGACACGCGGTCGGCAATGCCCAGCTCCGCCGCGCGAGTCTGGACGCCCGGAGCATCCGCCCGCGGCACGAGCATGCGCAGGGCCAGATCATCGACCTGTGCGAGCGCGCGCAGCACGACATCGACGTTCTTGTGCTCGCGGTTGTTCCCCACGTACTGGACGTAGCTCATCTCCTGCTCGTCCGCCGGGCCGCTGTCCCGGAACGCGTCCGATACCCCGATGCCCGCATTCACGATCTCCACCGACTCATCGTCGAGCCACTGCGCGATGCGCCCACGCGAGGTCTCGGAGACCGTGATGACGACACCGGCCCGTCGCACCATCGGTCGGACGAGGGCATCGTAGTAAGCCCTGAACGCCTGCCCCCTGGGGCCGGATACCTCGAGATGGATGAGGTCGTGAATCGTGAGGATCTCCCGACCGGCGCGGAGAAGCGGGTTGTAGCCCGGGCTGTAGACGACCTCCCGTCGCGCGTCACGCGGGAGTCGTCGGAACGCGTCGAGAGCCGATGACGGCCGCCCGTCGAGACCGAGCGGTCTGAGCGCGGGAATCCGGCGGACGATCTCGGTCGCGTAGCGACCGATTCCGTGATTGCCACCCCATCGATCATCCACCCAGATGCCGTGCAGCCCGACATCAGCAGTCATCCTCTTCCTGCGCTCTCGCCGACCGTCGACGACAGCCAGTCGCGAACCCGTCGCCCGAATGCCGTCCGCGTGAAGCGGATCGTGTTCTCCGCGCAGGTGTCTGCTGATACATGGAGCGCCCGCTCGATCGCCCCCCGCAGCTCTTCCGAGGACCACTCGTGCACCAGCGCGCCCGTCACGCCGTCCACGACGCTCTCCGCCGCGCCGCCGATCGCGTTCGCGACGACGGGTGTGCCGGATGCCATCGCTTCGACGGGAATGATCCCGAAGTCTTCGACGGGTGCGAACACGAGGGCACTCGCGCGCCGGTAGAGGGCTCTCAGGAGTTCCAGAGAGGGCGCCTCGACGAAAGTGACGCCGCCGGGGAGGATGTCATCCGCGAGCGCGCGCAAGCGCGCCCCGTCTGGACCACTGCCCGCGAGGACCACGCGCATCCCCGACGCCGCGCCCGCCTCGATGACGTGATCGAGGCGCTTGTAGGGCACGAACCGGGACACGCCGAGGAGGAAGTCGGACGGGAGCGCATCGGCGATCGCCTGGTCCGGGCCGGAGAGCTCCGGCTCGGACATGAAGAGCTCGACGTCGACCGGCGGGTAGATGACGGTGCTCTCCCGCTCCCATGTCGCCGCGATGCGATCGGCCACGAACCTGCTGTTCGCTGCGATGGCGACGGGCTCCTGCGCGCGCTTGCGATCCAGCGGCTTGAGCAGTGACGACAGCGTACGCGCGGCGGGGTTGTTCCCCCGCCCGTCCAGTTCCGGCACCCAGAGATAGCGCGCCGGGGTGTGTGCGTAGACGAGCTTCGGCGAGTCGCCTGCCGGCCCGCGGAAGCGCGCATGGTGGGCGAAGAGATGGCTGCTGCACAGGACCCACTCCGCGTCCCTCGACGGCAGCGAGCGCCAGGCCGCCGGCATGAGGGGCAGCGACGCGGCCTTGCTTCGACGCAACGGCGTCCGCGCGAGCCACGTCTCGTTCACGCCTTCGAACCGCGCACCGCTGTCGTTCCACAGACACCACCGCTCGGCGTCTGGATAGGTCTCCGACAGCACTTCGAAGACGTTCTCGGAGCCGCCACGGGGTGCGAGCCACTCGTGGACGAGGATGCCTGCCATCGGATCAGCGCCGGCCCATCCCGCGGTACTCCCAGCCGGCCGCCTTCCATGCGGCGGGGTCGAGGCAGTTGCGTCCGTCGACGACGATCCGGCCCTTCGCGAGCGACGCGGCGTGAATGGGGTCGAGCTGGCGACGGTACTCGTCCCACTCCGTGACGAGGACCACGGCATCCGCGCCGGTCAGCGCCGTGTCACGGTCGGCCTCGTAGGACAGCTGGGGGTGCACCCGCTCGGCATTGGCCAGGGCGGCGGGGTCGGTGACGACGACGTCTGCTCCGAGCCCCTTGAGCTGCACGGCGACGTCGAGGGCGGGCGAGTCGCGGATGTCGTCGGAGTGCGGCTTGAACGCGGCTCCGAGCACGGCGATGCGCGCGCCGTTGACCGCGCCGCCGAGCGCCTCGACCACGATCTCCACGGCGCGCGCGCGACGGCGCAGGTTGATGGCGTCCACTTCGCGCAGGAACGCGACCGACTCGCCCTTGCCGAGCTCCTCAGCGCGCGCCGAGAACGCACGGATGTCCTTGGGCAGGCAGCCGCCGCCGAAGCCGATCCCCGCGCCGAGGAAGCGGCGCCCGATGCGGGCGTCATGACCGATCGCGTCGGCGAGGGTCGTGACGTCGGCCCCCGTGGCCTCGGCGATCTCGGCCATCGCGTTGATGAACGAGATCTTGGTCGCCAGGAACGCGTTGGCCGACACCTTGACGAGCTCGGCGGTCGCGTAGTCGGTCACGATGAACGGAGTGCCCTTGGCGACGGACGGGTGGTAGACCTCGCGCAGGATCTCGGCGGCCCGCTCCCCCGCCTCGCCGGCCGGGACGCCCGCGACCAGACGGTCGGGGTCGATCGTGTCCTGCACAGCCCACCCTTCGCGGAGGAACTCGGGGTTCCAGACGAGGACGGCGCCGGTCTCGGCGACACGGGGCGCGAGAGACGCGGCCGTGCCGACGGGAACCGTCGACTTGCCGGCCACGACGTCACCGGCCGACAGGTGCGGGGCGAGCGCGTCGAACGCCGCGTGGACGAAGGTGAGGTCTGCCGCGTATCCGTCGCGCTTCTGCGGGGTTCCGACGCCGACGAAGTGGACGGCGCTGCCGCGGACCTCGGAGATGTCGGTGGAGAAGCGCAGCCGGCCCGAGGCGATGCCCTCGGTGAGGATCTCCTGCAGTCCGGGCTCGAAGAACGGCGCCTCACCGCGCGAGAGCGCCTCGACCTTGCGCTCGTCGACGTCGACGCCGATGACCTCGTGACCGATCGACGCCATGGCGGCCGCGTGAACCGCGCCCAGGTACCCGCACCCGATGACAGACAGCTTCATATGACTCCCCCTCGCAACCTGTCAATTCTGTCAGACCCCATCGGAGGCCCGGACAATGGGTGCAGGGAGGATGCGTTTCGTCTCCGGCGGCTGCGCCGCCTCCGCTCAACGACCGGAACAGGGAGACAGGGAGAGGGGCGGATGCCGTGGCATCCGCCCCTCTCGGGTCTGGCGAGGTTCTACTCGTTGCCGATCTTCGAATCGATCGTGCCGCGAACGTCATCGATCGTGCCGTGGGCCGACTCGGGAGCGATCTTCTTCACGAAGTCCGCCGCGGCGTCCAGCACGTTGTCGCTGACGTCCTCGGCCTGATCGGACTTGAGGGTCTCCTCGATCTTGTCCTTGTTCTGTTCCAGGAAATCCTTGCCCTGGTTGACGAGGTCCTCGATCCCCATACGCTCTCCTCTCGGTCGACGTGCACACCGGCGGATGCCGCCATGCTGGCATTCATCATGGCGGCTCCGCGGGCTGCGGTCTAGTGGGACTTCAGGCTCTCCCGTCGCGCCCACCAGACGGCGGCCGCGCCGAGCAGCAGCAGGGCGACTCCGAACGGCAGGTAGGGGGCGAGCACGCCGCCGCTGTCGGGCAGCTCCACGACGGTCACGTCGCCTTCGGCACTCGACTCCGACACGGACGTGTCGGCATCCGAGGACACCGTCGCCGTGTTGACGAGCGTGCCGACGGCCGAGGCCGAGACGTCGACCGTGAGGATGAGGGTCACGGACTGCCCGACGTCGAGCCGGTCGATCGTGCAGGTGAACACCGTCTCGGCGGTCTCGCACGAGCCGTCGGCGCCGTCGATCGTCCAGCCGCGGGCGAACAGCCCCTCGGGCAGCTCGTCGGTGACCGTGATCGGACCGGGGTCCTCGGTGGGTCCCTCGTTCACGACGGTCACGTCGTAGCGCGCCTGCTTCCCGGTGACGAGCTCGTCGAGCAGCGTCTTGGTGATCGTGAGCTCGCTCTGCGGAGGCACCGGCACGGTGGCGGTGGAGCTGTTGTCACCGGTGGTCGACTCCTCCTCGGGCGTCGTGGCGGTGACCGTCGCGGTGTTCGACACCTCGGGGTACGCGGCGGCGAGCACGCGCACCCGCAGGGTGATGACGGGCGCATCCTCGCCCGCCTCGAGCTCGCCGAGCAGGCAGACGACGCGGTTCGTCGTCTCGTCCACGGCGCAGTCCCAGCCGTCGCCGGCGACGTCGACGATCTCGAGCCCCGCGGGCACGGCGTCCTCGACGCGGATGCCGCGGGCCTGCGACGGGCCGTCGTTGCGGACGGCGAGCTCATACGAGAACTCCTCGCCGATGACCGCGTCGCCCACGGCCGTCTTGACGATCGACAGGTCGACGATCTCGGCGATCGTGCCGGTCGCGGTGGCGGTGTCGTTCTCATCGTTCGGGTCGGGTGTCGTCGCCGACACGACGGCCGTGTTCACGATGTCGCCCTGCAGACCGGTGTCGGCAGTGACCTCCAGGACGAACGACACGGATGCCGTGGGCGCCAGGACGCCGTCGTACGCGCAGTCGACCTGCGACGCATCGATGCCGCTCTCCTCGCAGCTCCAGCCGTCGCCGACCACGCCCGCGTAGGCGAGGCCGTCCGGCAGCGTGTCTGTGACGGTGACGCTGCGCGCGGCGGACGGACCGAGGTTCGTCACCGTGAGCGTGTACGCGCCGGACCCGCCGGCGGTGATCGTCTCGCTGACGGCCTTGCTGAGGGCGAGGTCGGCGGACTCGGTCACGGGTGCGACAGCGTCGGCGACGTTGTTCTCGTCGGCGCCGTCGGGCTCGGGCGTGAGCCCCGCGGACACCTCGACGTCGTTGCGGATCTCTCCCTGCACGTCGGGGGCGATGAGCCCCGTGACCGTGATGACGGGCGCGTCTCCGACGGGCAGGTCGTCGGCGCGCTCGCACACGACGGTGTTCCGTCCGTCCTCGGTCGCCTCGCCGGCGACGCAGGTCCAGCCGTCCCCTTCCGCGCCGACGTACGAGACGCCGGCGGGCAGGGTGTCGACGACCGTGATGGGGTCGTCTGCGGTGGCGTCGGAGTTTGACGGACCGAGGTTGCTGACGGTCACCGTCCAGGCGATCCGCTGCCCCGCGATGATCTCGGCGGCGTCGGTGGCGACCTCCTTCGCGACCGCGAGGTCGGCGACCTCGATGATCGCGACGGTGTCGACGGCCCCGTTGTTGGCGGGCTCCGGATCGGCGGTGCCGCCCGGTGCGACGTGCGCGGTGTTGGTGACCTCACCCGCGAGGTCCTCCGCGAGGGCGACCCGGATGTCGATCGTCACCTGGTCGCCGGCGGCGATCGTCGAGGTGATCTCGCAGACGATCTGCTGCACGTCGCTGAACGCGGGCGCGCAGCGCTCGTCCGAGCCGTCCGCGACGAACGTCGTACCGGCGGGGAGCGTGTCTGTGACGACGATCGGCGCTCCCGGGTCGGCGACGGAGTCGCTCGGCCCTTCGTTGGCGACGGTCAGCGTCCAGGTGAGCTCCTCGCCCGCGACGGCGGTCGCGTCACCGTGCGACTTGCTGAGCACGAGGTCTGCGGTCGTGGCCAGGACGCCGATGACCGAGTCCGCGTTGTTCGAGTCGTCCGGGTCGGGTGTGCTCGCGGTGACGACGGCGCGGTTGCTCACGCCGCCGGTCAGCTCGGACGCGGCCGAGACCTCGATCACGAGATCGACCGGGTCGGGACCAGGCGCGATCGTGCCGTCATAGGTGCAGGTGACCTCGGTGGGGTCGGCGTCTCCGGCGGTGCAGGACCACGGCGAGGCGCCGCCGCCTGCGACCACGACGCGCTCGAAGGCGAGCACGTCCGGCAGCGTGTCGGTCACGACGACGTCGCGAGCGGTGCTCGGGCCGTCGTTGAACACCTGGATGAGGTAGGTGCCGGTGGCGCCCGCCACGATCTCGGTGCGGACGTCCTTCAGGAGGCGCAGGTCCGCGGACTCCGCCACGGTGGAGGTGGCGCTGTCGGTGTCGTTGTCCTCCGTGTCCGCCGGCTGCGCCGTCCCTCCGGGGACGACGGTCGCGGTGTTGGTGATCGTGCCCTGCACGTCGGGTCCGACGGTCGCGTCCACGACGAACACCTGCGGGTCGTCGGTGGCGAGGTCTGCCGTCAGCTCGCAGCGCAGCGACGCGGCATCATCCGCGATCGCGCACGACCAGTCGGCGGACGGCGGAGTGACCGCGTCGACCGTGACGCCCTCGGGCATCGTGTCGGTCACGACGATCGGGGTGTCGGCGTCGGCATCCGAGTCGGACGGTCCGAGGTTCGTGACCGTGAGCTGCCAGCGGATCGGCTGACCCGCGACGATGTCGGCGTCGTCGGTGAGGACGTCCTTCTCGATCGCGAGGTCGGCCTCCTCGATGACCGGCGGGGTCGTGTGGATGGACTCGTTCGGCCACACCGGCGTCGTGGGCTCAGGCGTGAGCCCGGGCGCGACGACGGCCGTGTTCGACAGTCTCCCGGAGTAGTCCTCCGCGACGGCGACCGTCAGGGTGATCGTCACGGAGTCGTCGGGCGCGAGCGTCGAGGTGATCTCGCAGGTGACCGTGCCATCGGTCTCCGTGCAGTCCGCGTCGGGGCTCGTGGCCGACACGAAGGTGACGCCCTCGGGCAGCTCGTCGGTGACGACGATCGGGTCGTCCGCCGTCGCGACGGAGTCGCTGAATCCGTGGTTGGTGACCTCGACGGTCCAGGTGTACTCCTCGCCGGCGGTCGGGGTGCCGTCGCCGAGCTTCTCTATGCCGAGGTCGGCGAAGGTCCCGACCGAGATCGTCGCGGTGTCGGTCGGCGGCGTCGGGTCGGTCGGCGAGGTCACAGTGGCCGTGTTGGTCAGCGAACCCGCCGTCTGGGACGGGGAGACGCGGGCGGCGACGGTCAGCACGGGGGCGGAGATCCCTGCCGCGAGCGGGACGGGGGTGTTGGTCGGTCCCACGAGCTCACAGCGGAACACCTGGGTGGTCTGCGGAGCGCAGTTCCAGCCGTAGGCCCCGCCGCTGTAGGTCACCGACACCGGCGTCAGCCCGGCGGGCAGCGTGTCGGTCAGGACGACGGACGCTGCCGCATCCGACGGCCCCTCGTTGGACACCGTGATCCGGAAGAAGGCGACGTCGCCGGCTGTCACGACGGGCGTGGTCGTCGTCTTGACGATCTTCAGCTCGCTGAGCGCCTCGATGTCGATCTCGTCGTCGTCGGTCGCGGTGGCCGGCTCGTCGGGGTCGTCGACATCGGGTGTCGTCGACGTCGCCGTCGCCGTGTTCGGGATCGTCGCCCCGTCGACCACCGACGAGCGGACGGTCGTCGTGACGGTGACGACGACCTCTTCGCCCGCGGGGATCGTGCCGACGCTGCAGGTGAGGGACACCGCACCGCTGCAGTCGAGGTCGACGTCGTCGGAGTCGGCACCCACGAGCACCAGACGCGGGTCGAGCACGTCCTGGAGGGTCACACCCTGCGCGTCGGACGGGCCGTCGTTGCCGATCGTGATGGTCCAGACGACGTTCTCGCCGGCGACGATCACGTCGTCCGAGGCCTCCTTGACGAGCGTCAGGTGCGCACGCTGGACCACATCGAGGTCGACGTGGTCGACGTTGTTCTCGGGAACGCTGTCGCTCGTGACCGACTCGACCTCGGCCGCGTTGGTGAGAGTGCTTCCCTGGAACGAGGCGGCGACGCGCACCGTGACCACGACGACCCAGGGGGTCTCGGCAACGTCGAGCCCGTCGGACTTGACGCACGTGAGGTCCTGCCCGTCGGCGGTGCAGCCCGCAGGCAGCGGCGTGACGAAGCTCAGGCCCGAGGGAAGGGTGTCGGTGAGCGTGACGGCCCCGGCATCCGAGGAGCCGAGGTTGTCGACCGTGAACGTGTAGACGGCCGTCTCACCGGCGATCACGGCGTCGCCCTCGTCGCCGTCGCTCGGACGCACCGACTTGGTCAGCTCCAGGTCGGCATCGGGCTTGGCGTCGCCGGGCTGCGCGGTGTCGACGTCCTGGTCTGCGCTCCAGGTCGACGACACGGATGCGGTGTTCACCAGGTCGCTCGCATCGCCCACGTAGGCGGGGTCGAGGACCACCGTGTACTCCAGCGCCGGGGCACTGGCGCCGGCGGCGAGGTTGCCGGTGAGGCTGAAGCGAACGGTGTTGCCGGCACCGGGCGTCGCGGTCCAGGCCGAGCCGCCCACCGTGATCTCGTCGAACGTCGTGTCATCCGGGAGGGTGTCGACGACGTACACGCCGCGCGCATCGGAGGGCCCGCGGTTGCCGACCTCGATGCGATAGGTGATGCTCTCACCCGGCACGACGGGCGCCGGCGACGCGGGGTCGACGATGTCCTTCACGATCGTCAGGTCCTCCTCGACGACGACGCTCGTGCGCACGGTCGAGCTGTTGTTGCCCGGCACGGGGTCGGTCGTGGTGGGAGTGACGGTGGCGGTGTTCACG